>Ga0247765_1000510_pt1 | contig 29551 bp, 23 predicted proteins | sample UWRJL106311C6_FD_179949 | JGI IMG/M metagenome (GOLD analysis project Ga0247765, IMG submission 179949) | Plant litter microbial communities from Arlington Agricultural Research Station in Wisconsin, United States - UWRJ-L106-311C-6 | ecosystem: Environmental > Terrestrial > Plant litter >...
CGGAGGGGGGGGCGGGGAGGGAGGGGGGGGGGGGGGGGGGGGGGGCTGTTGGTTCCATGTCCACCCCCGCCTGGAATGGCTCTGACGGAGGGGGTGGAATAGGTAGTACACCTATGTACACTACTACCTTGAAAGAATACGAGAGAAATGATCTTGAGAGGGTCTCAAGGGCATCAGGAGATTTTTGTTACTAGCTACCTATTTTATATCTATTCTTAAATTCTTGTTTTGGCCCCAAGTTTTTCGGTGCCCAGCCGGCCCCTCCATGTTGCCGTACATCTAAGTCCAGGGGGTACGTACGAAGTAATCGGCCGAGTTGAGGCCATCGCCAACTTACATGCACGAGTGGGAAGGAAGATGGGGGAACGATCTCGCTGCCGCCGCTTACGTGCTCTCGCCAACTTTATCTTTCCCTAGGTAAGGTGCCTTGACCGATTGACTGACTGACTGAATATTCGATAGGTACCTTAGTTATCGGCAGGAAAATTGCCCGGGATCAGCTTCCTCTTTCAAGAACACCAGACCAACGACCATTTGATTCCATTGTGCGGCGTGATCGTTACCTACCTAGGTACCTACCTACCTACCTAGGTACCAGTCAAAGTAGATCAAGTCAGAGCTCCATCATCAAGGAACTTCTCGACTACCGTCTACCTGGAACACTGAAACCCTTCAAGAAATAGGTATGACCCCTAAGCGCACTTTTTCTAACCCGCATTGAGATCTCTCCGAGAAGACACCATTCCGAATTCCAATCTCTTTGCCCCATCTCATACATCTCGAACATCTCACGTAAATAAGATCTCCAGTATCGAACTGGATATAACGGTAGCCAGACTCGCACCAGAGGTCCCATTTTATGCAAATATACCCATTACGCCATTCAGCAGCCTTGCAGCAACACTGACCTCCTTCTCTCATCCACTCCCACTCAACACCAGCCCCGTAGTTCTTCACATCCATAACTCGTACACTTAATCCCATGTGGAACGGCGAAGCACAGTCTATAATGGATAAATTGGACTATTATACAGCCAGCCCTCTGGCAGGATGTGCCTTTGCCCAAAGTGCTCTATGCTCTATTGTCAAAGCACCTCGCCAGACAAAGAAAACCGGACCAAGATTCCCCAATCCCCAAGGAATCTAAACATGACAAAATAACACATTCGGGTAATTCCGGCGCCCCATCCAAGCCAGAACCGGATTCGAAAAAGCGTAGCATGGTGGGCCATATCATATATGCTGAGCTCACCCAACAACGCTCCATGCACTCATTAACTTCCCTCTTTTTTTTTTTCTTTCAGCGACGCTGCCTCTCTATGCTAACTTATTTCGAGATCTCGACACCACCGACGGCACCAAGTGCCTTCTTCAGCTGTAATGGCTGTCAGCGCCGTGCATATCAACGCGGGAAAAAAAAATAAAACTTACATCACCGTAGATCGCGAACTGGAAGGCGGTAAGAGTGCCGACCATGAACAGACGGGCACCAATACCAGTGTAAGAGCCGCGGAAGCCGAGCTCCTTGCCAATCTTGATCAGACGAGTGGTGGTACCCTCACCGGGGAGACCCTTGGTCTTGTTGATCTTGCTAAGCATGGTGTCGGCGGGCTGCGAGACAAGCGCGGCGGCAAAGCCGGCAGTAAGACCGCTACCCAGGTTGACAACAGTCTGCATGCCATCGGACATGTCCTTCTTGGGGAATTGGCGGTAGACGCTCTCGGCAACCTTCTCGTAGACCACGAATTTGGCCATGGTGTAGGGGATCCTGCGAAAAAAATCAGAGTGAGTATATTTTGAGGACAACGAAATCGGCAACGCTGGAACTCACTGCTTGAAGAGGATAGGGCCAAAACCCGCGTAGAAAGCACCAATGCCCTCAGTCTTCAGCATCTTGCCAAAGCCGCCAACGAGACCGCTAGCATAGGTGGGCTCGGAGACGAGACGGATACGGGTAGCCTCGAGAGGGCAGAGGGCGATATCGGCGAAGAACTCAGCTAGGGCGGACGACGCGAGGTAGACGCCGGTGCGGTACTGGGAGGCAGTCTCGAGACCGAGAAGGTTGATCGACTGCTGCTTGAAGAACTCGTATCCACCAAACTTGAAAGCGCCTTGGAGGAAGTAACCAGCGAAAGTCGGGCCGACACCAGTGAGGAGCGCGCCAGCACCCTCGCTCTGGATAACCTTGCGGAAACCACCAATCATGCCATTGTTGTAAGTTACGGGGTCGAGCTGGATACGGGTCTTAACGCTATAGGGATGTATGTTAGCAAAAAATGTGACGCGCCGGAGCTAGGAGCTCAAAGTCCGGGCTAGACAAGGTTTTCTCTCGCGACGTACACATCAACGGGAGTGAGGGCGCCGTGGGTGATGGAACAGCAGGCAGCGCCGGCAAGGGCGAATCTGGAGTAGAGAGCGACACCGCTGAGCTGGGGCTTGGTGACAGCGGCCTGGGCGATGGCGGCATCGACCTTGGACGAGCCGGTAGACTGTGTCGGGCTGGCCATTTTTTTGGTCTGAAAGAACGAACCGAAAAACGGACGAGATAAGGACTGACGGGGGGGTTGGTGACTCTTGACGCCCGGGTCGCGAAGCTATCAAGAGAGATGAGGGGAGAGGTAGTCAATTGAGACTTGAGTGCAGAGCTGCGACGTTGTTGTCGATGAGCCTTTTTACAAAAATCTGAGGTCGGGAGAGTCTCGGGGAAAAAAGGCCAGAGAAAAATCGGCCGGTAAATCCCGGTTAAGTCGCCAGGGGGTCCAGGGTCTCAGCAGCGCTTTGGCCACACAAAATTCAATGTACCCACCTTAAGCTTTGCCTCATTCGTCATCCGAAGTTTGGAAGGCTTGGGTCGTTGAAATATTTCAGAGTCGGCAAGATAAGACGAAGAGATGTTTCATGACCCCGAGATGTTTACCAGCAGCAGATTGTTGGTAAAAGCCGCTTCCAAAGATATACAGCACTCAACATGTTGGCACATTTTGTACCGCATTTTTCGGTGCTATTCTAGGCTCGGCGCGACGGAACGCGTTGCAGAGTCGCTTTTGTCCAACGGACCTGTCAGGATGGGCCCTTTGTGCATGTGTTCGGCTGACTCGCGGGACCAAGGCGGGACTCAATTGGCCCCCGAGCAAATCTTCGGTTGTCTAGATCTCGCTGATAAGGAAGGTACGTACCGTTCCTCCCATCCTTTGATAGAAAGTGTTTCTTCTGGTTATCATCATCATGCCGTCAAGTATCAACTTGGTATGCATAACCTCGACTTCAATCATCTTTCTAACCTCGAGCCTTGCGTCGAAGTTCATCGGCTAGCCTCAGAAGATAAAACTCTCGCGCTTCGGCCGGGAGTTTCTGAAAGCTGTTCGCGATCTTGGCAACGTCATGTCGCCCCTTCTCGTAAGCAGCGAGATCGCGATTTCCATACACATCTCGGCCCGTCGCATAACAAGCCCCATCGAAGTCCCTGAAGAAGACATTTACGGCAATGCTCGTGTTTGATACGGGTGTTGCCGTGTGAAGCCACAATGGGGGAAGGAAGAGGACGTCTCCTGGCGACAGTGTGACTTCGTGAGGATGGGTCGGCGCCAGGTTAGGCGATTCCAGAGATGCGAAGACATCGATGCTGGAGCTGGATGCTCCTGGTGCAAAAGACAAATGCTCGACATCGGATGGTGGGAACAGGATCATGCGCTTTGTGCCGCCGATCTGGCAGTACACATTGGCCATGACATCGTAATGCAGCCACATGTTGACTGGCCCTGATAAACGCAGCACCGCGCTGAACATGTTCTCCGTCACCAGAGACAGCTGCGGCGGCAGCACGAAGTCCTGGGCAAGGAGCGGGAAATCTTTAGCCAGCATTGCGGGCTTCTCTGTCGGTTTCTCCTCGGATAATGCCCTGAGGTAAGTCTTGTCGCCCTTTTTGACCCTCTCGACGAAGCTACCGAAATCCGTTGTTACGTAACGAAAGTTCTTGGTATTGAAGTTCATGGCCTGAGCTGATGAGTCATGGATGATCACCTATTTGGACGATTAGTTGATGCGCATTGTATTCGGCCATGCAACACACCTTGCGATCACTGCCCACCTGATTGGCGAGGTAATCTAGTGTCCAGTTTTGAATACAACTCCCAAGGTAAATCCTTTCGAGCACGACAGGCTGACCACTACTCAAGATCTTCTCGAATTCCTTGCTCGTATTTATCATTCTCCGCGGTATAGACTTGATTTGGGCTTTCCCAGCCTCACCACCGTGTAGTGGTACAGCTGGTTCTCCAGGGATGATGTCGATAGTCTTTTCGTGTGCCCAGCCAGCTGTGGCCGGCTGTTTTATCACTTGGTCATCCAGATAAAATGTGTAGATACCCTTGTTCCAGAAGGTGCCCATGGAGAAGCATGTAGCACCGCCTCCGATGACCACAATCCGGCCATCTGCCAAGGGAATTGTAGAGCTGCCGACAAGTAGTGGGCGTGGCAGAGATTTGGCTTGCCGATAGATACCGCAGCGGAGAGATTCACTGGCAATCATCTTCCCCGAGTTTTCGTGAGAGCAGAGTAATATCTCGTCGGCCTGATGGAGGAGATAATCTCGGATTACGCCTCCCAGTATCACGAGGCTGCCCTTGTGGTAAAAACAGCTAGCGCCGTACCTGGGCAGAAGGAGGCGGCTTATATCGTCGCTGTTTCCTGTTGATGGCCTTGCGTCGGTGAAGCAAATAGTTGGTTTCTGGCAATGGTGGTTAGACTTGTGTCACTCGACCGTCCTGCAAATACCCTCGGAGCTTACCTTGCGATCAGTGACATCTAGCTCCCAGCTCAGAATCTGGTCAACAATGGTCCCATTCCGAAGTCCCCCAATGTAAACACCACGACGTTTTCCCGAACTGGAAACATCGGTATCGCGAGCAGCTAGAGCAGCCCCATACACTGGTGTCGGCTTCACTTCACCGACAACCTCGCACGCTATCCAGCCTATTTTGGGCTCGTAGAGTAGGAATTCCTCAAACGCAGCCCCTTTGGATGTCCGACCACCAGCAAGCAGTGCCAGCCCCCCAGTCAAACTTGTGGCAGAATGCCTATAAAGAGGGATTGGGAGATCATGCGTCCTGTTCCAGATCTTTGTCGTCTTGTCGAACAGCCAGCAGTCCTGGAAGGGGTTAAAAGGTGCTGCCCGCCCGCCCGATAGTAGAGATCCGTGTCCCTCGCCGAGATGTGTCAGCGAGTGGCACATTCTGCTGGCTGGCCCTCCGTCTCCAAAAGACATACCAACTGCCGCATCATGGGAGCCATGGTGAAACACGTCACAGGACTGGAGTCGACCCTTCGTCCCCAGCCCCAAGGTGTTGACAATGATGGATTGGTTGCTCTGGTTCGAATCGCTCTCTTCGCTGAGTACCATGGCCGCTGCAAATCGGCGCTGGCCCCGTTGTCCTGAGCATTCGTCGTGTTGCACTACCAGACTGATGTCGGGAGTGGGATTCCCATGCGTTTCGTACTCTCCAACCCCTGAATATCCAACAACGCGAACCTCGCCCTTTTCGGCCCTGGCATGAATTAGGCAATAGTGACTCCCAAACAAAGCAAACTCTTCCCACTCATCAAACGGGTCGATTTCTTCCAGTTTTTGTCGGTCCTCCGTGGTGAAAAACTCGTCATCTGACCATGCCTGCCACAGCGTCAACGCGCGGACTGAGCCCCATCCCCTGCTGGAGAACCTCTCTAGCTGGCTTGACAGCGTCGGATATGTATGAACTGATTTGAGTTGCGAGTTCAGCTTTTCAAAGTGGTTCAGCATGGTTTCTGCGAACGGATGTTTTGGTCCTTCGGGGAGAATCTGTTCGAGCAGAACAAACTCCGCTTCCATCTCTCCGTTAGCATCGTCTTTTCCAACCCGCCCGTTGGGGGCCACCATCACAAACTCACCCTTTCCCAACCCCGAAGCCCATCGAATCACCCCATTCGCCCCATCCGTCTCCATATAAGTAATCGATACTTCGGCCACAAACAAAAACTCGCACTCATTCATGTCTCCCAACACCGTCTCCAGCCCCTTTTGAAGCGTCCCCAGCTCCCTCAAATCACACGCAATCTGTACATACTGATCACTCTCCAACACCACCGGTGCCGCCAACCCTTCGTGGTCTTTCACCCCACTCAACACACCGCTCAACTCGGGCGTCGCCAACACAACCCCCCTCTTCCTCACCATCAACTCCGGAAAATCCACATCCACAAACCTCACTCCATCCCCAGTAGCAGCAGGATACCTCTCCCAGCACTGCCAAGGAAGCACGTCACTCCCACACCCCAGGTTGACCACCACCTTTTTCCTGTTAGATTCAGAGAGGATAAAATCCCGCACCAGCACATCAATCACCCGCAAACGCAGGTGATACCCCCTATTGATAAGCGGGGCCCGGCGCTGGAATTTGGGGACGAAGAAGCGGAAGAAGTGGGACTCGGAAGGGTAGTAGAGTTTTTCTACGGAACGTTTCGAGGTGATGCTGCTGTTGTTTGTCTTTGATCTCGACATTAGCTGGGTGAGATGAAGAGCGGCGAAAAGGGGGCAGCGGGACGTACTGCCATTACTTGGTCGTCTTGGGCTTTGGCTTGGGGGTTTTTGCCCTGCCCTCCTTGCCCGGATCGGGCTGACTTTTTAGATGTCATTTCGGCGTTGTGAAAAGTGATTGTTATAATCTTGCTGTATTGCCGATTTGCATTCTCCCTTTTTGGCGATGGTCAAGTAAGTGAGTGAGTGAGCAGAGTGAAAAGTGGAAACGCATTCGGAGCCTGAATGGGTTCAATTGGGTGCAGAAATTACACCGTGCCAAAAAAAAAATGGAGACGCACTGTGGGATATCATTTCGCCAACTAAGCAGACAAACGAAACTCGGGCATCTATTCGCCTTTGAGTATACATGGACTTGTACAGGCTCTAATAATTTATACTACAATCCCCCTCTGCGCCCAGCCATTTTTCCCTTTCCATGCCCACAGCACCAACGCTGCAGCTACCCAAACGCTGACGGCCATGGCCCAGAACGCCTTTGCATAGCATTCTACTCCATAACAAAACAGGTCTTGTTCATCAGTCCCAGCAGGAGCTGAGGCTCTGGCACCAGCTTGGTACACTGCCGAGTACACCAATCCCCAGATGGTGGCCCCGAGCGCCGGGAACATGGCAACAATACCCCAGTTGGTCGCAAAGTTCTCGACGCCCCAGATCACGGTGATGATTATAGGGGTCAGGCTAAAGACAGCCCCGTAACCCGAGCCAACTAGGCCAGAGACGATCCAGAAACGCTCTCCATGATTCTGGATCGCGCCGGAAGCGAGTAGTACCATGCCGAGCGACAAGATACCGGCGTAAAAGAGGAGGAAGGATACTCGTGATATGGAAAATCTCCCTTCTTCCTGTCGTAGACTTGCTGTTGACGAGATTTGAACATGACGCGTTTGGGGACTCGGCGCCAACCAGTCCGTCAAGGACCCCGTGAGGAGCCGCACCACGGTGCTGGTGATGCCAACGATAGAAACGTGGGTTGCCACCGACGTGGGGGCGCCCGCGTAATGCTGCGTCGGCGGATAAAGCGTCTTAATAACTGTACCCATGTTGTTTATAAACGCCTCGCCCGGTCCGATCATGAAGAAGAAGCCGAATGCGAAGCACCACATGGTGTGGTCCGTGAGGAAGCGCCTAGTCTCGGCGTTGAGCACCCACATCTTCTTAAGGCGGGCTTCTTCCTCCTCGGGGTCCTTAGAGGGGTCCAGTATGCCCGCATCCTCGCCGTCGTCGAACGGATCTGACCGCTCGATCGCGCCGTATCCCCTTTCCATGCGCCCCGGTGTGAAGAGGGCACTTCCATCCAGCAACCCGCTCCGCTCGAGCTCCTCGACAGCTTCGTCGATGAGATCCTGCTCATCAACAATCTTGAGTCCAGCCACCCCGATCAGTCCCACAACGAACAGCAGGGCTGCGAGAAAGACGAAGAAGCGAAAGACATCCACATCCCCACGACGGCCGTCAGGCAGAGTCTCGTAAAAGATACGACTGCCGACCTGACTCTGCCACATGCCGCTGAGTCCGAAGGCAGCAATTGGTACGGCAAGAGCCAAGCCGCGGTGTTTTCCCTTGCCAAAGTTCTTGGCGCACGTTGCCACAGCACTCATATACATGGCGCATGTTCCGACGCCAATGGCGACGAAGGCGACAATCATGGCCGCATACGCTAGCCCTAGACTTTCTTTTCCTCCGACCCGGCCGCCAACAACACCATCGACGTCCGCACGTCGGTATAACCCAGCGGCCAGGGCATAGCCACCACCAAAGAAGATGGTTGACAGCAGCGAAAGTGGAGCGGGGCCAACACGGTCGCACATGTAGCCGAGGAACGGAACGGGAATGTACATGGCGATGGAGGCAGCACTGGCCAGCCCATTGACTTGGAACTGGGAGTAGTGCAAGCGCTCCTGGAAGATGTGTCCGTATAGGGAGAAGACGGTGACGGACCCCGCGCAGAGCGATGACAAGACCGCTGAGGCAAACGATATGACGCGCTGCTTTTGCTGCGTCTCGCGCAATTCGTTGCGGTAGCCGGGCCGGAATGGGGAGAGCGAGCGGATCGAGGATGAAGATACCGTGCTTGCGGGACCGAGTGTCGACGTCGTATCGTCGTCAACAGCAACGCCCGGGTGGGCGGCCGAGGGAGTGGAATCGCGCATCCTCGCTCGGCTCGATGTCGGTCGCGGTGGTGAGGAGTAAAAGGTCGAGAAAAAAAAGAATTAGCCCGATTGCATGGTCACGTTGGTGGACCTTGGGGATTTCTAGGAAGAAATGCCCTCTCGGTTTGCACGCGGGTAAGTTACATACAGTTTGCTGGTCCGGTTGTTGGAATATTGGATGAATGGACGAGGTGTCAGATGACGGCACTGCCTCAGCGCTCTTCGACTAGGCCCAGCACGGAAAGGCTGTTAGCGTGAGACTTTAGGCAGGGGGTGATATTGGGGTTGCCCAGGACGCTGTATGCTCCCTCTACCAACACTTTGAGAATGCCTATTTATGCCTTCACAGATTCCACGCTGCAGAGAGTCTGTTAAGCCTCTTGAAATTCTTCAACGACGATATTTGAGAGGGTCCTGCAGCCTTAGATCTAATCTCTAGAGGTTTCGTGCTAACAATATGTCAGTATTTGGATGGCACTGGTCACGGCCGATACCGCCGGGCTTAGGCTCCGCAACCGCTAACCGGCGCTGGTATGGTGGAGGACGCCCGCTGGCGGGTGCTGTGCCACTAATCTTCGGCATCAACAGAGCCAAGACCGGGGCTGGCTCCGAGTGCGCCATCCGCAAGGGAGAGCCCAATTATTCATCTGGACTTCCCCTTGCCCCGCCTTCAGCCCTCGTCACACCGACCAAGGGCGGCTGGGGAGGGGATTTTTCTCTCCTTCAGCTGCCTCCCCCTACCTACTCTAAACCCCATCTCCAAAGTCGGTGAACTGGCCCGCCAAGACTCGACAATGACGGAGAACCCCATGGACGATCCCAGCGGCCACTTCGCCAGCCCAGCTGAGCGTCGCAACTTTCTGCAGAAATTTGCGGCTTCTCTCTCTGGGCAGGAAGTCAGGTTGATGCTTGAAGAGCTGAACAAGCGCGATTTCCGCTGTGACATTCTCGCCAATCTGCCCATGGAGCTCCACGTCCACGTCGTCCAGTATTTGGACATTGCCGATCTCTGGCCCTGCTTCAATGTCTCCAGGAAATGGCGGCAAATCCTTCTAGACAGTCATATCGTCAAGAAAACGGCCCAACGCCTGCTACCTGGCTTGTTGGAATACAGGGGTGAGGCCGAGAGAACATGGTCACTCGACGCACCACCTCTAGAATCCCTCGAAGATGCCGTCCTCAGGGGCATACAGACTCGCTACCGTCGAGGCAGCGGCAAGTTTCGCTGGGCTGTGAGCTCGTCTATTACCTTCCCCATGGCCCGGTCCTTCCCCCTAGACCCCGCCCATCATCCTGTGGTTTCCCGCAGTCTGAGATCATATCTGAACAATTGCCCAGCCAGCACCAACGGATATGCGGATGATATGTTCTATTCTTACGCGGTCGACATAAAGTACCACAACGGCAGGATCTGCTGGCATCCCCTCATGGGCAAACCGTGGATCGTCGTTGACAACCTCCGGACCTGCCTTCGCAGAGTGTATACGGTACCGAATCTCGTCCTTGAAGGGAGCTGGCTGCGTGTTGAATTCCTTGGTGACAAGCTATTGGTCGGTTCGGTCGGTCGAATTTTGTTCGTATATAACCCGAATCTGCTGCGGTGACATGTCCTGATAATCACATTACAGTCATGCCTGGGACCTCGAGACAGGCGAGCACGATTTCAAGACAATGCCTGGTATTGCCAAGGTGCTCCAGTGCGAAGGGGACCGCATCTGGTTGGACTTTGAGGACGTGAATCAGCATATCCTATGGAAATTTCGTCGTGGCACACAGACCCTTCAAACCAAAGGACTGAAGGACAGCATTCTCAGAGATGGTGGAATACCCTCTGAGGAACTCCCCAGGTGTCACGGCCGTGGGCTGATCTTCCATCCGGTCGACAAATCCGTGGCGCTATTGTTCCTGCTATACACGATGGAAAACAACGATACTGGTGGCAATATTCAGATTCTGGGTGTCTGCAAGTTCAAAGATGGCAGCTTCTCAACAGCGACGTGGCGTCAGCTTCCGGATGCCAGTTTTCCATACGAGCTCGACATTCGCCGCGCTAACGAGTACGGCGAGTTTGTTCTGCTTGACATGGAGGATAAGGAGGTGCTTCGCAGTGCGCTTATCCCGCACGACGAACCTCAGACCCCCGTGATGTGCTTCAACGCACTCACCGAAGAGACATGCATCAAGTCTTTCCCAGCCATCGGCCCGCGTTCCCATTACCAGTCTCACAACGTCCAGGCAATCTGGGAAGGTCAAATGATGTCGCACAACAGTATCGACCTGGGCCGCCTAGAAAACTTCAACAGCTTTCTAAGGAACTTCGTCATAGCCTCGCGTGCCATTACAGACCCCGAGCGCGGCCGGCCAATCGCGGTATACAGCCCTAAGAGACAAGCCAACAGACTGGCAAATCGCCCGTTGTACCAAGCCCGCGAAATGGGACTGACGGCTCCATACATCAAGTCGGGGATCGATCTCCAATCTCTGGACGTGCGAGGAAGGGCAACACTGATGGAATCGGGAGTGGACTACTGCCTCGGCATCGGGCGTGACATGTCCCAAGTCGACAAGGTCGTCTCGTCAGCGCTGTACGCAGATGAAGATTTTATTGTCTTGGTATTGAATAACTGCTGGATGGCCTGGAACTTTACGAGCACTCCTCCTCCAGAGGTCCCTGCTGTTGATCAGCAAACAACAACAACAACAACAACAACGCGGGACGAGGATGCTGCCATGGACGAGACTGTTGAGAGTAGCCCTCTTGTAGATTGGTCCGAGTATTTTACTCCGGGTACTACTTTGGAGGTTAGCCGTCTGGAGGGGCCACCGCCGGCCCCCATGCAACCGGATCCGATTATAGAAACGGGATTGGGTGCCCCATCGGCGTTGGCAATACAGCTCATCGAGTCGTTGCGTCAGCGTCCCGGGGAGGGGTCTGGGAGTCACTGATGGGGGTTCCAAGGGGGGAAGGGGGGTTTTGACTTGGGATAGTTCATTTCGGATGATTGGGAGATGAGATACCCAGTAACACAGTATCCTGGGCGTTTTCAGAGAGTGTTAGTTTTACTGCCTAGTTTTGAACGCTTTGCCTTTCTCAATTCCGCGTAAGTTTTATCTTTCAGAAGTTGGGCCAATGTCAAAGTGATGAGCATTACGCACCAATCTATTCCAACCCCCCCCCCCCCCCCCAACCCCTCCGGGGAAAAAAATGATCATCGGGCTTTACTCGCTACCTACTGCATAGTTCCTCATGGCGTTTATTTACTCTGTTACTTCCCAGAAATCCTAGCCACAAGGTCTCGGACCCCCTGTCCCACCTTCTCATTGTTCGCCCTCGCTTTCTCCAGCCCACCTCTCCTCAACCCTCCTGGGAGGCCTAGCCACATCAACAAGATAAACCCTAATATGGTCAGTACCACCGGCTGCAACACTTCGACCCCCTTACTCTGGGCAATGGCGCCAACGGCAAACGGGAAAACTGCCGCGCCACCGCCCCCAAACGCAGCGGCAAACCCAATCGCCGAGACGTGATAATCGTTCGGCAGGAGTTTTGTCGCGGCGACAATGGCAGCAGGGAATAGCGGGCCTAAAAAGAAGCCGAGGAAGGTGACAAAAATTGCCGACGCAACAAAGTTGGGCACGAGCCAGTAGAGGAGCTGCAGCGCCACCGAGAGCAAGAGATACACGGTGATGGCGAGCTTCTCACCGATGCGGCCGGTGATGAAACCGAGCAGGACGCGCCCTAGCGTGAGGCCGAGCCAGAAAAAGGTTACGGTGAGACCGGCAATGAAGGGCTCGGCGCCGCGGACGCGCAGCATGAAGGTGACGATCCAGCCGCCGAGGGAGACTTCGGCGCCAACGTAGCCGAGGAGGAAGAGGGCGAGGAGCCACGTGATAGGCTCGCGGAGGACGCGGCGGGTGGTAGTGCGCTTGCCGTCGCCTGAAGAGCTAGCGAGGGATGCGCGATGGACGGCCGCGGTGGCACGCCAGAAGGCGGTGGTGGTGAGGATGAGGGCGATGCTGTCGAGGCCGATGATGAGGTAGAAAAAGGTATACCAGGGGAGGTTGCCTTTGGTTACCATGGCGGTGCCGACGAGAGGGCCAATCGTGGCGCCGAGGCCGTACTGGACAGTGTGAGTCTTCGGACGTTTAACCCTAAGAATGTCTAAGGCACCTAGATACCTAGGTAGCTAGGTACCTGAAGGAGAGGCAGAGAAACTTACAGCGCCATGCAAAAGGCCCAGCAGCTCATTGGCTCGATGCATGTTGCCGATCCAAGCGTTCCAGGCCGAGTCTTCAATGCCGTTGCCAAAGCCGGTGAGGAGCATGACTACGGGCAGGGCTGGATAGGGAGGATGGCAGGCCAGAGGAATAAAACCGGCAAGACGGCAGAAAGGACCGAGAACTGCGACACCACGTTGGCCGAATGTGTGGTGGATGTCCGTTGGATGTCAGCGCCACTACCCCCCTACTCTCTGTGCGCCTTGGACTTACGATTATTGAGTAAGGCTGCAAGGAGATAGCCAACAAACGGCGAGAGAAAAAGAAGAGACACAACAGTGTAGGAGATATTGTAATATGTCTCGATCTATATGGTGTTAGTCGCCCTCCTTCGTAGTTATTTCTCAAGAATATCCCACTTACGTATGGTAGCAGCGCCCCGAGCACGGCATCGGTCATGCCGAGGAGGACGAAGCTGTATACGGTGCTAAGAAAGCGGAAGATGTTGGTGGGAGACTCATTCCACCTTTGTTTTGTCTCATCGGGGGAGGCGTTGACGTCTTCATCCGTCGCCGTTGTTGACCCTTCGACCTTCTCGGGATCATGGTAGCGGAGGGAAGCCGTCGATGACTTTTTCTCGACCCTGGCCGTAGTTTGTACTGGTGATGTTGACATGGCCGTCTTTTAGAGAGAAATGTACCTTGATGAACGACTTAATGTCTAGGGCTTTTCTCTAGAAGCAGATATCACGGCCTTTTCACCAGCTAGAGTTGGTCCTTTTTATAACCAACGCTCCCCTGGACAAGCCCAGCAACGACTGCAATTCTAATCCTGGTAGGGCTGGCGAGGTTTCTGTTGGTCACATGGAGAGGTTTGCAACTTGCGTCTCTGACTCTCTAACCCGGCCTGAACGGCACACCGCATCCAAGACAGGCAGGGTCTGCAGTCGAATGCACACCCTCGAGCGATGAATTAGGAACAACGAGCTGCAGATTGCTACAGTCCTCGCATTTAGAAAGTGCGGCGTTGCGAATTGCCCGAAGATTAAGCGGCGGCGAGGCACACACTTCTTGAATTTGAGAAGGGAGCGTGGTACGTTCGGAGACACCGCAACGGGACGGCGGCCACCGCTCGAAGACCGCCCCGCCCTTGTCAAGAGCTCCTACACCGAGCACGCAGTTTATTACGAAAACGAATCCCCACCGGCCTCGTGCACCGGCAGCCCGCAATTCGCTACTACCCAGGGCCGCTACGCTAGCTGCCGACCATCGGTGGCGGGTAGCGGCATCTCGACATGACGGAAGGATGGTGACTGTCGTCCTTCCTGACTTGGCAATCGGTGGGAGAGTGGGCAAGTATCCCGAGAATCAGCCGACGGGCCGACTTCCCCGACCGGTCAATTGATGCGCCGAACTCGTAAGCAAAGTGCTACAGCGGGGGATCTCATGACGAAGAGATCGTGAGATGGGCGAGCACCACTAAGTGATTACCCGGAGTTTTTGCGTCGCCACCGTCTCTGCTCAGGTCAAAGGCCCGGTCGGAAGCGGGCTTGATTCTCTGCTCCGAAGATCACCCGCAGGCCGCGGCAGTCTCTCGTGAATCAGGCAACTACGAACGGACCTGCCGAAAACAGAATCTCCAGTCCGGAGCAAAAAAAGAGCGTCGTCGACAGCAAGCCAACAACTCGCGAACACACCCGACCTCTTCATTGTTGCCAACTGTCAACTGCTGGTCATTCCTTCCTGTTCTCTCTCCCCTCGCTCCTTGACCCGATATTTATGTTCTCGAACATCCCCGGATGGGTGTCTTCATCTGGGAGCTGGTAACCGAGGCTCTGTCATTTCAGCATAACGCCCAGTCAAGGTGTTCAAATGCCAGCGCTACCTCATGAGGATTACCCGCCCCCGTCTCGTTATTTAATCCAATATGTCCACGACACCGGCTCATTCATCCAAACTCTAGCAGCCAGTGCGCCGTCTCGTTCCAAGTGGTCGAGGATGTGGTCGGACGAAGTCACGTCGGGCGTCGGAAGTGCCCCCGATGACGTGCAGTATCACCGGTATTGCCCGCGGTAATGGGTTTTAATTGTCCGAGTCTGGGGAAAGCTTCCCGGCGCTATCGTGGCAGCTATCGTTACACAGCCCATTCCCAGATGAGCCCTCGCAACACCACCCTCTTCTGCAACCCGGCTCGATGCTTCCGGATGCGTTACACACCGCCTTGTCATTTCCTTGTTCCTTGTTGTGATTCCGGAGGACGATTTGGAACTCGGGAGTCGGTCCCGTTTACTGAGCGGCCTTATTCTCACCGACACAAACAGGCAAGTGCCGTTGGGTCAGCTTCTCTGGGTGAAGGGGCGCATGATTTCGTCGAGTCTGTCAACCATGACACTTGTGGTATCACTGGAAGTGGCGTTCTGGTCAGGCACTTGAACGAGGATGTTGCCATCGCGAGTTGGCTCGGTCTTGAACCTATCAAGGCGGATCTGGCGGTTCCTTTCCTTTTCTCGACGAGACCGGGACTTGCTGTGGCCAGTGTCAGCGATGGATACTATGCAAAAGGAAGCAGGGCAGGCACGAGGTCAAAGGGCGGAACTGACTCGGCCGTTTCTGACATTTCGTTAGGTGTGTCTGCCAACTACTTTGCCAAGCGGTGTACGTTGTGATAGACGAAGAAAGATGACACTGGATTCGCTGTGATACCCTCGGTCTTGGGATGACAGCTGCATACAGGCTCAGAGGAGTTGATGTTTGAGAGAATCGACAAGCTTTGTGGGAATTTTGCGAGTACTTGTACTTGTGCCTGTTACTGGAAGGCTCGTGTGCGTGTTATATTGGGGAGTTGCGCGGCTGGTCCGGTTCCCTCGGGGTAGACCTGGCACAGTACAATCAGCGGGCGAGTGCCGTCCGGATTCAAAGTGTACTACCCAATAGATTCTGGTGAACAGGTTTTGCGCGGCAGGACTGTCCCAACGCTTATCCAGTTTGCATCTTACAAGTTGACTTAGCTGATGCCTTCGCTGTCAGCCTCTTTCTTTTTTCTTTTCTTTTCTTTTCCTTTTTTTTTTTTTGGAACGCAGTCCGTACTTGCCCCATTCAGCACACCGGTATATCGAGTGGATATTATGCAAGGTAGAGCCATGGAGCGCGTCCACGGCGTGGTTAGAAAACGGACTCATTCCACGGAACGTTCCCCCACCCCCGGGCATCCGTCTTTCTCCCTTTTTAGACCATGGCAAGGCTTCACGGGCGGCTCGCTTGCGGAAGGAGAAGCGCTCTCCGATACGCCGAGCTGATGACAAGGGAATGGATTAGATTTCCCCCTCCAGGTACATCAGCAAACCTGCCTGAGATCAAACCTCTGGCTTGTGCGAAGCCCGGCCATTCCCACCGCCCACCCTTCTCGAGCCAGTTGTTGGCGGAGTGACTGTCACACAACACATCCCTCACCCGATTCCTTGGCGCGGCCCAGGGTGGGCAAAACAAGATCCAGCGGCTTGAGAGAGACCAGTTCACGAGATCCCGCCACGACAGAGGCGAGCTTCATTATCACGCTACCATGTTGGCGCATCGCCATGCTGCTCTGTTTCCTTGCTGTGGTCGCGGATGTAGCGACACAGCCGCATGCCTCGGGCAGGTCGTGTCAGACCGTTCCTATCACAAGTTGGCGAATCGCAGCCTGTCTTCTTCAAGAGGTAGGTAAGGCAACTGGGCGTGAGAGGAGCGGTGAGTAGCCAACGGATATTACCCACCCTTCCCATCACCGCCCTCTTCCGTTTTAGTCACCCGCACCCAACGCCATGCCCCCTTTTTACTGTATCACGCGCGCTTGTGCCCTGGCCCCACAAGAAGCCCTTTACTCTGTGCCGTAATGTCGCTTAGCGCGGCTAACGCGCATGCAACCTGAATGGAAACGGTTGGCTGGGACGTTCCCCGTGCCCGCCTGTCCTCCCATGCCACGCCACCCATCCAACAAACAACCACAGGTGTAGTGTAATCTGACTCGACAATATGCAGCCCTATCTGGGCCATCTGGGCCACGGCCCGAAGACAGTTATGCTACCTTGATCGAAGCTGGAATTGTCGTTGCTTACCAACTATTTACAAGACATATGCAAATACAACCCTGCGTGGAATCGGCCTTGGGGCGAGCCTGCCGGAACAAGTCCAGCCCCTTGAATCCGGTGAGACGATGCCAGTGGTCTCGGATGTGGCGGCAAGGGATTGGAGTGCCCGCCGAAGCCCGCGCTGTGTGACAGGACGGAGCCAGCACTGCCTTGACGTTCAACAACGCCCAAAAAGCAGCCAGTGTCGAATTTCGAACAAAAAGTCGATTCTACTCTATTTCTGAGTTGTGTGGAATTGCATGCTTATACTAGAGGAGGAGGATATGATCGCCGAATTTCAGCCTTTTCGCAGAACCTAGTGGTGGTGCAACGAGTTTTATTTCTGGTCATGCACCCGGGAACGGAGAATAAGACCCGCGGTATACTGGGCAGTATGGACAGCAGCAGACCACCAACACCATCATCTCCCCTGCCGTCGAATCACGGGCGATGTCTGTGTAACGGCCACCGTACTAATGGACTCCGCCAAACCTAACAAGTTGACAGGTTGGTAACCGGTCAGAGATGAGCGGGTGAAGTGTCGCTATTTTATCCGATGCGTGTAATTGACCAGTCTTGGGTTTCCTCGTCAACTCTGGATATTTACGCGTCCCGCGGGGTGAATGCCTATATCATCGGGACGCATTCCGGAGATGGGGTTTCCACGGTACCTGCATCAGACGTGAAATCTTGTCTTTGAGCTCTGTGGAATCCGACCAAGTGAAAGCGGGATCACTACCCCTTTATCTGTCGCGACAATGGCACTTTCAATGACAAGCACGACAATCTTGGCTCTCCTTATGGGCATACTCTCCCTCCTTTCTGCCACTCTCGCCGCGACCATCCCCGTTGATACCCAAAAATTCCCCCACGTCGTCCGCCAGACCAATGCCACCGCCCTCTGCACCCCGGGCGCCACCATCCCCTCACTCTACACCTTCTCCAACCTCCGCGTCGTCTACGCTGCGGGCGCCTCGTCTATTCCCTCCTCCGCCTCGTTCACCATCACCAACAATCTCACCAACTCGACCGAACCCCTCTCGTGCACTCTCCGCATCGGATACCAGTGCCAGTTCAACGGGACACCCAAAAATCCCGCACTGCAGGTCTGGCTACAGCTGAACCTAGCGGCCTACTTTAGTTTTCTCGAGACCACCACGTGTCCTGCGGGAAAGACTACTACCGTCACAGGCGCCGCCGAGATGTGGTTTACCTGTCCAGACACGCCGATTGAAAACGGCCAGACTTGTGTGGGCGATTTGGAGAGTGTGAAGGCACCGGGGGGTGTGGATGCTACGGCGCCGTGATTGAATACATACCTACCTACCTTACCTACTTCGGTATTCAGTGTGGAATTTGCGTCGATACCAGACATGTGGGTCAATATCGGGCGGGAAGTTTCTGGTCTGGTTAGACACATAATGGAATAGTTACCCTGATTTCTGATTATCTAGATATATATGTACTCGCTGCTGCTATCGATGAAGCGTAAGGGGAAAAAGAATCACAATGGGAGTTGAGCTGTGACGGTTCAATGTTGCCGGTTTTCAAAACCCATCATCAATATTTGATCTCAACTTCATCCTTCGACCTGACTGGAAGCACTCTTTTCAATTATGAATCATTGGAGATATGGGTAAATGTATGCACGGTCTGGTATATTTGAAATCCATGCCATGCCATCAATCGCTATCAATTGTCTCAACTCTGCCGCAACTAGACAATTCGGTCTTGATAACGACGGACAATGTTGTCGAGAATTGAAGGTCAGGGCTGGCTTGTGCGTAGCTGACTGGACTGGATGGATCCGTCTCTGCTCGTACTTGACGTAAATTCACGTCTTCAAAGAATGGATCGTACTGGATGGCAAAGGCGGGCAGACTGTGCTTGAATCAATACAAATTGAAATCCTCCCAGCTCACTCTGACGGAACTATGCTGCGTACCACATCAACAATACTGGTTAGCTGCTGTCATGCTCTCCGTTCAGCGTGCCGTACCTGTCTGTCGTATTGAATCTCCCTTGGATCAGGGCCAACCTACCCCCAGCTTTTTTTGGTTCTATTTTTGAGGGCTTGATGATGATGGAAACTTGGGGCCTCGATACGGAAAATTAAGGACTTACTTGACACTTAATAAAAAAGTTTCAAGGCTTCGAATCTTAAGAACTAAGACATACCTACCTAAATATTCTGGCTTAAACCCTCGCAAAACAGCTTCCCCAGCTGTTCATGTGTTGCACAAACCCCCGCTAGATACCTACTCACTAAGTCCTACGTCAATTAAGTTTCAAGAGTTGGATTGTAGTGTAGCTCCCTAGAGGCCGCTAGCAGAGGACTTCCTGGCTTGAAACCGGTCCTCAGTGAACAATCTGGTGTGAGTCATGTACTTCGCATCCAACGGCATAGAGTTCTCGTGTTTGATCACAGTGTCCACTCCACGCTGTTGTTGCTTTGACAGCACAACGTGATCAAATCTGTCCCAAGTGGGATATATATGCGGGGCTACATTTGATCAGTAGGATTTCGGCCATCAACAATAAACCACTGGGAAGATCGATTCCTGGGAGGCATCCAGTGGCGCAAGGAACCTTCGCTAGGCTGCTTACTGCTCCCCAGACGTGCATCACACGTATTATCCCTTAACGAAATGACGAAAGAAACGATATCGCATTGTCAGCGTTGGTACAATATTTACACCTCCCAGTATCAATCCCTCCCACGTTCCAATGCTCTCCCGTCCCCTCCGTGTAGACCACCGGCTCGTGTTACACAGGCCATGCCCGACGAGGAATGCCAATTCTATTAACAAAGGGAAACGAGACAGTTTATGGTCTGCCAGAGGGCGACTGGACCTGGCCCTTGCCCGTATAGCCTTCTGACGAGATACCAGTGAGGGGGTCCGAATTCTGGGCCTGTTGGGGAAAACCGTGTCAGCATGCAAGAGTCGAGAAATCTTCGGAAACAACGCACCTTGAGGTACTCGTTAGAAGCCTCCTGCCACTCCTTGGTCATGGTCTTGGGGGGTGGGTTGGCGAATGACCGGATCGCGGCAAAGATAACGAAGCTGATGAGGAGACCGGCGGCAGTGTAGGTAGCAACCTTCTTGCCCTCACCCGGGGGAGGAAGGGCGCGGGGACCGTGGGGACCGAAGGCAATCCAGTACGCTGTTGGGGCAATTCATGTCAACTTGCTGATCACGGTTTGATGATGTTGATAGGCTCCACATGGGCTTGGCAAAGGGCGACAGGCTTCCACCTTCGCAAGCTTCGCGTCCCCATCAATTGGCTGCTGACAATTCTGAAACTCAATTGTACAGAGTGTCTTTAATGCGCGGTAGCAGCTCGGGAAGCTACTGGAGTAGCCGATGTTGTCTGATTGCAGCCGTGATTGAGGGAGCTTGCGTGTTCCGACTCACCAGCTTTCTTCTCCTGAATGGTAAGCTCGTTCCAGCTGCCCTTCATGCGGTCCCGCAGAGCCATCCAGAGCTCAGCTTGCTCCTGCATGGGCATACCCTCCCATCTCTTCTCGATGTTGGCCAGCGTCGGGTTGGAGATGGCGTGGGTCGAAGCAGCGCGGCAGCTGATGGCCGACGTCGTCGGGCGAGCCGCGCGTACTAGGGCGTTGCGCAGCATTTTGAGTAAGGCTATCGCTCAGAACTCGAGATCGGAGGGGAGATTGGTCCAATTGAGTGGACTGCGCGGGCGTGCTGCCGGGAGCTCGAGAGGTCGGTAATTTCTTGTGGAAGGTGTGAAGTCATGCACGACGAGCTTTTTTCGGGCGGGAGAAGCCTCAGCTCTGCTTTGGAATTTGGGGTGGCCTGATGGTGCGCAGCGGATTGGTCCGTCCCTCCCGTTAGCCGACTTCGTTTGGTGCTCAGTGCGCACAGTGCACAAGTGTCGAACCCTTCCAGTCAGCCATGACGTTCCGTCTTGACAGTGAAATTACGGAGGTGCCTTTCAAAAGTTCTGCGCAATGCCAAGCCAACCACACCCCTTTAACTGAATGATCAGCAACGACACCACATGTGGTCTGGCCACGTAATCTTACCCCTCAACCCCGCTTCCACAGCTCAACAGTCAACACAACGATTAAGATGTCGCCAAATACAGATATTTCCATGCGCGCGCTGATTGTTACCCTTAAATCCCCTATTGTAAGCCTTTCTTCGGCTGATATATTTGCACAAACCGGGGTTTCCGTTAGTACTGTCAATCGAATATACGCTAAGGCTATTGAGCGTGGGTTTGATCCGAATATACGGCCTATGATCATCAAGGACGAATGGGTCGAAGATGCTCCCCGTTCTGGCCGCCCACGAAAACACACTCTTGAAAATACTGAGAAGGTTATTGCTAAGGTTTGCAAAGATCGATACGGTCGTGCTGGGAAGGAGTTAACGAGTATCGAGAGGGCTGAAAAAGAATAAGGAGCTAAGGGGTAAAATAGCCAGGGTTGTATGTAAATAACGAGGGTGACTGGCTTGGCATTGCGCAAAACTTTTGAAAGGCACCTCCGTACCAAGCCTCTACATGAACAGGCCAGCTCCAGGAGTCAAGGCCGAGTGATGAGCCGTCAAATGTACACATGAATATTGCTATTACTATTATCATGTGAAATTTCCTAGCGCTTGCCCTCTCACGAGGGCTACGTAGCAAGCTAGGATCCAGCTCTAAAAGCGGAAGACTGAGTCGCCAAGAAACCAAAACTTTCACTTTGATACCCATTGCCTTAAAAAAGCGCCCATCTTCCGGGCAGCCATCATCTTCCAGGATTTAACCCTGCGTCAAAGCACAGCCGTTGGCATGCGTGTTTTCTGCCTCATTGCGTCGATTGATCATTGCCCAGGCTTGAGGATCAGAGAAATTGAGACAGGCAACCGACCGCTGCACGATCACTGGTTTGATGGAGATTTATTGACATCAGGCCTTTTCTTCGTATCTTGCGGCTCGAGCGTTTGGCTTTCATGAGTTGAGATGAGATTCTTCATACGTTCTTCGTCTTGGTAACATACCTCAGATATGTGCCATCGCGCTTTTGCTTTTCCTCCTTGAGGCTCTGGTTAAAAACGTAGTAACCTAAATTTCAATATTAGAGCTTGTTAGGTTGGTGAGGTGTTGCCCGCCCACCGTTAAATATCCCGAAGCTAATGGCAGCAGCCAGTGCAAAGTACTTTTGGCTACTCATTGCCAGTTGGATACCACCTCCTTTCGTGGCGATGGAATATCGAAGTTTCAAATGAGAGTTTCGAGCTTCGGCGGAAGAAACCCCACACAGTGCTTGAACAGTGTTAATTGTCGCCAGCGTCGTGGATGGAAAATCTGCCCCACTCCTGCATCAAGTCGCGTCCCGCAGCATTCTTCAACGCGTCTTGGTTGGAAATCGATAACTTCGAGCTCACGCAGCCACGGAGACCTCAAAATCCCGAATCGTACCCCCGGAATGCAAAGGAGTCCTTATGGATACGATACCACAGAATCATGACAAATTGGAGGGTAGTGGGAGAGGTCCCGGACTCGGATGATGATGGCCTCGACGACTTTGAATTACCAGACCAGAACCCCGAGGACGTCCCGAATCCGATTCCGACAGCAGCCGAGAAAGCACAGGATAGCCACAACGACGATATCGACATTTGGGCCATCCCGGATTCCCCACCCTCGCCCGCAAAGCCTCACAGAGCTCGATTTCCCACAAGCACGAAACCGTCTGACAATTCGAATGGCCCAGCTCGGCGACCGTCGACACCAGTGGCGCAACCAACGCAGCCAAGGAGCAATCTCGACATCTGGGAACCGCCAAGCTCTTCGCCCACACAACGTGTCACGAAACCGCCTGCTGCCAAACCTGGGTTCCTTCCACATGTAAACCAGCAGGTTCAGCGACCCATCACCCCCGATGCATCTAAAGGCTGCATGGTGGATGGGTATCGTGGTATGGCCGAGGGTGGAGAGCTGGCCGAGGGTGGAGAGCTGGCCAATGGATTGCCTGTTGGCAACGGCCCTCCAACTACCCAGGGGACATCAGATGTACATGTACTGGCAGCGTTCCAACCCATGACATCCCCATTGAGCTCCCCATTGAGCTCCCCATTGGGCTCACTACAAAGTTGTTGTAGCGAAAATCCCGAGCCGCCCATAGATTCGAGCCCTCCTCAACCCAGGCGACCTTCCCCCGCTAGGAACCTAGGGGTGGATGATGACGATTTGGAGATCACGAGGCAAACGGCAGTTGGTCTTGAGCGCTCGTTACGGCCGCGAAAGCCTATTCAACAGCATCCATACCTTCTCGAGAACGCTCAATATGCGAATATCATGAGATCCCATGGTGTCAAGCCGATCAAGGTTAGGATGGCGGAAGCTGAGGCAGCTAGAAGAAGAGCCCAGGAAGAAGATTCCCAAGAGCAGGAGTACGAGGCTGAGGAGAGCCAGGAGCGCAAAGAGACGGAGGAGAATACCTCTCTCCTGTTCGATAATGACGATGGTCAAGACGGGCTAGCGCTGTCTCCTTCACCTTTCCGAACGTCTCCTCCAGGCATTGCACCGCGAACAAGCAGTCAGCCCGTCACCGGTAGTCACACTCCGCTCACAACATTTTCAGATGACGACGAGAATGAACTTCCTACCCTTTCACAACTGCTCAACGAACCTGGCAATCAGCGTGTTAGAAATTTGAAGAGGCAGGGCTCGAAAATAGTGGCTCCCCGGCGGAAAAGACGGGCCATACCGAGTTCCTCGCAGGCGTCGTCTCCACCCAGAATGCACATTCCTCCTCCAATAATATGGGATCTATCATCATCCCCAGTACGTTCTCCTGCGCTACCCAATATCGAATCAGAGATCCTGGGAAACACCTCTCCGGCTGTGTTACAGCGAAAGTCGACCCCTTCTGTCTCCTCATCGGCTCTACCATCGTCTCTTCGTCTACAGCGTCGTAGGGCGACAATTGCACATGTTTTTGCAGAGGAGGATGACGGAGCTCGTTCGGATTCTAATACATCGTCTTCCAGTGCTAGTTCTGGCAGTGAAACAGACACAGTCCGCCAAAATGTCAAGCGGATACGAGGAGTACTGCCAGCGTCTTGGCTGAGACTGGATCAAAAACGAAAGCCCGCGGCCATTCGAAACCCGAGAAAAAGCCCGGAGCCACCTGCTCCTGCTCCCAGGCGGGGTGTCGCCTTGCCAAAACAGACAACACCCAAGCGCCCAAGCGCCACGCAGTTCCCTTTCGATGAATTTGACGACTCTGACGATGAGCCAACGCAAGAGCCTGCATTGCCTGAAAACCTGCCTGCCACCGCCTCAGTCATCACAATCTATGAAGACGACGACGCGGCGTCTGTTGTGGAGGAGGATGTAATTGATCACATGTTGCTCGGCAGAAAGAAGAGACAGAGTTCGCCTACTGCTACTCGGAAGGCAAAGAGGCAGAAGAGAGACGGTGTTTCTGACCACCCCAGACAAGTTCGGCAGCCGCGTATTACAGAAGTCCTGAACCGATCTAAGAGTGCGAGCGCCGCCTCAACCTCCAAGAGCCGCTCGGCCAAGGGACAACGAATAGGTGGAGATGGTGCTTCAAACAGGCGAAACTTGAACAAGAAAACAGCGACAGCACCGCGACTGAGCATCCTGGACGTCATTGAGCCAACAGCTCCAAAATTCCTCAAAATCGCTGCCCGTGCTGTCAAGAAAAAACCTAACCATGGAAGAACGAGCCCCTCAAATAAGCTAATTAGCCTGGCAAGCCGAAGAGACAACGTTGATGCACTCTCGACTCTCAGGGATTGGAAAACGGGCAAGACTCAGCAACGGGTGACCTTGCCAACTCCTCAACAGCCGGTTGCCCGAAAAGCAGTGCTGGAAGAAATATCTCTCAACCCCCGATCGCATCCAGCTCAACCGATATCGAGGCTGGCGCCTACTCGCCCACAGAGACTGGCACGACAGGGGAACCTGAATGATTTCGTCATTGTAGATGCGGAGTGGCGACAGTCGCCTTCATCTGTGGTGGGGCCGTCGAAAAGAAAAGCCCTCCGTGACTATCGTTTACCAAGCTTCCGACCTGCCCAGTTGGAGACAGAAGGTGCGAGACTTGACCAAGGGCGCCTCCGTATTCACAAACGCACTCTTGATACGCTCTACCGTGTTAGGAATATCTCTCCGCCACCTGTTGAGAATATCTCGGACCTGTTGTCGGCACCCCCCTCGCCTCCAGTGTTGCACGCGCAATTGCCCGAGGTGGATGAGGTGTTGGCTGCCGAATCGCCTCGCACCGCGAAAGAAGTAGAGAGACTTGCGAGATCTAAGCCACGATTTCGCAAAAAGTCGCGTCCGCGGCAAGTCGATGTGGACTCGCCGGAATATGCCCACTCTAATGACCCTCTCCCGGCTGAGGTCACCCCGTTCGCCATTGGGGAGCCGCTCCCGCAGCTCCAAGACAAACTACGGGGCTTAGGCCCTTACGGAACAATATATACACACCACTTTGAGGTGTTTCCACTCGATCGAGGCTCCTTCTTTCACGAAAGCACACTGCTCGGTCGTGGCTGCATTCGAAAGGCTATCGATCCTCAATTATCTGCAAAGACCCAGCATCACAGAACAGCAGTTTCGTTTGTCCTCGATGGCCAGACGCTGAGATGGGGAGTATGGGATGACAAGGTTTCTTCCGAACTGGGCATTGTCATAGATTGGGTGACTGAAAAGCTGAGCATGCAAGACAGCTCAGACAACCAGTGCTCAGGTAATGCTGCTCTCGAAGCCGTCGACTTCGTCCTCCAGTATGCTTTGGATTCTATGAGCGTTCGAGATTCTGACGCAGAGGCGGCATTCGTTTCAAGATGCCTGGAAGTTTTCTCCAGTTTTGTTGCGCGATTCGACTCATTCAACTGGTCAGATGTCAGCAGGGACTACCGGAGGATGCGGGTCGAAGCTGGCGTTCGTATTTCGGTTGTGATCATGGCTGCGCTCTCGCTCAGCCGCTCAGCCCAACGTATTACCACACACTGTTTCCAGGTTGAGAGTCTCCTCCAGAAGTGCGCAGCTGCGACCATCAAAGGCTTGCTAAGTTGCGGTCTCGACGACTTGCGGACCTTATATGGAAACCTTCAGCGTTTGTCATTCCGGGAACGAGGCATCCGTTCCGACCAGTACCTCGCACATGGATGGGTGGTCATGATGCGGGTCCTAGAGCACGCCAGGATTCCACGGGGCTCTTTCTGGGATATTGCCCAATCTGTCATGACGACCGCTGCCGTGGTCTCCGGGTCCGATGCGCAGGCTTTCGAGAAGCTCTGGGAGGATATGTTCACCCTACTTCCGCTAGGTGAGGTGGATGAACATGGAGTTCTAATCCTTGGATCTCGGAGGTATAACCCCTTGGAAGGCTGGATGCTCCCGCAGCGATTACTGAAACGAGTTTTTGAAGTATACAAGTCAAAAACTCGACAGCTACCAAGTTTCAATGAATACGTTCGTGCTCTTGTTGCCCGTTGCCACTACCTCATCCAGCAGTGGGGTTGGTACCGGTGTACGGCCATCATCGGGACCATTTTCGACTTTTTTGGTTCCGAGGAGTTGATGAATCTGAGAAACGAGGAGGTTTATAGATCGCCGCGCTTTCTTGAGGAGCTAACTGGTAACCCTTCGCTATCTGTCGAACCGGAAGACCGCTGTTTCCACGTCTTCACCAAGGTCGTGGGCTTGACGATACAGCGCCTGAAGCAACTCGAACGCCACAAGGACATCAATAATCTTGTCGCCAGGATTCTACCGAACCATGACAGACAATATCTGAAGGAAGATACCATTCACCAACGCGATCTGGCGGCACTCAGAAACCACCACGACCTTTTATGCTCACTGTTCTGGGCAGCTCCCCCAGAGCTACGACCAAAACTCCACCTGATAGAAAAGCTTGTCATGCCGGCTCGCGCCCATAAAGAAGCGATTCTGATCAACCTTCGGGCCTGGAGTCAGCTTGGGCGATTCATCATATCTAGCAGTGAGTGTGGCGCTGAGTTCAGGCCTTTCATTGTCTGGAGCAACAACGTCTTCAACCAGGTGTTGGATCAATACCTCTCAGCGGCATCGGACATTGAGCAGCAGTTCCGGAATCTCTCAAGCGATATACGCCGCGTTAGCAGCGCGGTCAAGGATGAAATGATTGCGAAGAACAAGGCCACAGCTATGGACCTGCTGCATTTCTCGGTGAAGACGTCGCTAGATGTGCTCCGAAATGCGGCTAACTTTGAGTCCACCATCTCAGCCTTCAATATCAATCAGCTACAAAAAATCTTTACTGCCCTTGACTTTCACGCGGCCGCCTTCGACTGGGGCGTACTGCGCATCGGTCTGGAGACTGTGGAGCACTTCTTGTGTCAACTTGACCAAGCGACAGAAGAGCAATACTCGACTGGGGTAGGTGATGAAGTCAACGCGCAACAGGCGGAGGAAGCCATCTTGCTTTTTAACGAGAAGTTGGTGAGAGACTTTTTTTGGATGAGCCGTACTGTAATTGGTCTTGATGTGCAAAGGGCAGGGAAGCGGGCGGCCCAGTTGCTATGCACGGAGAAGGCCGTGACTTTGGCCGCAAGAGTTGCTGCTCGATTCGTCAAGAACGGTTTAACGGTGAGTCCTATTGCTAGGCCACACGCACGAGGAACAATGATACTAATCCTTGCTAGCGATTGACGCCGTTTTTCTCTCCTGGGAAGCACTGCCTGTTCACCGGGATGCCGATGAAGATGATGGGGTCTGAACGGAGATATCTGCCCTTGTTCATTGCAATACTACTCAAAAACCACGTCTTCGATTTCAAGGATCTCGGAACGACCATCCTAGGGCTCTGGCTCCTGTGTATTACTCAGCCCTGTCGGTACCGCGGGTTTGAGAGTTACCTTGGTGAGGTGTTGAAGCATCATAGCATTGAGTTCATGAACCATGCTGCCGTCTCAGGTGGGATAACCCTCGACTATAACACCAGCGTCGATTTATTCTCGTGCGCTGTCCACTACATGCGAAGAAAGCTACAAGAATCCGAATCCGGCCAGGCGTCGAGCCAACTTCGCGGCGACTACGGCAAGATGATGCAGCAAGTCATGGCGCGTTTGAAGGAGGACTTGGCTTTGATACGACCAGAAGCCGCGGAGCACGCAGCCTATGTTGACTTCGTCAGACATATCATTTCGATGATCAAATCACACGGCGTGAATATTTGCTCCGTGGACCCGTTCTTCACGCAACCCGGGCCGGATTATTCGCCACCCGTGCAAGACCCGCTCATGCACGCGGCTGGTATTATGGCATATGGTGTCCGTCTTGGCGAGCGAGATGTCCGGGCAGTATCACAGCTCTTCCACTACCTCTACAACAACTTCAAGATCGCCCTGGGCAACGGGAAACTGGAACAAGAGCGCAGTATCTTGGTCAAGGCAATGTCCCGTGAGACAAATATTCTGTCTTTTGTCCTCGAGCACGTCCTCCCTGCTGCAATACTTGCATGTCAAGAGGTCCACGAGGCGTGGTTGTTCCTGGAGGTGTACGCGGGCGCTCTGCGAGACGTCCTCACATGGAGCTGCGTTCCAAGGGAGCTCAAGGGAAAGGACCTGCCACGAGTAGTGGGACTATTATCGAGTGTGTTGGGTTGGTTCGCTGTCCTGAAGAACCAAGCGGCCTTAAGGCCTGGGCACGTTCACGTCATGACACTCCTGATGGAAGTGGCTGAGGCGATCGAGCCTAGCCTAAGGACATATCTTTACGATGAGCTAGATCAGGAGAGGGAAGCTGCGGAGAGAGTGGTGGAGGATTTGACAAGCCTTGTTGGAGTGGCTCTCGGACACACCGCCGAAGCCTTGGCGCTCCCGCTTGATGAGTTTTGTCTGGAGAGGGTAGAGTTGGTGTACCTGCTGGGTGGGCTGCCACTTGGATTCAGAGCCAGGCCAGATCCCCGGGCCCAGGGGTTTGCGAGCAGCATCGTAGTCGATGTTAGGAAGAATTGGCTGGTCGAGGAGGATCGGGTTATGATTCAGATGGCGGCGGGAAGAATTGCAGCGACGCCTTCAGCGACACAAGGCGGACAAGGGACAAGATATGGACCATGGACAGATCGGGACCTGTTGATGGGATGGCAAGAGTCAGCTGGTCAATGGACATTGAGGGGTCGCGAAAATTTGAAGGGAAGGAGAAGGGTACGGAGAGAGATTCTCAGGAGGTTCATCACTAATGAGATGATATTTTAGCATGGCGTTTGGGAAGCTTTACATATAAAGGGGAAATAACGATGCAATGAAGTGATTGGTGCTCCCATGGATGTCTCAAAATTCAACCCCTTGAATGTTTGTTAGCGTGGGACCTTAGGGTTATTGGGGGAGGTGTTCGAGGAGTAATCAAACAGCTGGAGGGCTGTTTAAAAATACGTCAAAACCAAGATATTGAGAGCCCTTAATGACTAGAGAAATACGCAGTACGTTCCATAAGGCGATTTCTAAGGGCTTGCAACTCGCCCCCCCC
>Ga0247765_1000511_pt1 | contig 29531 bp, 36 predicted proteins | sample UWRJL106311C6_FD_179949 | JGI IMG/M metagenome (GOLD analysis project Ga0247765, IMG submission 179949) | Plant litter microbial communities from Arlington Agricultural Research Station in Wisconsin, United States - UWRJ-L106-311C-6 | ecosystem: Environmental > Terrestrial > Plant litter >...
ATATTCCGGGTTCCCACCCTCTTGGCACCTCCCAATATTGCGTAAAAGGTCTGCCATACCATGCCATGGCCATGGCATGCATACGGACCACACCTTTGCAGTACCATGTGGTCTTGTCTTGTCTGCCCGCTCTGACCTTGACGTCGTCATCAGCAAATGTGAAATGTGAAATTCCCGGCATACGAGATGCCGAATGAACAAAAAAACATGGAGGTGTAACATGTTTTTGTTTTCCACCATCCATCATGTGGTATTTTTCTTTTCCACTTATCGTCCCCCTCAAACTACCTGCCTTAGGCTTCCCCGCCTTTTCCCCCGTGGTTCTCACGTTCTCTCTCTCGGCAATCATATTAAGTCCCCGGGGACGGGACGCGGGGGATAGGGCCGCCCACCCGAATGAATGAATCGTTCGTTCGTAAAAGATTGATGCTGACCGGGCAGTTACCGCTGACCAGTACCGAGTCCCCTTCGTTCACACCTATCTCCCTATCTAGGTAAGGTAGGTAGGTATCTATGATATGAGCTCAGATAGGCACATTGTTCCCACGTGTTCTCTGACAGGAAAGGAAAAAAAAGACATGTGGCGATACACACCCACCCACCCACCCACACACACACACACACGCACACGCACTCTCATCTTTGCAAAAAGGTGGAAACCTGGAAATGGGATACCGGTGATACCGGTCACCGAATCAGAATTCGTCGGCCTTTGTATATTAAATCACATCAATGTAGGTTGTAGCGGGCGGTTAGCAGAAGCATCTAAGAGTACTAGGTAGGTAGCCCCGGCGCATAGTAGGTCGCTCACTCACCTTCACATGTAGGGACCTGACTTGGGGATCTCACCCCGTGCCGCAGCCCTAGGCAGCTATTGCAGCCCGGTCCACTTTCTTTGTAGTCGACATCCGCGACCATGTGATCGTCACCGGCAGAGCTGCATTAGGCGAATGCACTACTCGTGTAGTCGCAATGTCGTGTAGTCGACTGGAGCCGCCCCAACCAGTGTAGTCGATCCTTTCCCTTTTCCCTGTCCCCACCCAGGCTCCATCCGGGATGAAAGGGCAAGTTGCAGGGTGCAGCAAGACTAGGTAGGTAGGGACTAGAACCGAAGGAAAAAGGAAGAGGGGAAAACATTCTAGAACAAATTCCCGGTGATTCCATGCATGCCTAGAGGAGGCGCGGTGGGACTTGGATATGTCCGGTGCAACCTCAATCGGTGGAAGAGTCCATCAACCCGGCCAGTAGCTGACAGGAGGTTGCGAAGAGAAGGACACCTGGCTGTCGGAGCTAGTACCTGCAGGTACTCTACTGAGTCACATCTGCTAAGGTACCTAGACATCGGGGCTGCCGAGACTGGGGACTGGAGCTCCATATGTGGGTTCGAGGCTAGACTATGTTAGGTAGATACTTCCCGCTGGGGAACATGGTATCGATGACGGTCGACATCTGGAAGTTCTTCCACTACGACACCAGACCGCCAGCGAGGAACAACAACAATTTGTGACAAACAGGACGGCTGTGTGAACGGACAGTGGCCTTCCGAGGAGGACGAAGCAATCAGGTCAGCGGACAACAGGATGCGTAGATTAAAACAGAGACGAAACAAATTCACCAGGGCTTGGCGATAGAATGAAGTGTTTTTTTTTTAATTTTTATTTTTAATTCAGAAAGAAAATAATATTTCAGTTGTCATTGACAAGTCCTACGCCTTTGGGGTATTCTTTGACTGAACAAGCAACAGACGGACATGGAGGAGGAAAACAGAGGAAAGGGGGGGTCTGACCTGCAGACTTGCATGTGGTTATCCTCCTCTAACCCTTGGTCAATAAGGCTTCCTCCTCCTCGTACCTGGCCTGAAACTCTCTGTCGATAATCAACCGCAGCTTTTCGTAATCAGCCGTCGATGCGACGGATACACCGCCTCGCCGCAACGCCAGAGCGTCGACATAACCTTTCAGCTCGCCATCTTTGCCGCGGATGGGGACAAGCCGGGCGGGATCCTTCGGGCTGGCATCTGAATCGTTGCCAGGACGAAAGGTTTCCCGGTCTACATGCCTCACAAGTTTCCCCTCCCGATTCAGGATAGGAACGCGCTCTTTGCTGGAGCCTCTGGCAATAGCCAACCCAATATATTGCTCGATAAGGCCGGTCGCAACGTCGGCCGGCACATCGGAGCTGGTCTTGCTTGCCGGGGTTGACATTTTCGATGGGGTAATGCTATACGATCCGTGGATTTCTGTGTCTGTATCTGATCGGTGAGAAGACGAGCCGGGGTTGAGTGATGCAGTGGTGGAAGCTGCCTCATAGACCCCAATTACATGTATTTTATACGCGTTCCCACCTTCGTGCCTCGTCCTAGTCCTTGAATGTTGCTGTTCTGTCAATACTGACGTCTCAAGCTGATTGATTCCTAACACAAAAAGGCTCTGTCAGAGCGAAATTCTTTGTTGATCCGGCGCAATAATCCATTGTTGATCATAGCGGAGACTCCCAATATGGGAAGCTCTTTGTGTCTTGGACGTCGATGTTTCGGATATGTTTTGGGAGGCAATCGACTTCGAAGGACAATGCAGGACATGTTTGAATTTTCTGACGACTCGGCTGCGAGAAACAAAGCACTGATTACTATCGTGCAAAGCTCCGACTGTGTCCTCTATTTTGCTGTGACAGGTGATACCTCTACTAGGAGGCGGTGAAGAAACCAGGAAATTACTGTCTCCAGAGATGGCGATCGAACTTACCACGGCAGAACCTGGTCGCGAGAACTGGCACGGGTACGCCAGTGTCCGGGGAGGGTTGCCGCCGATCTTGGTGTTCTCAATGGCAACTCCGGTCGCGGCTTCGGGTCTTGAGCCCGAAAAAGCTTGTCGATCTTTATTTGCGTCTCGATGATGGCATCCTGTACAAGAAGCCAACATCGAAAATGCCTAGATTCTTCACGAGTTCTTCAGTGGGGCGATTCGACGAGAGAGGCTTTCGTCAGGAGATGACTTGGTCGTCAAGCGTCGAGATCGAGTCAGTGGCTTGGCGATCTCTGGGGATACTTTTCTCGCGAAAAGCAAATAAATCGGGCCAAGTGACTGATGAGCAAATTCCTTCCTCGTGGCTGCCTGGTGGCTGACTGCTAAGTGGAGATCGATCTTTGGCAGGCACCCAAAAGTCCGCCATCGTAGAGGCCGACAGGTGCCGGGCTTGGCGCTAACCGCTCGGTCTACGCAACAGCCCGATCGTGAGGAATCGTCAATCTATCTCTCATCACAACCGGCCACGATCGAGGCTCACGGAACCTAGACTCTTAAATCGAAGGGCGACACAGCGATCGGGACTCCAGATGTACTCTATCATCTCTCGATCCCTGTTTCCTCCCCACGACCGCCGTATCAACACCCTCTGTGCCAAGTGCGGTGCTTAGCATCGATATGGAAAATGGCTGGATCGAGACCGAGATCGAAGCACCCTCTACTAGCTTCTCGATCTCGCCTCAAGGAGGTTGCACAACACATCGTTCTTACCGAGCTGAATCTGCCTTGCTCTCTTGGCTGACAGCCTTGACATGTGCTGAAGAGCGCCTGACTTTATTCGTACCTCGGTACCTATTTGCGAGCCGATCCCCTCCAGAAAGCACACCGTACCAGATCGGACGCCTCTCCTCTCGTGGGGCTTATAGGACTCCAGGCGATCAAGAGCAGGCTCAGCTCGCAGTTAGATCGCATCAACACAATTGGGTCGATCACACTGTTCGAACTTCCGCGAGGAAACTTCGGACGAGCATCGAGATACACCAGGCGACTAGACAACTTGTGGATCGACCAAACAATTTGTGGATCGACCAGACAATTTGTGGATCGACCAGACAATTTGTGGATCGACCAGACAACTTGTGGATCGCCGTTGTGCTATAGGCTCGATCACATCGACTGGCCCCGAAACTAGCTATCGCCTCAGGCTGGCCCATATGTCGATCCGGTTACAGTCATCTTTGCTGACTACATGGACAGCAGTTGCGAACCAATTAAAAAATCCTGTAGCATGCAGAATGAGGCTCGATCTCACGGCAGAGGTTCGCCAGCTTAATCGTATCTTCCCCATCTAACTAAGAGTGCGGACTCTCTTGGAACCGATGGAGGACAACAGTGAGCTGGACTCCCATCGATCAAATTGAGCACTCGATCGGCACGAGCTGCCTCCAGGACGACTTTTCCGTGGCCCCTCTCAAACGGGTCTTTTAGCCACCCTGCTGGGGTCGTATTGTCCCTTCCTACTCATCGGCTTGTTTGTCCCTCCAGTCAACTTTCCTGCTGACGAGAGTTTTTGCGTCCTCAACAGGCATCCAGTAATCGCTTCATGTTCATACGACGGGTCTGTCCAGTTGTGGACACGCTGCCAACAAGACGCGACCTGCAATGGTGCCCGACATCATAAACCACCACTCACATTGTCGACTCGACGCTTTCGGAGAACTTTCCGCTTCCCAGCAAGAGCCAACCCAAGCACACCTCATAAACTCAGAGAAGTCTCCGACGCTATCTCGTTGGTATATTCTCTGACCACGCGGCCGTGCCTCAGCCAACAAACAGGCTTGCGTCCGTCCAGTCTTCCATGGCGGTGATTCTCGGCGAATATCACTGTTGCGCCCGACAATGCTGGCAGCCTGCGATAGGACGCGACATGGCCCCGCACACCACAGTGAGCAACCGCACATACTGGGAAAATGGCTCGTTTGCTCTTTGAACTCTGGCTTGATGTCTGGTCTAGAAGCTGGCAATGTCTCAGCCAACCCCCCCAAGACGTGTATCGTGATTGGTCCATTTCCCCAAGTCTCCTGCGCGACGAAAACAACTTGCGCCAAAGCCGGGCATCAGTGTGGGTCATGGTCAGCGGGCTGGGGGTCAGTTCAATACGGTCCTTTGATTGACGCAGACCAGCCCTCAAACAGCAGAGTCTGTTTTCGTGGAATGTCCATGTTTGGCTCAACGACTCCGGCTCGGTATCTGTCGGCAAGTTTTGTTGCAAGTACATTGGGCTGACGGCATTGGTTCGAGGGGAGGGTTACTTTGTGCATGCATCCGACAGAGCGACCACTAATATGGAAAGCCTGGGCTGCAAGTCGGGCGCAGGCTGCAGACATCACCCTGGTCCTCTTCGATCCAGCACTCTCACCTCGATGGAACCGGGGGTAAACGGAAATGGCGATACTCCTCGAGTCTTTGCTTCGCGCCAGAAAGGGTACACAAACGGTTACGAGCCTACGGGCTCAGGCGGAGTTGGTCGAGTCCATGACAAGTTCTCAAGAAGCTCGGATATTTTCCCGTCGCTATCCGGTCTGGACTTGGACTTGCAGCCAGAGGCCATGGGCTCATCAATGCATTTCGCTGGGATGAACCCGGGTCCAGCGTAGCAATCAACCGGCACTCAGTCTGCAAGACCCTCATGGCACTCAGTCGACCAACCTCGCCTGACACGGTTCGGATGCAGCAGAGCCAAAAAAAAAAAAAAAGGTAACAATGCAGCAAGTGCATTTTCGTCGACATGGAGCCTCCTCGGCGCAGTTTGTCCAAATGAGTCGAGAGTCTTTGGTCTGCGAGGGATCGGAGCGACTTGATTGGATGATGACATGTCAAGAGAGGGAAAGGGAAGCGTGAGCGAACTTGATGTTCGCGAAAAGTCTGGGTCTCGAACGGCAAACCGCAGACTGCAGCTCGGAGGGGCAGGGGTCTCGGGTGGGTATTTTTAACGGAAGCTCTGTTGTATCTATCAAGGTACGCCGGCGGCGGCATATGTTAACTTACATACCCGGGCTGTTTGGTCCCACTGTAGTAGGTATCGAGAAGATGGAACCCGACCAACCGAGTCCTCTTGTCTTGTTCAACGGTACTTAGGTAGGTAGGGACATAATATCCTTGTCCCATTCTCCCTCCCTGATCAAGAACCAGTAGTTAATACGGACGGGCAGAGAAGAAGAAAAAAAAAGCAAACATACCTGCAGAAAAAAGAGGGGCTTTCGTGTACACCAATAAGATGGCCTCCGTGACATGGAACTGCACAATCAACGCCATCCCGCAACGCATGGTGATACCAATCCCGCCCTGTTCTGCCGTACCAGTCCATTCAGTGCTACTTACCTTTTGGTACTTGGCGTGAGACCAATGATTGGTCGCGCGCGCCACATTTGCGAACTATCTACATCGGTTTGTAGAAGATTTGCTATCTTATCCTATCAATCCTATCCCGAGTTTTTGTCCTACCCATCACCATCACCTAACCGCCGCGGAACACGGATGCACACATGGAGAGAGACTGGTACCGAGCTGAGGGAGGGATGGACGCACATGAATGAAGGAAGGAAAAAAAAAAAAAAAAAAGGGTCATGTCTCTATTGACCGAGAATGTTGTGCTACCCTTGTGTAATTTATGTATATGCTGTGCTATGCTGTGCTGTACGGTGTGCTATACTGTGCTGCAGGTCGGCCGTTGCCTTAACGCCTGTTTGCGTCAATCCCACGTGGGCACGGTTTTGGCAGCTGAGTGGTTCGCGAACTAGTCTACACTGGATCCACGATGGAGAGAGGGGGAGGAGGCCGGGAACTCAACATACGCCGAGCAGCTAGGTAGGCAGGCCGGCAGACAGACAAAGGAGAGGGGTGTGGTGGGTCGTTTGGGAAACTCTGGACGACAAGATAGGGCGAGCATGGGATGCCGCAGACCCAAGGAACCCACCAGCAGTGGGTGGCATTGAGAAAACATGACGACCATGATAAATTCGAGAGCAAAACATCAATTACCTTGGGCAAGCGGGGGCACACACAAAGTCGAGCAGAGACAATGGTGAAGTGAGATGAGAATCCATCATGTGGCATCGCGTGAGTTAGGTATTAAACTATCACAAATAAACCAGAAGCGGCGCGTGCCTTCGCCTGCTTCCCCTATGTATCGGGCCTCCTAAAGAAAATTTCAAGCCCGTGGTATCATAATTTTTCCTGCAACGCCTCCTCCTCCTCCAACGCCCGTAAACCATATCATATATCCCAGAAATAAGCGTACAGAAAACAATTTTAACAACAGACCAGAGAAGTTTTTTTTTTAACTCCACCCAGCAGTGTTGGCGGCTCCTCCCCTTGACATCATGAGCATCTCGAGGCCCTCCATTCTACCCCTTATCGCGTTGTTCTCAGTCTCGAGATTGCGATTGCGTGCCTCAAGCTGCATAATGTACTCGGTGGCCTTGCTGAGAATGGTGGCTTTGTTCAGCTTAGGCACCGGTACGAGACTGGTGAAGTCGTCGTCGTAGCCGTCCTCATCTTCGTAGTTTCCGAACCGGGGAGCACCGGAGCGGAGGGATGGGATGGCCTCGCGGAGCTGCGTAATCTTGTCGTTGAGATTGGTGCGGTAGCGCTTCTCAATCATGTTGTGCGCCGTCTTCTTGTGTGGGACCGGCGAGTCCTCCGCTGGCGGAGACGGCGATCCTGTGCTGGACCGCTTGAGTGACACTTGGTCTTGCTCAGAGGCTGACGTCGATGACTTGCGCTTGAGCCCGGCAGTGGAGTTGCGCTTGGCAGCAGTCCTGGTAGGATAGGATGCTTGCCCAACCGTTGCAGTTGACGCTTGTTGTTGTTGGGCACGGGTGGGCACAACGGCGGCGGGCACTGCCTCAGGCAGCACGGGCTGGAACAGCGGCGCCTGGCTGCTGAGTCCCCGGAAGTCACGGGGATAGCCAGCCACAGGTGGCTGGATAGTGAGGTCCATGGGATTGACAGCAGGCGTCATGGTGCGGACCGGGAACTGGGGTAGGGGTCCCTTGAAGAAGTTGTCGGGCTCGGGGGAGTGATCAATGTTGTCCCAAGAGCCAAAGTCGTCACTGGTGGGGACGACGAATGAACTGCTCGAGAGAACGGGCGAGACTGGCGACACGGGGGAGCCAGCCGAGTCAGAGGTAAAGTCGGCGGAAAAGTCCTCAGCGTAAGGACTGAACAAAGACACCGGCGAAAAGTCGGATGCGAACGTCTGGCAAATGTTAACACTGTATTCCTTACAAAGGTGCCGCCGGCGGGTGGCGAGAGACGGAAGATACAACTTACCGGGTCAGTCATGCCAGGCGACATGGCAAAGGGGTCAAAATACAGCGAAGTATTCAGGGGGTCCATGGCGAAAGTGTTGTGCTGTACCTAAAGCTGGCAAGTGTGCGGGGGTGTTTGGTGGTGCGGTTAACAGCTGACAAGCGGTGGTTGACAGGTGACTTGGTAGCGTGGTGGTGCAACGGACGCTAAGGCTACTTTATGGGGGAATGGTGGTGTGGGTGGCGAGACTTGTGGTGAGTCGAAAAAAAAATAATTGTTTAACTTGGTGCAGGTGTTTGGTGATGATGATGGTGCGATTGCGATCAAAGTCGGGAACCTAGGGGGGGACTCTGTCGCTATTTGACATGACGGGAACCCATGCAAAAACGAGGCAGCAAAAGGCATCCTCGGTCGGTGCAAGGTGCAAAGCCCGGGAATGGGTGCGCGGATGGGCACGGAAAGGCTACGGGTGCGCAGGGCAACACAGGATGCGAGGGGGCATGCGTCGAGAATGGTGGCACTACCGGGGGTCCTATGTGACAAGGAAACCAGCGAAACTGACGATTTTAGTTTGCACCGTCGTACGAGAGCCGCTGGGCGCATTGGAGCCACTTCTAGACCGGCCAAGTGACGAATTAACGGGGACAAGGATAAACCGCTGCTGTCAGAAAGCATTTGCTCGCGTTTTGCAAGCGTTATCGCTGCGGGATGCTGGCAACTCGGACTCCTGATTGGTGCGGAGGGCTCCGTCGAAGCCCACCCGCGGGGCTGGCACTTTCCAGAACCCCCGCCTCTCGCGTCTCGGTGATCTTGCCCATGGTGCTGCGATCGAAAAATGATGCAGAAATACGGGATTGGCATGTCAAAGAACCGGCCGACTGGGGCCCTCCGTCTTTGTCCGCAATGGCATTCTGGGCGCCTCTAAAGATCCCGCTTTTGCACCCGTTCCCATGGCATTATTATTCAGGACCGAGGGACCCAACTGGCAACGGTTCCTGGTGAAAGAAGACCCCGCTCGAGACCAACCTGCAATTGGAAAGGGCGAGCGAGTCGAAGCAAAACCAAATGGGTTTGGGCAAAAAGAGCTCGGGTTATCGGTGAGCCGTTCTCGTTGCACAGGAATGCAAGAGCGCAGAAAGGGGCGGGCGAGCGGGATGACCAACAATAAAGTTTGCCTCTTTTTTTTTTTGGGCGACCGCCCAGGCCGGCCAAGCTTGCCTCTTTTGCGTCGCCTTGCGCTCGCGATCGCGAAGATTTCCCACGTGATGTGCTGCGAGGAGCCGAAAAAAAAATGAATTGATCACGGATGTTTGAGTGACGGGAAGCAACAGCAGTAGTGTAGCAGCAGCTACCAGCGGCAGCAGCGAAACGGGAGAAACGTTTCGCAGGCACGGAGGGAATCGGCAGGATAATGACGCTTAGTTCCAAGAGCTGGGGTGAGGGGCAGAGAAAATCGACCCATGGAGACCGGGGTGTGCATGGGTCTAGGCCGATGGGTCGCACGATTGACCCGGCGCGGACCGGTTGTTAAGTAATTGTTAGTCATGAGGTCCATTCTCGCGTGGATCTGCAGCTGATGAGAACCCATGTCCCTATCAATGAAAAAATTCTCACCCAAGACGACCACAATGATGCCGGAAAAACCTTGTTCGCCCTAATTCCCCACCGAACCCTTTCCTCGGAAACGGCCAACTTTTGCAACGCCACGTGTAGGCAATACACTAACTAGCCAGCAACATCTTTGTGCGTTGCGAACGGCGACGTCACAGTCGGTCAGCTACAAGCTCAAAGCCCAACCCTAACCCAGCGGCGCGGGAGCAGTGATACGCCAAGCCTAAACCTGCGAAACCTGGCGTCGCTTTGTCCGTCGAGTCCTGCCGCCGACCGAGCCTGGCCATGTAAGTCAAACCGGCGAGTAAACAGGCACAGCGAGGAGGTAATACTAGGTGCAGCGCGATACAGTATCGCTATGTCTATGACTGCTCTCTTCGTCGACTGATAGAAAAGTCCGACAAGGGACGACCCCTTGAGGCAGTGTTGCCATCAAGCCCGAGGGCTCTAAGTGTGAGTTCACCCGGCGTCTCAGTGCGCTTGGGGCCCCGACCTTCCAACTTGAAGAAAGTACCTACTCCGGGCAAACTGGGCAGGTTTAGTATCCGCTTCTCCCTTCTCTGTTTCTCGTCGGGCCAATACAGGCCCAAGTTCTCTCTGTTGGGTGCGCTGTCGCGATGGTCTGGCACAAACGGCGGCGGTGGCATCGGCTCTCTCAGGGGGCCCGAGCTTTCCATCCTCTCCTTTAAGAGCTCCCTGAGGTCCTCGGGGACGTCTGGCATGGAGAGCCCTCGGACTTGTCGTAAATTCCCAAGCGTACTGGCAAGAAGACGCTTTAACTGGAGCTCTTCGAGCCAGACAGACTGATACCACTCTCCTGCGACCGTTGCCCACGTTTTCCAACTGACGCAGGGTTCGAAACAGCACTGTCCCTCGCGCTGTCGGGCCATGGGTCCGCCCAGACGCACCCAACTCCAGATGCCACTGGGCACTTCATCGATGCGGAGACGAGCCCGTGTGATCAAGACGCGAAGATTGAGGGAGTCAATGTTTCGCATTCTCCGCAGGATTCCGTGGTAAACATGACGAAAGGCGATTTCGATGGTTCCTTCTCCGTCTTCGTGGGGGTAGAACTTGACCAGCACCACGATACGACGCAGGAGGCAGACAGGGTCGGTCGGATTGTTCCCTGTCTGTTTCAAAAACGGCATGCCCCAAACACAGGCATCAGGCTTGCGCCACTGGTTATTAAGCTCAATGGTGAAGGTGTTGTTGCCGTACAGAACCGGGCGTGCTTCGTCGTAGACCTGGCGGCACGTGGCGAGGAATTGGCTGCTGAGCTCCGTCGAGTACTCATCTGGGTCTATGACATGGTCCCCAATATGCAGCAGCTGGTACACCTTGTTCCGGACCTCGGGAGGGAAGTCGAGAAACGACTTGGCAGGCTTGGGCTTCATCTTGAACAAGGACGGCGAGACGTCGGGTGGAGTCGGTGACAACAAAGACGAGATGGGTACCAACGGCGAGGTCCGGGGGACCGACGAGGTCGAAGCGGTCGAAGAGGACAACAACGAGGACGATATAACTGAAGACATGGTGGAAGTTAAAAAAAACAAACTGGGGGGTTTTGGCTGTTCTAGGATGCGTTACGCTTTTTCTTGGTTACAGCGTGTTTGATTCTGAGAAGACGGATGATGGAGAAGGAGGAGAGGGAGAGGAGGAAGGACTGGGCCCCAAGACCAAAAGGTGCGGGGTGGGTGTCTTCGATTCGATTCTCGGAATGTGTGTCCTAGTCTCGGTCCAAATGTCCCCCGGCCCAATGGAGCCTCCCTAGACCCTAGGGAAAGTTCTCTCCCTGCAAAGGGGAAAGCGCGTGATCGGAAGCGCAGCGAATCCTGTGTCGCCAGCCCAGCCCAGATCCGAATTGAGCAGCTGAAGAGCTGAAACCAGGCCAAAAAAAGAATGGGATGGGCGGTCGGTCGGTCGGCTGCCAATATTTCGAACATGAGCACTTTGATCGGAATGTGCCATGTATGGTAGGCAGGCAGGCAGGCAGGCAGGTAGGTAGGTAGGTAGGTAGGTAGGCGTGGCGTGAAAGGGGCCAGCTAGGAGAGATTGAGGAGGGTTCAGGACTGACACTGACACTGACGCTAGACTGACACACACTGAACGCCGGGGTTGAGCTTAAGCTTGAGCTAAGCTAAACTGCCCTAACTAACAATTATTTACTTCCGTACCGTGCACTAACATTTTCTTTTTTGCCGGAGACTAACAATTATTACGCACAACCCCACGCCTCCCCCCTCTCCTTTTTTTTTTCTTTTTCTTTTTTTTTCCCCGTGACCGATTTTCAGCTCAACTGCTGGGAGTGACCATCGAATTTGTATGAAACACTTTGACGGAAAGAAAAAGAAAAAAGCACACAGCCCAAAACCTAAAAGATGATTATTTCTATTTCTGTGATTACTGTCGTCTCCTGAGTGACGGCATCCAAGATTCTCTCCGCACCGCTTCTTCTGGTCTTGACCGGCCCAGCCTGGCCACCCATCGTAGTTGGCCCATTTCAACACCCGAGTATGGTAAAGTTACCTCATATTCATCACCCGATATCTCTCAAGTAACTGCCGTGCGACTGTCGTGCCACTCATCTTCTACACTTGACACCTCAAATGCCTGCCCTGCCACTGATTCCCGAACAGTGGATGCGCGGCTCACCGGCGGCTCCACATGGTGGGGGTCCTCCCAGGTTGGTCTTATTGGACTTGTTGGCCTTCTTACAATTATCATTGGCGGACCCATCGGCCTTGTTGTTCATGGTTAGTAGAGTTACTGATCAGGGGGGTCGCGATGCCTACCTACGTACCTATGTCTGATGGAAGCTCAGAAGAGGCTCTGGGCGAGGCTCCCCTTGACGGCTGGTAGACACGGCCACCCGATGTTCTCGATCGACCCCTACGTGGCAAAGGAGGAGCCTCGCTCGGCATAGGAGCCCCGCTCGGCAAGGCCGACGGCGGCGGGGTGGTTGGCACAACTGCCACCTTGAGTTTCCCCTCTCTGCCCCAGTGGTTCCAGAGTACCGAGGCTGCGCCGAACATCAAGATGAAGGCCGAAGCAGAAATCTCCACGGCCTTCACCGTCCCGCCCGGGCGGATGGCAATTTTGCTACCAAAGCCCCCCACAACGCTTGGCAGTCCGACCGACGCTTTCGAGATCACAATGGCAGACGTGGTTGAGTAAGTCGTGGCGATGGTGAGCAGGATCAGTGGAGGCCATTTACCGCGCAAGAAACTCCACTCTGTAGTTTGTTCTGAGGATGGCCCGTGGTTCGTTGAGTAATAGCAGAGCAGGATAGACATCCATAGGCCACCAAACAAAAAGAAGCCAGAAGAAACCACCATGAAGTCGCCGAAAACAGAGTCTTGCAGCGCCAGAGCAGCGGAAATTATTGCCAGCCTCTGATCTTGTGGTGTCGATCGTCTCATGGGAACAGTATGAGGAGCAATGTCTGGAACCATCTGGCCACTGGGCGAATCGGGGTCATCGCCCTTGAATTGACCAAAGAAGTACGTTTCAATTTCCGTCGCCGCCGTTGTCGACGAATACTTTCGACAGTTTGTTGCCTGGTCGGTCACCAAGCAAAAGCCTAGGTCATAAGATTAGGAGTGACCCCCATGTCGTCAAGCAATGTTATTACGTACTGTAGTGTCCAACTCGGAGGGTAGATGGAGGTTCGGGTATATCAATCTCGACAATGTAGAGCTCTGGAATCCCGGGAGAGACTGTGCTGCAGCCAAAGATGCTAAGAACTGAACAAGACAGAGAGATTAGGCTCCGTCCTGTCCGGAGGGAAATGTGGGACTTACGGAAAAGAAGTACAATACATAACAGGCTAAAAATTAAAAAGACCAAGAGGGCCATACCACGCTTCCGCAACTCGGTCTTTATTCCCTTGTGGGCTCGATGGCTGATGGTAGACCGGTGACGGGGCAGGGTGTCCTGTCTGCGAGACGAGTGGCGACCTGGCATGTTGCTGAGTGGTGTACTAGCGATAGGGAAGATGGTAGAAGCGAGTGAAGTTGACCTTCTGAGGCATTGGTTGGTAGAAGGTGAGAAATAGGTGATTGTTGAGGGAAAAGGCCGATGTTATATAGACATGCCAGACTCAGTCATGGACCGGGAGGCTTGGTTCGACTGGTTGGCACGGGTATTGGAAGAGATGATGCGGCGGGGAGAAACACTTTCGTATTCAACTGCTTGAGGAGCCGTCGAGGTGCTGCGGTGATCGGCGTGCATGGTCACAGATGCAAAGGATATGGGAGGAAGTTATAGCGACAATGTTTGATTGATTGATGTTGTTAGATGTTTTACTTGCCACCAAGAAATGCCTGGCGGGTTGTTGCCAGTGGGCAGCTCGACTTGGGCCGCTGGGCTACATGGAAGGCGCCTGCCCTAGCAGCTGCCTTAGGTAGGTATCAACTTGAAGTCCCAGAAGGATAAGGCAAAAAAAAAAGGCGAGACGCAATCATCAGAGGAAATTTGAAACAAAGGCGCTGTTGCACTGAAACGAACAAGAACAGCTGTCCCAGTCGAGTCACGTCAAGTAAAAGTTTGGGGCAAGTTTACGTGAACTTGAACTCACTGATTTGCTTCGACACCTTGCTGCCTTTGGGAATACGTCGAGCTTCCAACGATGGGAAGCTATTACTTGGGACAAACCTGCTCTCCCGGTTCGGAGGGAGCAGAGAAACCGGCCGCGCAGGAGGCTGGCCGGCAGCTAAATTTGTTGGGTCTGCGCCGCATATGGATGGATTTTCATCGTCATTCGGCGATTTCTTTGCCCTCATAGCTTCAAGACAGTTTGGGTCACGCGGTACGGCTTCTGATGACTTGGCCCTTGAAACTTGAAACTTCCCGTTTTGACGGCAATCTCGCAAAATCCGTCTTTTCCACGGCGCCAGACATGTTCGAAGACAGTTAACATGGTAAGCAGACATGAGATATGGTCAGAGAGTTGCCTCTTATATGCAGCAGACGAGGCCTCCGTAACAAAGACCAGGCGGTGCTGGTGCTGGTATCAATGCCCTTGTTGTTGACCCTTTGTGGCCCGAGTCTTGGCGCTGAACAGGAGTGAAAACCGACCCACTAGAAGCGTGATTTTTGCTGTTGTTTGACACGGGGTCTGGGTGATGGGACCGTCTTGGCCCGAGGAAGGATAGGGTGAATCGGCCGGTTCAAGGCAGACCGTCCCCCCAATTCCCCGAGCCGCCTTTAGCCAGATTGACGGGACCCGCTAATCTGTAGCCTCGCCCCTGGATTGAGCTTGTTCCCCGCGGCGCGTCTTGGTCCATCGCGTCGGACTTCCCCAGAGACGAAGCAGCTTGACCAGTTTTCCTTGCCAGAGCCTCCCGTGTTATGCCCACCGAGCCTATACAGGGAGGCTGTTTTTCATTTCGCCTTTCCGGGACGCCGGGTTCGTGCATCCATGGCATGCAGGGGAAACCAAGATGGGCAAGTTGCGTGTTCTCGATGAGACTGGGAAAACTGGTATAAAATCCTGGAACCGTCCCTGGGCACTCTGGTTCCATGGGCAGACCCTGGTCAGTCAATTGGTGTTTGCCTAACCTCCCAAGACGTCCAACACCATGCTGGGACACCAACTTGGGCTTCTTGCCCTCGCGGCAAGCGCTGGGGCGTCGGGCTTGAGCAGCCGACAGACGACCAAGTACTGCCCTGGAGGGACGGCCATCTGCTTCTCCGAGTCCAAGATAGCGGCACACGACATTACCTTCCGCATCGCTATCCCTGAGACAACGCAAGCCCCGTTTGATATTCTCTTCTCGGTGGTCGCTCCGGTGTCCGTCGGTTGGGCAGGTCTGGCATGGGGTGGAAAAATGACGAACAACCCCCTGACCGTGGGGTGGCGGAGTGGCAGTTCAGCTGTTGTATCGTCTCGGTGGGCTACGTAAGTGCTGCGACATTGTGTTGTTGTCCAGCTCAGAGGAGAACTAACAAGAAAATGTCAGCGGTCGTGTAAGCCCAGGCGTGTATGCGGGTGCGTCTTACACCGTCTTGCCGTCAACAACGGCCAATGCCTCGCACTGGCAACTCGATGTGCTCTGCAAGGGCTGCAGCCAGTGGGCTTCCGGGTCTCTGAATCCCAATGGAGCCGTGACACTGGCTTGGGCCAAGGGATCCCGAGCTGTAGCAACCCCTGCCAGCAACACCAGCTCGTTCTCGTACCACGACGACCGGGGCACTTTCTCGCACGATCTCGCTTCGGCCAAGATTCCCAAGGGCGTCTTCGATGCCGTGGCGTACGGGCTCCAAAACCCAGCATCGTCGTCTGCCGCGGCACCAGCACCGACTTCGGCCCAGGGAACATCAATTGCTGTCCCAACACCTACTGTGGTCGTTTCAACAGGCGAAGCACCGGTTCCCATCCCCGTCGAGACTGTGACGTCCCTTCCGTCAGTCGTTGCTTCAACAGTTGAGACGTTGCCAGTATTCACCGGCACCGTGGTTACCTCAATCGTGACTCTTCCGGCGCCCTCGGTTGTTGTTCCCACTTCGCTCACCCTACCGGCTCCGGACGAGCCCTATCTCCCAACCAGCGGCTTGCCCACGAGCGGCCTACCAACGAGCGGTCTGCCAACGGGTGGCCTCCCCACTAGCCCCCTCCCCACAGCAATCCTCCCCACCGGAGGAAACCTGCCAACCGGGCCCATCGTCGTCCCAAGCCGTTTGACCTCTCTCCCTGGCCCCGTTATTACCCTCCCCGGACCTAGCATTACCTACGCCACTCGAACTCGGGCGCGCTCGTCAAGCACCAGGGCAGGCCCATCCGTCATCGTGACAACAATCGTCGGACCGCCTCCTCCACCTCCTCCCGCGCCATCAACAACCTTTGTTATTATCACGACACGTATCTCCACCATCCGTCGTCCCTCTACGTCACAGATCCGCACCGTAACCGTATTCCCGACCCAGCCGAGGCCCACCGACTGGGATGTTGTGACCGTGACTGTAACGAGGGGGGCACCGCAGCCGACGCAGAATCCCGGCGGTGGTGGCGGCGGCGGTCCGCCATGGGAAGGAGGTGGCCCGCCATGGGGAGGCAAGGGCAAGGGTGGTGGCGGCCCGCCGTGGGGAAAGGGCAAGGGCAAGGGAAAATGGGGAGGCGGAGGACGAGGTCGGCGGCCGGATGGGGGTGAGGAGAAGAGGCGACGTCGCTGAGATTTGAATTCTAAGCACTGTCAGTTGTTGCGCATGTTGGAAAAGGAGTGTGGTTGAATTTTCGGGATGTTGACATAGGAGGAGGAGGAGGAGGAGGAGGAGGAGGAGGAGGGGTCAGAGGAGATCTGTTGGTGAAACTTGCTTGTGTCAGAGTATTCAACAAGAGTACAGGTACCAGACTGGAGGTGCTCGTACACCTATAATTCCATGTGTATTTCCCATCTTCTCCGTCACTCCAATCGTTGTCGTCTTAATCCGTGTTGGTATCTAGTTGTCTCCGTCTGCACGGTCCGTAGTTGTCAATCCCAGTCCAGTTTCGTTGCTGAGTGCCCTGATCGGTTTCTGTTTCTTTGTTTCAAAAATCAAGTCGCATTAAACGGCGGGAGATGCGCGGAAAGGGATCGAGCATGGGGCGAAAAGCAGACACGGTATTGCCGCGGAAACGACTTTGCGTTATCTTGGATACCGGGGCACCGGGAGTCGGAGATTCGCGATGAAATAGGGCCTGCGGACTCGACTCGAGAAGATGGCAGAGGAAAAGGAGGGAGCTTGAGAGAAAACGTTTGGAGTGGGAGATGCAACCCTTGGCTCGAGTGGAGCATAGTGCCTTGAAACTGCCGTGGTGCTTTCAAGCCGTCTTCAGTCGGAAGACCAGTCGCCCCAGGCGAGGCCCCATGTTTACAGAGCGCCGTAACTTCTTCTGCACTCGCACTCGATAAGGTGCGCAAAATGAGTAAAACAGGTTACACCCAGTAGGATTCAACTACCCATACCAAATGGAGATGATCGTCAATTTGATACTAACTAGCCACGCTGCCGGGATAGGCCAATACCCACTGTCCTGAGTTGCCGTCATAAAGTAGACAGATTTTATAAAAAGTACAGTTATGTAAGCCAGCTCAAGCCATGTCCTCCTCGGCGTACTTTCCTGTGACAAGCAGGCGGCGACTGACGTCCAATTCGGAAGCAGCTGGGCGCGCCCACTCGAGCATCTTGTGTCCAGTGACGGCATGCCGTTTCTTGAGGAGCTCGTAATAGTCGGAAGGACGCGAAGTCTCGGACATGTAGCATTCCATGTCTTGAAGCCGAGTCTTTTCGAGAGTTGGATCGGCCGTCGCGTACCTAACCTCAGGCCAGTCAATCTGCTTCGCTGGCCTCTCGCCAAGGCCTGCGGACCGGCGCTGGTTTGCCCAAGCCATCAACTCGTCGTAGTAGTCCTGGACGTCGAGTCCCTCATCGAGGAGGACTTTATCATGCTTCTGCCAATCCTCGGGAAACCGACTGGTGAGCTCCTTCTCGTTGAGCTCCCATAATCCTTTGGCAAAGTAGCGGTCATCGTGCGTAATGAGATCATGCACGGCGAGGACCAGACCCTTGACATCGTCCATCTCGGGGTTTCGGGTGTCGTAGTACCGTTTGGCAAGGTGGAAGTCACACAAGACAAGCTCGTCCGTCCCGCTGTTAAGCAAGAAGTTGCGACCAGCGAGATCTTGGTGCACGATGCCGAGCTGGAGGTTCAGATCATCAACGGCGCGCATCAGCTGGCGCATCCACTTGATCTTGAACGGGCGGTCCTGCCAGTTGCGGCCCAGGTCAGCACCAGGGACATAGGGAGTGGTGAATCCAACAACGCGCGTCGGATCGTTCTCGTCCACGATGAGCCGGTCGACGTGGAGAAAGTCGCTCGACTGCTGTGGCAGTCTGAGCATGACGTTGAGTTCATTCCAGAACAGCTCCACGCCCTTCAGGGGAAAGCAGGGGTATTTGATAACCACCATCTTTTCTTCCGAATCTTCCGTCTTGTAGTAGCAGAGATCAACACCCTTCTTGAAGCGATCTAGCTCGACGAGCTCGGATCGGGAGATGGTGTCGACGGGACGCACACCTTGGATGGTGTCGATGGAGAAATCCGCGCCTGACAGGGAGATCACCTCGCCGATCTTAACCCCACGGTATTTGCTCTCGTCCAGCGGGACACGGTTGAACTGCTGGGCTGCAATGTCCATGGCCAGGTCGCGGTCCGAGTCGAATGTGCGCCTCATGTCGTCAAGGTCCGGGAACTCCCCGAACTGGGGGAGAATGATTCTGACCATGAGTCGCTGATCAAAGTCGCAGACATCGACATGGAATCGAGGTTCCGTTGCCGAGTCGGCGATACCGAAGCGCTGTTCGCCGGCAAGCATGGCTGAGAATTGAATGTCGGTTGGTAGGTGCAAGTGAAGATTGGATAGGTAGGGTGGTTGAAAAAGAAATCGTGAAATGGTGCGCGATGACTGAAATTCAAGGGCACGAAATGGTGGTAAGGCAGCGGATATGAAAACAACCAGCCGCGCGGAAAAGAAGATGCAATGCTTTGATATAGGTAGTAGAGAGAGGTTGCAGGTGCCAATTCGAGAATTTATAGGAAAGTCCAGTCGGGTGGTAAAGTATGCCAAAGATGGAGACGTATCTCGGTGATAGAGAAATCAAACGACAATCGAAGAAAAGAGTCCCATTTTGCAGTGCTTCAGAAGCAAGCACACCGATGATAGGCTCCACTGCTGTCAGGGCCGCCATCATGCCTTCCTCGTTCAATGGGGCAGCGTGATCCTTCTGCTGATTAATGCGTGAAATCCCAATTTCTCCCCTGCTCACGCGAGCCCGCCCCTGCTTTTGATTTCTTTTTCATCGCAAGATACGACAGTGTTTCCCCGCAAAAAGAAGGGATCATGGAAACTCCAATCTTAGAGCCAGGGCTGGCTTGGCCCCTTAAAAGCCCCTTGCGCTTCTGCTCGGTTTGTGGGAAATCATTTGATGAAGGTGCGTCGCCATTCTCCGTCTTGTTGTCTACCTATCTTGAGGTAGTCTGGTTGACTCATCCAAACATTCCACAGAAACGTCACATGTCCGACACGAAGAGTATTGTCGCCGCAAAGCCTTGACCAAGAAGAGACCAAAAGCCTGTCGTACCTGTCGCAGGACCAAGACCAAGTGCGACTTCGGAGTGCCATGTTCCCGATGTACCGCCCGAAAGACTCTATGCTCATACAGTAATAATGACAACACCCTTGCCGTGACTGCCAACAACCACTCAGCGGATACGCAAACAAGAGCAGTTTCCTTAGACGGGCTATTTCAAACACCGACGCTTGCCCCAGGCGTGGCCCCCATGGAGATATTGGCCCAAGCCGAGGGGAACTTCAGCAATTCCATCTGGACATTCCAGACTCCAAGCTTGATGAACTCGACTGTGGCACATCGTCCGGTACCGGCAGTGGCGCAAGATCTGCAATTTACTGCGGCGAACCTGGGGCTCTGGTCGCAGTGCTACATTTCGGTGAGTTGCCGCCAGTTTGTTATCTCCGTCACGCGGTCATTCCCGCGAATGATGACGCGCCCACATACCCTCCCACCTTTTGTGCACCGAGTTGGCTGTGGACTGGAACACGTCAGCCAGGAGACCAAGCAAACAGATCCGCAAATCTTTGCGCCCCTGAAGCCGCTAGCCGCTTGTGTCAGCATGGCACACATGTTTGCCGCCGGAATGCCAAACTCTGATCAGTTTCTATGGCAAACCATGGATGCGGAGCACAAGCGAATTCGGAATGAAGTAAGTGGTAGCACCGTCCATTGCACTACAACTCAACCCTTGTGTTCCGTCAGCCTAACCTGACAGATGCCCCAAATGTCTGCAGAAGAAGCTTTGGCTTCGATACAGGCGATAATCATCTACATTCTCATGCGGGTGGTGCATTCGGCTCCTCATCCCAACATCTCCATGCTGGGAACCATGAAGGTAAGTGGCCGATTTCCCACCCCTTCGTCGCAAACCCGAGACATGGCTGACACGTCTCATTCGATCATAGGAACTGTCCGGACATTTTGCTCGATTGCGTCCCGGCCCCTTCAGCCCATCGCACTCACGACTATCCCGACCAAGTTGGGAAGAGTGGATTTTGGAGGAATCACGCAGAAGGTTAGTCTCGGTATTTCAGAGAAAGCAATCTACTCACCGTACTGAAACCCTGCGTTCCAGACTCGCCATCGTCTGTTTCCTCATGGTGCTCGTGTTCAACCTCGAGGCTTGCGAGGTTATTCTCAACCCATACGCGATCAACTTGCCCGCGAGTAAGGCTCTGTGGGAGGCAAGGACAGCAGCAGAGTGGGATGTGCTATACGACGAGTGGCTGGCTGAAGGAAGGAAGGGCAGACCTCGTTTACATACGTTAGGTGATTTTCTCATGGCGAAACAGAAGCAGCAGCACGATCCCAACAACGGTGCAGTCTCGACGCTCGGAACGTTCGGCAGTGCCCTTGACGAGGTGTTGGACGACTGGCATGGCAATCTCGACGGGCTGGGAAGCATGCTTGCTGCGGTCCTTGCAGGTTTGTAAGCTTTTGTCGGCGAAATCTGCCGGCCTGTGAAGACGCGTATCCTTGGGATGCCGAGATATGTCAGCATAGATGCGGCCGCGATGCTTGGCGCCGGCGAAATTGGCCGAGAGTGGGGCTCCTCCGGCCGGCCGGCATCCTGGAGTTTGTGTTGGCAACACGATTCTCGGAGATAGGGAGTAAGAAACGGATATGCTTGGAAATCCGCTTACAGATTTGAATGCGGGATTGTATCAGTTCACGGGAGATGTTTCATGAGTTTGAATTTGTATAAAGACGGTTCTCCATCTCATCCAGCTTAGATTCTGGATATCAGTGATATAGCAACATCTCTTCTTATTACGCCATCCTCTCAAAAAAGAAACCAGTTAATTTACATCTCCGTCAAAATGACCTCCAAAAATCTCGCCGCCGTCGTTACCGCTGCGCAAGCACCCCTCGTCATTGAAGAACGACCGATCCCTACCCCTGGTCCTGGTGAAGTCCTCATTCGCAACCACGTCATCGCCGTGAACCCCATCGACTGGAAGCGCTGGCAATGGGGAATCATGATCCAATCGTATCCCTGTGTCCTCGGTCTAGACGTGGCCGGTGTCGTCACGGCCGTTGGATCCGGCGTCACTGAATTCAAGCCAGGCGATCGCGTCGTTGGCTGCGCTGACGGCACCGGCTCTGGCAAGAACACGAATGCCGCCTACCAGACTTATACCGTCACCAAGTCTGCTTCAGCCGCCAAGATCCCCGACACCACGAGCTTTCTCACCGCTTCTACCGCCATTGTGGGCATCTCCACGGCCGCCATCGCCCTCTATGACGTGTTTGGCCTGGCGTATCCGGACATTACCGCCGAGAAAGCAGTATCCGTGCCTAAAAAAGGCGAGGGCTTTCTGGTCTGGGGAGGCGCCTCGTCGGTAGGCATCATGCTCATCCAGCTGGCTCGTCTCAGCGGCTTCACCGTGTTTGCCACGGCCAGCCAGCGCCACCATGATTGGCTCCGTTCTCTGGGCGCAGACTTTGTTGTCGACTATAATAACTCAGACTCGGTCGTGGATGATCTGGTTGCCGCGGCAGAAGGCGCAGGAACGCCCATCAAACTGGGTGTCGACGCCATTGCGATCCCCGAGACGCAGCGTCCGGCTTTTGAAGTCCTGGCCAAGTCGGGCAAGGGTGCCAAGGGTGCCAAGGGCGCGAAGCTGGCTTGTACTCTGCCGTTGCCTGAGGACTTTATCGTTCCTGAGGGTGTCGACCACGCTTTTATCCAGGGCGAGGACCAGTGGGGCCGCAGAGAGGACATTAGCAGATGGGTATTCCACAAGGCTTTCCCGGTTTGGCTGGAGAATGGTACGGTTGTTCCAGGACCCTACCGCGTCGTCAAGGGTGGCATCCGGGGCCTGCAGACCGCCATGGAGTTGTTGATGAAGGGGGTGAGCGGGGAGAAGCTTGTCGTCGAGGTGGAGTAACAACAAAAAAAGAAGGAAGTGATTTTCATTGAGCGCTTTCTTACCTAGTTCCATATAGACTACCCTCGAAATTGCTATTATCTCCATTTCAATCTCCTCTTTCGCATCCCAGATGTTATTAACGACAATTCGTTGCTTGGGCAGAAAAGCCTGTGCTGGGCGGCCATTTCTTCCAGACCGGGAGAGGAAATTTGTGACATATATATTGATACGGCGTCAACCCGTAAGACATCAAGGGCGTTGTAGCGTCAGATGAAAAAAATACCCGGCCGTATTGAGAGTCTGTCGGGCGAGATGGGAAAGAAAAGAAGAGCATGTCTCTTCATACTGTGCCGAGCGCCCCACTATACTGTGGGTGGGACGCTGGTATTTGCACCAAGCATGCCTATCGCCACCGCCATTGCAACTATATTATACGATAGGTTTTAATTGTAAAACGCCTTATGTAAGTGAGCCCAAGGCATCCGACCACCCTTTATAATCAATCGCTAGCTATTTTCAAGGCGTTAATCCCCCAGTTCGAATACCTTAGGCTCAGCTATATAAGGCGTCTCACAAATTAAACCCAACAGGCGCTACAGTTACAATGGCAATAGCAATCGGCATCTCTAGTGCAAAGCCAGCGTCCCGCCTTTTCGATATCAAGACGGATGGACACCTCCGTCAATGACATATCCACGAAACGCCCTCGTCGGGACTTTCCTCTCAAACAATATATCCAACTCTTCGAACGTCCTCCCCTTGGTCTCGGGCACGCGGAAATAGGCCCAGCAGAGGCAAAGGGCTGCCAAGCCACCGAAGAAAAAGCCGAGCTTTCCCTGCATGTTCGCCTCGTCAGGGTTGATCATGTAGGGAATGGCAACTGTCATCACACAGCCAAGAGCACCCTGCGCTGCAGTCGCCAACGCGATACTCTTGGAGCGGACCCGTGTTGCGCTAGCTTCCGAGATGATGACAAAACAGACGGGACCTATCGAAATATCATAAAAGAAGTTCCAGACTAGCATGAGGGAAGATTGCGCCCATATAACGCTCGTGGGTCGACCGGGTACGCAATCGAGAATTCCAATAATCAGCTGGAGGACAATGAGAACTGCAAGGCCCGAATTGTAAATGGTGCGTCGACCGAAACGGATAATCAGGGGCCAGGAGACGACGGTCCCAAGAAACCCGACCGCTGCAAAGTCACTGTCAGCCATCCACCGCTTTTCATACTCTCAAAGAAAGGAGCGGGAGGAGAAACACACCGAGGAAACCAATGCCCATTGAAAACGCGTCCTCAGTGGGCAATCCGGCCAACTGGAAGAAGTATGTCCCATAATTAATGAGATATATGCCGCTCAAAACTTGCGTGCAATAAACACCGACAGATATCTCAGTCCGGCGAAGATTGACGCCTCTGAAGCAATCCCAGTATGTGCTACCCATCTCGAGCTCCTGCTCGAGCCGATCCGTCTCGACAATTACGGCGAGTGTCTGCCGGATGTCAACCTTTTCGGAAGCCAATCGCCGCAGCACAACCTCGGCTTCAGCAAGTCTCCCCTTTCGGACAAGCCACCATGGGCTTTCGGGAACCCACAAGAGACCAGGCAGAATGATCAGGCACCAGAACCATTGCAAAGCGAAAGGGATCGAGTAGGCCCAATGATCGCTGAGCTTGCTGGTTCCGGCGCAGATCCCATTCGCCAGGAGTTGACCCATGACGAAACACAAGTTGACGTAGCTGGTGAGGATTCCGCGGATGGCCAACGGGCAGACCTCGGACGAGTAAGCGGGAGCGATGACGGCATAGCAGCCCAAGACAAGGCCACCGAGCAGCTCGCCCACCAGGAGGACTTCGAGAGATCGAGCGAAGAACTGGATGAAGATGAGGGCACTCGTCAGGGCGACACATGTACCGAACGTCCATCTGCGACCATAGCGTTCCATCGGGTAACCTGCGACGAGAGCCCCGATGACTTGGCCGGCGGGGTTTCCCATCGACAAACCGGTCTGCCACGGCGCGCTAATGATATACTGCGACGAATCAGCACGACTCGAGACGACTGGGCAGAGGAACAAGGGTGAGGGGTGACCATACATCACCATCGAAAAGGTACCCAAAATCCTTCTGAAACTGCGGCGTCGCGTACAGGTTTCCCAGAAGTTGAGGATCAAATGCCAACATGATGACGCCGAGGGATACAAACATCGACCATCCGATGGCGGCAGGGTACAGCTTGCAGGCCTCGAGAAAGGTCAAGCTGTGCTCAAACGCGATCGCCTCTTCAAGCGCGCCTTCGGCAACATCATTGCCCGGCTTCGTGTCTTCAACCGCGGTAGCGGGTTCGGTGGCGCTCCCCATGATGGAATCCTCGGCGCTGTCCTCAGATTCTGGACGCCTCGATGAAGGGGCGCTGTGAATCGACGCGATCACGGTTGGAATGCTATCCCGGCCTCGTGGAAGGAGGGGAGAGCGCTCGGAGTAGGGCGAATGGCCCGAAGTCGAGACGCGGCCATCATGTGCCATTTAATACCGAAGTCCCTCCAGGCGGGTTGCACCAGCATGCCAGTGGACGGGAAGATGCGAGTCGAGCGTTATCAGCAAGGATTCCTGCTGCAACGTTGGGGTTCGCCCCACGACAGGGAGGCCCACCAATTCAGGCTGTTGGCAGGTGTCAAATCAAGATGCTTTGCTGTGCAACATTGCGAGCCCTCCTAAGATCGACGAGTCCAGGCTCTGCCAAGATCCACTGATGCGAGGCGCGACTCGAGATTCGGGAAGGGAACGCGCCCGGTGCAGGCCAAAGTGCTCAGATTCGGATTGGCCCAGCGACAAAGGAGTGGCTGAGGACGGAGGAGTTTATTCGCTAGGGTGCGAGCCAGACATTCGTATCTTGAATGTCGTCGCGGTTCCTTGGGCTCACAAAGCTTGGCTTCGTGTTTTGGTCGTTTGGTGGGGTTGCGGGGTCCTTGGCCAACTGGCTAGCGCACCAGCAACGGGGGCATCCGCTGTTCGCTTGGCAACGTTACGTCTTAGCGGGCTTGGCTCTTGTCGCCAAGGAGATTGCATCAACCAACATCCAGTGATCCACAGAGTCCGAAGCCTTAAATTTTCCGAGATGCTCCTTAAGCCACAATATCCAACACATTGGCGCACCATAAAACCTTCATTAGTCTCCATTAGTCCCCAGTGGGCGCTGCGGAAAAATAGAGAATGAATCCAGTTGTCTGGTGTGAAGCGGAGGAAAATGTTACGTCCATGGACATGGGCTCAGGTCCCAGCTCCGCACTTATAGGTATGACGAGCTACCATCGTGGGATAGCCGAGCCATGCACTGCTGTTGGTCCAAGCCAAGTTGTTGGCTGCCCTGGCCACCGGGTATGCTGGGATTTAGGCCTTGACGGGTTGAGAAATACGTCGTATTCGCCATGGACACGCTGCTGTAAACACGGCGACCTCATTCTTCGCATGCACACAGCGCAACGGGCCAATTGATGTCGAAACTACTCCATACCCACTGGAAGTTCTCGGAGGTACGGCAATGCGGGCTTTCCATCTTCGCACGGCTCGTCCCATAATCACCATCATCTTCGGGATCGGAGCCGCCTTTGTCGTTTTCTACGCCTACGCATTCTTCAGGAATCCCGGCGAGAAATTCTATTTCCCCTCGACCATCAGTCCCGAACCCGCCGACCGAAGACCGCCAACGACTCATGCGCCGCCGAGGTGCAGGCCGACTCCTACCTGGGCGCCGAAGCTGGCTACTGACCCCTTCCGAATCCCCGATTACAATGTCCCACGTCCAGACCTCCACAGAGAGTATGGATTTGACCGGTCCCCGCCCCTCTTTATCGGCTTTACACGGCAGTGGAGAATGTTTCTGCAGGCAGTCGTGTCTTACATCACTGCTAGATGGCCAGCGAGCAACATTTACGTGGTTGAGAACACGGGTGTCCATAACAGCAATCGGGACGGTCGGTTATCGCTACAGAACCCCTTCTACCTCAACCACACCACGTTGAAACGTTTGGGCGTTCACGTAGTGCAAACGCCGGTGCTTTTAAGCTTTTCGCAACTCTAAAACCCTTTTCTCGATCAAGCCTACCAGCATGGCCATCCCTATTACTTTTACAGCCACCAGGACGTCGTGATCTTGTCTTTTGAGGATGGCTTGGACAACAATCACCGGCCGGTTGACCGAGAATGGGAGTATTACGACGAGGAGGACGAGGATGCTGTCAAATTGGCCAAGCCCGCGGGACATGCCGAATACCAACGATATATGAAAACTGCCTCCGCGACTTGAATCAGGCAGCGCAGAGGAAAGAACGCTGGGGAATGAGATGGTATCAGTACGACCATTTGACATTGGTAAACAGAGAGGCCATGGAAGCTGTTGGGGGGTACGATTCTTGGATCCCCTACTACATCAGTGAGTGTGGCATCAACAGCAAACTCGCAATGGACGGTTGGATCATGAAGCGCCGCAGAGTTGGCTTCATCAACGACGTGTCAACTGTCTTGACAGACTTGGGGGCGTTTTACCGCATCCCAACCATCACGCCCAACTTTACGGATCCCAGTCCTCTGACGCCCGACAAGGAGGCCAAGATTAGGGAGAAGGCCAAAGAGCTGGAAGAGAAGAAGAAGGCGGAACTGGGGACTAAGAAAAACGAAGGGGACAGGAAGGCTACTTCTGACAGGCGGAATTCCACGCCTGAAGACCCTCTTTCTTACTTTTGCAAGCTCAACAAAGTTGCGTTGGATATGACTCGGCATAAATACCGTGATGGCGACAAGCAGCGCAACAGGTGGCAGGCTTCTCAACGTGGCGGTCTTAGGGAGCCATATTATTATGACGCGCTCAGCTTTGGCCAGGCCTTTGCCATCTTGACCAAGGCTGGGAAGGGGTACATCGCCAGAAATGGGGCCACCGAGACTGCAATCTAGCTGACGGAACAGCGCTGAGACTTGAAGACCAATGGCGCGTGGAGAAGGACTGGGGACAGCCAAAAGAACACAAAGGAGGATGAAGACCGAGAGACCAACCTGTGTGAAGGTTGTTATGCATTGTGATACCCCATGGTCCCCTTAACTGGAACGACCGCAACCTCAAGACATGTTGTATGATATGCGAATTATAAAAGAATCGGGGTGTGTAAGGCTTCTAGCTGAGAATGTTAGAATTACAAACATGTATTGACATGCTTCAGAATCCCAAGAGAGTAAGATGATCAAAACAAGGATTGATCGCCTCTTGAGGTGGGTAGAGTAGCCACCCCCGAGGAGATGAGTTAGGTAGGTTGGCTCATCATAAGCCCAGGGGGGGAGGGGGGGGCAACAAACGGGAATTACGGCCTTTGGTTCGTCAGCCAGCAAACGACCAACATGCAAATAAGCTGCAGGACCTGGACCGCGGGTGCGAGTTCCCGACAGCATCGGGCCGCTGCCCTCTCTCTTTCTCGAAAGGGCCTTGGTAGGCTTGGCTGCATCTTCTAATCTAATTAGAGTACCTAGGTAAATATTGCTCATGGGTTTCGCTTTGTGCCGTGGTGCCGTACATGTACTCGAGGTGAATAGCTTGGCCTCCAGTCCCTCAAGTGCTCTCGGTACATGGATTATGCGTGCGCCTTGAAAAACAGGATGACAACAAAGGCTGGAAATGGCAGACCAACAAGAAATAGGCATCTTCAGGATCTACCAGGTACCGTACCTAGGTAGGTAGGTGCATAGTTGAGGTACCCGAGAAACCTGAGCGTCATATCACGGAATCTTTAACAAAAGCGTCCGAGCACAAATCACAAAGTGCACATTTCCCAATCCATTGAACCATTTGCCGTCTGCATCAATCTCGCACTCTCGCATCACGCTCTAGAATATGTCATGCAGAGTACTGCAGGGAGCTTATTATTGTTCTTGTATATGCGGGTTTTGGGGACGGCCTAGGATTGCATGTGATGCATTTGATCTCTCCATTCAGGTTAACCGGCTCCGAGGACTAGATGGATGCGTTTTTACTTGTTGATGGGTTGGCTGGCTGGCTAGAATGATCCGCGCCTCCCATTGACCCGTTCATTCAACCTTGTTTACAAAAAAAAGAAATAAAAATAAAAATGTTCCCGATGATCTCGCTAACACGATGATTGATTCAAATTTGTGCTTATCTGCTTTTCCCTGCTTCGGATAGCCGCATCTGCTGTGTTTGAGAGAGAACCGGGCAAAGTCACCTACCCCTTCTACAGTCCAAGCACAGCCTAATGCAGCTTCAAGTCTTGTCTTGGCTCTCGGCAGATGCATTGTCCACGAGGGGCTAACAACTTCTGTTGAACCAGACCTCGGTGATGCTTGGTGGTCAAGTGCACCGTCATACTTTCCAAAGAGAGCCGTCCACGTCAAAAGTTTCCGACACACCCGTGTGTTGTCTTTGTGTGTTGCAACGGGTGAAATCCTCCGATCCAACCATTTCGCTGCCTTTACGGTCGTTGGTTTTCGTTTTCCCTTCTCTACCAGCATTAAGCCCGTAAGAAATGTCTGAGTTGTTCCGAATGCCTCGGTACCTACCTAAGGCACATAGTATGTTACCCGCCTCGGTCAGGAAGGAGTCTGAACTCAATGGACCAGACTGGGCCAGACCCTGCTGATCCAGGCCGGTGCATGCAGATTTGCCCACCTGGACTTTTGAAGAAAAAGACCAAAAGAAGGTTCCTCGTATCTGCTATGCCTCTCCCTTCCAGAAGCCCCTGAATAGATGTAAACAATATCTCTACAGTGAAGACTAGCAGGGGTATGGACGGTGGAAAGGCAAAAAGGGAATTGTACGTGGTGTAGTGGGGGGGTTAGGGTTGAGGGGGTGCTTGGCGAGGGTGTTCGGGTGCG
>Ga0247765_1000512_pt1 | contig 29525 bp, 19 predicted proteins | sample UWRJL106311C6_FD_179949 | JGI IMG/M metagenome (GOLD analysis project Ga0247765, IMG submission 179949) | Plant litter microbial communities from Arlington Agricultural Research Station in Wisconsin, United States - UWRJ-L106-311C-6 | ecosystem: Environmental > Terrestrial > Plant litter >...
GCTATATCATTCACCACGAACTCACAATCCTAACCTACAACGGAATGCTTAATATATATCTATATTCTCTCTCTGGGCTAAGAATTACCTCCTCACCTTAGGAGCGGTACACGTACCCATTATAGTGCAGTAGTAGCGACGACAGAACACCTAGCTTTGAAGTCGGGGTCGGTGTTCTTTGGTACATGTACATATATCCGCAGCGTGGATTACTATTCTTATCCGCGTTAATATTGACAGTAAGACACCATGTTGTACTACTCCTTGTAATTTATATAAGTGCTTTATAAAACCAAACTCAGGGTAGTCGATGATCATCACGATCATCGAGGTAACACATAACGCACGAGATAGAATGCAAACCCCAAGTATATTTTTATACTACCGTGCCAGTGCTCTGCCTTGAGCGAGGATTAAATACCCGTCGCCCGTCCTACGTGAGTTATCTTTGAAGAGCTTAACTTTGTGTCCAAAAAAAGGATGGCACACGCCTTAAGGCGCCGCCTTTTCTCGTCCTTTTCCTTCTCCTCCAGTGCTATCTTAAGATCTTGAAGATAATTTGAGACTTTATGTATCATGTCTCTGACGGTAATGAGGATTGTGATGAGTAGTTTTAGTTCCCCATGGAGCTGGAGACGTTACGGGTAGCTACTCCTCTGGATAATATTAAATCTGATGCTACTCCTCTTTTGGCCGCCTCTAATTTATTGATCCTATAGTTCCTCCATCTAGAAACGTGGGAAGAAAGATTGCGATGGTGCAGAGATGCAACGGAGTTACAGGCCATTACCTTTGGTAAGTATAGGTAGCTTCCTACATCGTTTAAACGTATTCATATACAAAAAGAATAAGCAACGTAAATCTTTGAACTAGAGATAATTATCTTTTACGATACAGGTTTGTGTATCGGGTATGGTGAGCCCCATGCTGCCACCGCTGACAGCATCCTGATGGAAGACCCTGTGCCCTTCGCTGAGGCTCTAGATGTAAATGTGTTCCCGACTGCGCCAGCCACGGGCCAGAGTTCAAGGATATTCTCGATGCTCTTTTGGCTCTCGCTGCTGATAGAGAAGATGACAACATCACCATTTTTACGTGAAGAGCAGGTACTCCTTCAATGTTGTTGGACCGAGGTATGAGACCTGGAGATAAATTAACTGGAGGACGGCTGATGGAACCCCAGTTCAGCACCTGGACTTAATTCAAGGCATCATTAAAAGCTCAATGCGGCGGAACAAACAGGTCTCATCCGCATCCGCCTCCATGTAGCCTGCATTCCAGAACAGAGAAAAATGTATGCCTTACATGTACTCAACGTATCTCAACACTGCAATATCTACATTCTCTCCAGGCAGTACAATACCGGCACTGGAGCCAACAGTACCAGTATTACCAACAGTCTTCTAAACCCGGGAACAACAGGCAGTACTCCCCGCGCAAAACATGCGCTTGGAGCAAATCTAATCGCGGCCACGGCTGGGAGCGCCCTGCGCATTGCATCGTTAACCGTCGAGCTGCATTGCTCGCATTACTGGGCAGCTTCAAATTCCATCGCAAGCGGATAATTAAGTTTTTTTTAATTTTTTTTTTATTTTTTAATTTTTTAACCGCGCGCAAGTTTTCACCGCGCGTGTGTGCTGTTGGCGGGGTACGACAAGCCTGGTGGTTCGTGGGGTACGAACCGGTCGTTAATTCTGCAAAACCACGTTCTGCAGAGTTAAGACTTGGTCTGTGCGTGGCCTCCCCCGCTCCCGCTCCATCCCTGGGCGGCGCGGGTGCGGTCCGCATGCCTGGGGCGGAAAAAAAAGTCACCGCCAGCCAGCCAGACAGCTGGCAGCCTTGCCTCCCCCTCTCCGTGATTGCATCAAGACAAAACCCTCCGAATGCGACCCAGAGAGATCGCTGCATCGCTGCATGAGTTAGTTTGGGATTTTGCCCGCGTCGCGCAGCACAGAAATGAGGGTTTTAGTGATACGCGATGCGAGATGCGCGATGCGCGACTCCAGATAAACTGGGAATCGCAGCGCGGGGCGGAGCGCGGGGATTACCGGGGGTGAGAGATGAAAAATTCACGATTTGGGACGCGCCCGCTATCCTGCCTCCTGCGCACTCTAGAAAATGTTAGTGCATTCGATGACAGGCTGCGCGAGCGATGGTGAGGCTGATGACGAATGGACCTTCAACAGTGCCCCGCTAAATTGGTGGGACGTTAGTCATCGCCCACCACATACAGCCTTGTGCACGGGTGAGGGCGCTCCGGAGGCTGATGACTGATGCACCTTCACGAGGATTGGTGGGACGTTGGTCAGCGCGCACCATAACCAGCGGGGTGGTCGGGAGGCTGATGACTCATCTACCTTCACAATGCCCCCTCTGGAATTGGTGACAGCCAGGACGCACCAGAATGCCCCACTGCAATTGATGGGACATCAGTCAACACGCACCACATTCCGCCTCGAGGCTGTGATCGCGCCATGGGACCTGTTGCACAGCGATAAGATGGCGAGATTTGCCACACAGCAGTCAATGAAGCTTGCTGCAGGGCACGAATCAGGGACTAGCAGCGATAATACTAGCGATGCATGTCCATTGCTGTAAAATTACAGTGCATTTGACAGTGCCGGTGATTGAACTTGCGAGGATGAGCGCTATTTGACACGGCAGGCGATTAAACGGGCCGCCAGGGATCAATAGAAGGCAGGTGGCAGTGGCTGAGTCTGGCAGCCATGTTAGCGACAGTAGGGACTGACACTGCAGGTGACAGAACTGCACGTGGTTGGGCTATCAATAATTGAGTTCGGCTGCCTGTGGGTGAACCAGCCCTCTTTCTCCCACCTTTTTTTCTCCCTCCGGAAACCCGTTAGAGCCGAGGCAAGGGTACTACTGTAAGGCATGGAGGCTGGCGTAATGGCTATCAGCGAGCCGTTAATCTTGGGGATATAAAATAACTCGGGAAAATCTCCGCCCCCCAAAGAGATTCGTTTGTTCCCCTGTGCCCCTTCATACCCAGACTTTTTAGTAGGCAATATAGTATATTTGGTAAGAATAAAAGACCTCAAATAAATATCTAGTTACGAATTAATTAGAACACGCCACGCTAAGATAACTACAAGCTCGCAGAACATAAAACTTTGGAAAAAAAAAGGCGTAACGCTGATTAAGAGTCACGGTTTCGCTTTAATTATCCTTTTAATTTGGGGTTTTGATTAAATTTGCATCAATTCCAAGATATTAACATAAAAGCCTTACTTGAAAACAAAAACCCATAAACGGTATAAGATAACATGGAAGAAAATAAGGTAGAGTTAAAATACGGCTTTATCTCGGGCAATAGTATAATATCTACTACTCGGGAAACAAGAAATATGCTGCTAGTTATAAGGTATACTACCTACTTAGATTGATGCTATTCGACGATGACGCAAGGAGTTGTCGACAGGTACGCGGCTGTTCTAGTTGTATTTTTACAGGTTGCTCCGGCTTAGTAGGAACATATTTCAACATCGTAGTACCATCTTCCACCCGTTTGGCAGCATCTTATACCGATGGATCCAATAATAGTTGTAGAATATCTCCAGCAGGATCCTCGCTTATATATGCATGATCCTCTGACAATCCCAGCCATGAAGGTCTAACATACCGCCCGTAATGGTACGCCGAATCTTGCAGCTTCAGAGCGTAAGCTATAGGCGTTTCGCCTTCGGCATTCGCAATGGTGGCCAGCCCTGGACTTTTGTCTAGGAGCATTCGGACAACTTCGGTTCTTGCGTTGAGTATTGCCAAGTGAACACCTGTCTCCCCTTTGAGATTTCGAGCGTGCAAGTCCACCCCAGGACAACTCAGGAGCCACGAGCAAAGTGAGAGTGGTTTGCAGTTGTAAATGAGAAAGAGTAGAATGGAGCAACCGTCGTCCCTCGGACGGTTAACGTCGACTCTGCCTGTCGCCAGAAGCTTCTTGGCTGTTGGGAAGTCGTCTCGAGAGAGAGTATGGAAGAATAGGGTTTCTTGTCTGTCGCCCTCGGCATTAATATCTCCATCGGGTCTTGACAGGAACAGATTGAAGCTGTTGATGAGGCGGTTGTGGTAAAGGATGTGTAAGGCTGATGATCCCTTCTTGGACTCAGCGGGTCGATGTCTGAACATGTTGACAGCACTTTCAACAACCAAAGGTGGCCCGCCCTCCAAAGTATCGCATATGGGTGCCATGGCCGTCCACAGCATCTCCGGTGATTGCGCGTCCATGATCCCGGCTTCATACCACAGATTTTGAAATTCATCGATGGACTTCAACACATATAAGCAGGCGCTCGTCCTTGGGTCCGCCGAAGCACTGTCTAGACGTTGCAGGCCTCCACTGAGTAGAAGGTAGTCCGCTACCGATTGATGAATCAGCTGTGCAACTCGTGATCCTCGGCCGCTTCTAGAGGCTGACGTATATTCAGCAAGCCCGCACGATATGTCCGTGACTTGTATACCCAGGTCGTCTCTTTGTCGAGAAATATCTGCGTCTGATACGGGATCCTTGGAGCCGCCCGGGAGGGGATTTTCGATCAAGGCGACCACATGGACCAGACTGTTCTCGTCCAAGGTCACGGGCAGGAAACAAAGCCACTGAAATAGTCGCAGCGCACGTTTCTGGTCTGCAGCTGGCACCCCATCCAGGAGTGTCTGATACAGAGTATGCAGGTCTGCCGGCAGCTTGCGCACCTCCTCGAGGATATCTGCCACCCGTCTGCGCTTTCGGCACATCTGCAATACGCTTGGAAGAACGAGCGTAATCCAAAGAAAAACACCGTTGGCCTTTTCGCGAAGGAAGTGCAATACCGCGTCGTATCTCTCGTCGAGATTGAAGATTTTGGCCCGCGAGTCGACGTAATGCGATATGTCTGCAGCGTTCTGCTTGTCGACAGAGATGGAAAGCCCGTCGAGCGCAATTAATGGGAAGTCTCGACATGCCACACAGATGTGGACGAGTTTAGGTCCAGAGCGCGCTCGAGAGATGATGTCGGAAAAGTAGGCAACCATTAAGGCCGCCGGTCCTTCGCCAAGCTCGTCAAGGGCGTCAACAAAAATATAAACATGTGGCATATCCGTGTGTGACAGGAGTCGCTCGAGATGCTCCTTGAGTTCGTTTCCCTGCCACTTCCATCTTCCCTCAAAGAAATTGCCGCGGCTGGTCTGCCGATGCTGAAACTCCTTGGTAAGAGAACGAAAATAAGCAGGACAGAGAGGAAGGAGTTGGTGAAGAAGTGTGCGACAAACGGCTTCTACGCTCATCTCTATGGGCGAATTTCGAGCCGTGATGAAGTGTCTCGCAACATTTTGACCATTCCAGTCTGGCAGGTTGGCCATGTGCTTCATCAAAGTGGACTTCCCGCAGCCGGGTTTGCCTTTGACCCAGAGGAAACCCGAGTCCGACTCCTTCCAGCGTAAGAAGGCGGCATTACCAGTTAACCAGTCCAAGGTTTTATCTGCGCCGTTGCTGATTTGATGCCATCGACTGTGCATCTCAGGAAATGAGATTGACTCCATGCAGTCTCGGCTGCTACGATCCATAGTCTGTACCGCAACCGGCACCACGGCCTCATTAGCCAGCTTCAGCAGCCGCTGGAATGCTTTGTCTCTCCCCTCGCCGTAAAGAAGCGGCATGCAGATATCCAAGATGCCCAACATTGCATACGCTTTGTCTTCGGGACGCGTCGTGTGACGTTTGTCCATCCAGCCTGTTCGTTCCTCGAGCGTGAAGTCGGTCATAGAACTACCCTGCAGCGCCTTCGTGGGAATGCCCGTAACTGCACTGATCTGTGACTCTAGAGTCTTTCGGGTTCCCATTTTGAGGCCTTCTCTCGAGAAGAATTCGACCGATTTCGGGGCCAAGAGCTCCTGCAGGGTCCATCCACGCGTGAACCATCGACTGTTCCGGAAGGTCGACAACAATACTGGCTCCAAGGACAGGTCCTCCTCGCCATACAAGGCGGGCATCGACACGTCGGAAAGATATACATAACACCTGGCCGCGTGACGGTACCAGCAGAACATGGAATTGATAGCCTCCTGGAGCTCGGCGCTGCTTGACTTGTCAATACAGCAGGTATCGACCCAGCAGAACCGAAGACCGTCCCGCCACGCCTGGTCTGCGCAGAACTGTATCTTCCGGTAGCCAGCTTTACGCTTATCCGGGCCATCAGCTAGGTCTTTGAAGGTGATTTCCTCGTTGCCCCATGTGTGCGACAGTATGGCATAGGGAGGCAGATCGGCGAGGAGGTAATCGGTTAAGCGGATCTCCCCGGCATCGTTCCGTTCCAGGAGACGCATCGTTCAAACGAGCGCAAAGGATTTAGACGAGGTTGATTGTCTGTCGCCGGCAGCTCAATGCTGCCTCGAAAGGGTTTGCCGTCACCGTATGTTGCGGATTCCTGTTCGATCCGCGATATTCCCCTTGGTGATATTCCCCTCGGCCCAATCCACTCGGATGGAGCTAATTGGGCGAAGGAAAAGACGTACGCGGCTGTGGAACGGGACTGGGATTGACAGTATGAACAAAGGCGTCGAGAATCGAAGCGTGCAGATAGTCGTGAGGGTTGGGCGAGCTATCGCAGAATCATCTGTAAGTTCTATCATTAGTCGTGTCATAGGGTCTGACGTGGCAGAGTGGTCGTACTTTTGTCCGCTAGTTTCTAGCCCTGGATAGCTATTGAAAGGCTGTTGCGTATCTCTTAGTTCGGAGGTTGCGCCGGGAGTTTCTCACGGGCAACGACAGTGGATTGTCACGACAGCCGGACAGTTTGGATGCAAGTTCCATCGATGTTCTGCCTGTCCAGCACTTCAAACATGCGGGGAAAAACGGGAGGGGTTGGTGCGCCGCGTCTCATTCGCTGCGGTTAAGCGCTGAGGCGTCCCAAGCTACCAAATCCAGACCACCTGGTAATCTGTGAGACCCCACTGCCAAGCCACAACAGTGGGGCTCTGTTGGGTTCAGGTTATCAGTTTTAGCCAGTAGAGTTCCCGGAGATTTCCTCCATGTAGATTTCTCACTCCCGCAATACACCCGATTTGCGCCATTGCTGCGTGTCCCATATAATCGCCCCCCTGGAAGTCGCACACTTTAAGCGAGGGCATGCAGCCACCACCAACCTCCTCCTGTTAGAAAGAAGGGTGTTCAGGGGCCCAAGGCCTTTAGTCAGCTTCGCTGACTAGATGCCTGGCACTGCCAGAGCGTCGGTGGGCCTGTGCAACTATAATTGCAAAGACTGAATCTGTCGCGCATTACTACTGTACTAAAAAGCAGGAAACGTTCAATTACTCTAACAGGTGGTAATCGCTATTGATCTGACAGAATCCTACAAAGGAGTTTATAAGATAAATGGGCTCCTTATCCCCCTTTACCTTATATGTCTAGCTATTTTCAACTTTCTTCTTTATATATCATGTCAATAAGTCGAGCAGGTTAGCAAGTGCAGCATGTTATCAAGTAGAACAATTACAGTTCCAGCTAGAGGCCTCTAAGGTGTACGCGCTATATAAGCTCCATCGAGTATGCATTAACAGATTTCTTAATCACTAGTGCAGCGGTTCTCTCCGGGTTACATTCCAAGACCAGAATGCATAGAAAAGATATAACTGTCAAAGATGCTACACTACTGCTATGATTACTACCAGAGCAATCAGAAAGATAATTGCAATTAAGTCTGTCCTCTGACTCTCTGGCGAAGATAGAGAGCCATCTTTTATGTAGCTACGTGTATAAACTAGAATGCCAGATTGTAGCTAATCGCTAGTATAATTGTCATAACTACCAGCTATGGTACGATCTACTGTGTAAATTATACTCTTGTGACAACCTGCGGGTCGCCCTAGCGGCTCGCCAGGACAGACGTGTCCCTGTAGGAGGCATAGTATAAAGAACGCATAGGAACAGCGTACTACATAAAGTGCTCTGTAACACATGGAGGCTCTATTACAAAGCAGGATTAAACTCATAGAGCAGTTCTTTGTAATCTAAAGAAAGGACAAGACAAAGCAACAGAGCAAAGTATAAGTTATACAGCGAATTAAGTAATATAAATACTATTATTATAGCTGCAATAGAGTAAAAGGGCCTTTTTAATTTCTCACGCTAACAAAACATTGTTCTTAAGTATCACCCAGCAAGATATATTATTAGAGACCTCTAGATCTGCGATTTACTTAACAGTGTACCGCTCTTTAATATATGATTTTACTGCTAAATAAATCCGAAAGTATTAATTAGTTATTATAATAATTAAAGGGCAAGGACAATAATTTTAAAACGCCTTTAATAAGCATTATAATTAACAAATGTAGCTCTAAAAGGTGTTTTTCTAATAAATAAAATCTAGAGATAAATCTAAAGATATAGTTAAAATAGCTTAAAAAGCAGTAGGAGTAATAAGACGTTAACCTTTTATCTAACCTATAATAATACTACTTATATACGTAGGTACCTACGTTCCTAGTTTTATAGAAAAATCTTTTATAATACTAGATTTATATACCATATATATATAAAAGAGGTTGGTTAAGCAATTATTCTTTCTATTCTTATATTTACCTTTCTAATTCATGAAGATATTATCTTATATTTAATTATATATTTTATAAAGCATGTTATAGTTATTTAATTATTGGGATAAAAACTATAAGCTTGTCTCAGCTGTTTGTGTTTTTACCGTACTAATCATTAACTTTTTCCAACTTACTTGTCTACAAAGTAAAGAAAGGCTTATATTATTATCCTTCTCCTACCACTTATTTGAAAACTTTCCTTGTATAACAACTACTTAAGGTTACATATTGCTAAAAACTTACAAATATATAAAGAATATCTATGTCACGAGCAATAGTTGTAATTTCTGAGCTTTGCTCCGGAATGACGTGGATCTCGGATGCTGGCTCCGAAGGTTTTCAGACCCAAGCTCTGGATGGACGGGTGTATTAAGATTCTCCACCAGCACAACGCCGGCAGTATGAATGCTCGTGGAAGTGTCTTGGACCCCTGCAGTCAGCCCGCTGATGGTCAGACAAAGGACATCTAAGGTCGTCGCAGGGCATGCTTCTTCTCAAGCTGCGCAGATCTGGGGTGGTTGGTTTGAGGGAAACAGGGATAAATAGGGGTGCAAGTGGTCAATCCGTGGTAATTGGGCTTATAGAGCGAATCTGACTGTGAATTGTCGAATTGGATCACTTGCAGGATAGCATGGCTCAATTCCGCGTGTTCCACGTTATCTGTGACGAGGAGTCTCGCTGCAAGGGCACCGAAATCTCCGTTCTGGCGCCTCATAGGGGGCTGGCATTAGCTGCGGCTAATTAATCCAACACTCTGTCCCCTCAAGCGTCGCGATGCACTGGCCCGTTGCAGTATCCCAGATCTTGAATGTGAGTTACGAGAAGCCCTGTGCATCTAGCGGAGTCGAAAGATGGCCATAACAGCATAAAGTAAGAAAGAGAGGTGGTTCCGGAAAAGAAATAGACTGACAGCTTCGATGGCAGTCATCCAGCCGGGAATCATGTACCCAGCCGGGTCCTTGTGGTGCTCGTTGTCGCACGTCTGTGTCACCTCGCACCCTCCCCCGTGCTCGACACCGTCACTTCGCCGTGCATGTCGTCGGGGCCGGAATGGCACTCACTGATAGCCTCGGAGAAGCTCGTCATGGTTGACCGAAGACCGGATGGATGGAAATCCCGATGGATCGCCACCTCAATTGAAAGATCTGGTCTTAATGCTACGGCATTAGAGAGTAATAAGGAAAGTATAGAAATTATTATCATAATTAAATAAAAATAGTACCAACTGAGGTATGCTGAACGTAGCCTACTGATATCTGAGCCATCATCTTCAGACGAGTCCTGGTATCTTCTTAGATTTGGATTTCGGTCAGGAACTGGAAAAAAGGCGAGAAGGTCTCCGCACCACACCGCGAACCCAATTGTCAAGACAGACGCAATCTTCAAAAGAAATACACTCGAATCCATGATTTCCCTTCGATTGATCTCTCGTGCAGCTTCATTCAGAACCCCTGTCAGCCGTCCGGCATCGTCCGGGTTGAACGTGTTGGAGACAGATGAACCTATTTGTATTCCAAGAATGCTGGGTGGCGTCTACTTTTCTCCTCTGTGGTGGTGGTTGAGGCTTGTGTGAGCTGCGTGATGGTGCCAACCGGCATTTTATTCGTCCATCAACTACCGGAAGCTGACTCCGCCAGCAGATTCTGGTGGAAATTGCGCTTCACAAAAGAGAGACCAGCTGATCAGCATTTGGGCAGAAAGGTTGAGCAGACGTCCAACGATTCAGCGGAAAATCAGCCTCTGACATCCTCAATCTTCTTTGGAAGGGAGCAAGGGGTGCAGGGCGCCGATTAAATACTTGGCCGGTGTTTGCATCTTGGCATTATCGTCCCCCGATTCGCTTCAGCCGCCCGCTCGTTATTCCAGTCTCCGGGTTGGCGAGCGGATCGATGGCGTTGCTGCTCAGGCCATCACCTTTTGCAACAGCTACCTTTGACTGCAAGAACTACCTCGTTCGCTAGTTGCCGTCACAGAAACCGCGACATCGGAATCCACCGTTGTGTAGTATCCACTACAACCTCCACGTCTTATGTCGCGCCTCACTTCGCTCCCATCACGGTGAAACGACGAGGCCCGCTTGCTACAGGATGCCCTGACCTGTCCGAAAGGCTGCTAGCCAGACGCCCGGCTGAGGCGCTGTAATGGGTAAGTAGCCTTCTCGGCGTGACGTCGACCACCGTGGTGGTGGCGCAGAGCACGACCGTAAGTTCCACCACGACCCAATCCACAACCTCCACGACGATTGAGACCTGATTCTCGACAGCGACTGAAACTTCCACATCCACCACGGTTACATCGGCCGTAGCCACCTCCACCGCCGTCGTCGACTATTGCCATGTATCGTACAACTCTTCAGGCAATGGCATTGGCAACAGCAACACGATTATTACACCAGGCAGTGTGACCAATCACGCCATTCCAACAGCAAAAGCAAAAATATCACTATCACAAATCAAGAAGGCCTTCAATCCCGAGTTACATGCAATCAAATTCGACAGCGCGCTATCAACAAAGAGCCGCAGCAAAAGTCATTTTCAGAGCTCAGCTACCCAGTCCAGTGCAACCTCTGCTGACAGCCGCTCCGTGTAGTCTGGCGTGATATGTGCTTTTCTAATGACACCCTTCGTGTCGACAAGCAGCGTCGCGGGGATGGGGACTTCGAAGGAGTCATCACCGTTGCGGACCTTCAAGTCAAAGCCAAATCGTTCGAATACGGGGCGCAGGGTCTCGGGTTGCTTCCATACGAGGCCGAGTTTCCTTGCGAACTGGTTACCGACATCGGAGAGGACTTGGAATCCGAGATCGTTCTTTTCGACCGTTGTAAGAGACTGGCTAGGGAGCTCGGGGGATACGGCTGCGACAGTGACGCCTTTGGCGATAAAGCTGTCGAGATGCTTCTGGATATCGACCAAGGCGAGATTGCAGAAAGGGCACCACTCGCCGCGGTAAAAGACAAGAAGCAGAGGTCCCTTGCTGAGTAGTTCGGCGAGGCTCAGCTCCTTGCCGACGGCGTTGGGCAGGCGGAACTCGGGAATGGTGTCGCCGACTTTAATTGCCGATTGTGCATCGAAGGACGCCGTTATACCAGCGATGGCATCTTGGAGAGGCTCTTTAACCGCCAGGGGAGCATTAAGCTTGAAGTCTTCTATGCCAGCGAGGATCTGGGCAGCGCGACTCATGACGAAGGACTGGAGCCGAAAGAGGTGACGAGGGTGCGCGATCTGAAGGATGAATAGAAAGGAGTAAATAATCTTGAATGAGAGATGGTCTGATGTCCAGGTAAAAAGAATGGAGGCTCGGAGGGGCCGCCCGCTTTTAGGTGCCAAAAACCTCATAGTGCTATGGAAGCCAGCCTGTGGCAACGGAGCTCGGAGTGCGACAGTCGGAGATCTCGTGCGGATTCGAGCGGTTCTGTGCGATGTTGCAACAGCCACCATCGTATGTAATTACGACCATCCCATTTAATTTATGAAGGAGCAGATAATTGAAATGCCATCCAACCTGCTTCTGTTGCCTCTGAGCAAAATAAAGATGCTGGGTGCAAAGTCGTCTTACCTAGGTAGCTTATTTGATATTGACTTTTTCACATCACCTACCCACTAGTTATTTCTAGATCCTTGACAACTGTGTGGAAAGGAAGGGGGGCGGGTCCAAGAGAGCCGCCCGGCAAATTCGTGCGGTTTGGTGCGAGTTCGTCCGAGCCGTCCGTCGGTCTCCGGCTTCCGATGTCCGTGGCACCCCCACCTTGCCACGCGAAGCGCGGGAAACTTGCAAATTACCACCACCGCACCAAACCGGAGTCCCAGGCTTCTGGTAAATTTCTCAAGCAAAATGCCAGAGACTCGAGACCCGTGCTTTCCGCAGCCGGCCATGCGTCTCGGAACCCGGAGCTGTGCGGAATGCCGGAGACGAAAAGCTCGATGTACGTACCCCGAAGGTAGCAGGAGCTGCGAAGGCTGCACGCTACGCCAGCGCCCATGCCTGGCTCAGAAACCTCGTCAGCAAGTCACAAGGTCGCGGCTCGATCGAGACGTAGGCAGTGGCAGTGAGGAGTTGCAGCAACGCGTCCAGGCACTCGAAAATGTTGTGCGCCAGATGGGTCGTGGCCTGGATCTGCTGCCAGATTCACCCACTGGCGGAAGAGTCAGCGCAAGTGCGATGAGGGCATCGCAGCCCCTGCAGTCACCGCAAACCGACGATACCAACCCTGCCGGCAGCAGCAGTGCTCCTGATCTCGGAGCTATGTCTACCGCGGATTCTGCGTGGGACTCCGACGATGCGCTCGACCTCGAAGACGCGCCGCTGGTGGCCCTCTTACGAGCTGCGACCATGCTCGAGTACGGCACCAATGAAGGTCCGGCAAGCTCGGCGATCTGGAAACTAAGCTCGTCGTCGAGACTTGATGAAGCATCCTCCGCACTTGGTAGCGTTCTTCTCAGAGACCAACATCTGCGTTTAGTTCTCGAGACCACCCACAAATACTGGCAGATGTGGCCCGCATGCCACTACGGACATCAACACATGGATCGTCTGCAATGCGTCGACTCCTCGGCGGCCATGAGCCTCCTTTCCGACAGTATGCAACCCCCTATATTTATGCTTATTACCCCCTTCTGGATTGTTTGCGGGGACATGAAACCATGACTCAGGAAGGATTGAGAAGATGTTCCAACTCTGATAATACCTGAGTGTTACTGGCGTATGGGGATGCTGACCTCCGGATGTTATAAAGTGATCGAATTAGGGTCCCCATCGATTATGGCAAAGGCAGCCCTCTTCCTCTCCCTCTGCATCCAACAACTTCCTCAAAACGAGGCTCTCTCCATGGGATTAGCGCCCAAAGCTCTTGTTACGACGTATATGCGCGCGGCAGGTGATCTGCTCGACATCGCAACGGGCATTCGGGAGACCATCGATGCAGCCGAAGCCTGGCTTCTCGAATCCAAGCTCTACGTCAACATGGGCAAACCGCGAAAGGCCTGGCTTAGTATCCGCCGCGCGGCTAATGCATCGCTGCTTCTTGGGCTCCATCGACCGGACAAGGATGGCAAGAGTAGGAGCGAGCGCGAGACTTCTCTTTGGGCCCAGATATGGCAAAACGAAAGGCTTTGTTGTCTGATGCTGGGCCTACCGAGCGCCATGTCAAACCGACATCCGCTCATGTCTGGGGACCTCCCCCTCCCTTCACCCGATGGGATATATGCCCCCTTGCGGTATCGGCTGTGCGTCTTGATGGGGGACATGATTGAGAGGAATCACGAATCACCTCCGAACTATCTGTCAACGGTCAAAATCGATCAAGACCTGGAGCAGTGCAGAATGCTCATGCCTGACGACTTCTGGACCCAGTTGCCCTCTCTTGACCGACCACTCATCGATATATATGCCTGCCAACTTACCAAAATCGTGTACTTCCTCTGCGTCATGATGCTGCATATGCCTCTGATGCTCAAGGCTTCGACACACAAAAGATATGAACACAGCCGCGCGTCTGCCCAGGACGCGGCTCGTGGCGTTATCACCAACTATCTACTCCTTCGACAAGCTGCTGACGCCGAGTACATCATCTGCGAGCTGCTGGACTTTCAGGTTTTCAGTGCTGGCATGATCCTCATGGTCAATCTCCTACGGCATCCGCATCATCTATCGACCCAGGAGAGTAGGGTCGAGGATCTACGATTACTCGAGGCACTTGCAGAAGCCCTGAACCGAACCGCTTCGTCGATGCACTGTGATGTAGCTAGGCAGGGATCGCATGTGCTAACTCTGCTGCTGCATGTTCAAAGAGGCTCCAACGCAGCAGGTCTGGATACCTTCGTTGCCGTTATGCCGTATTTCGGCAGGGTCAAGATTAGCTTTCCGATCAAGGGAATTGCGGCGACCACGACTGCAGAGGATGCCAACACGTCGCTTGCCAACCCGCCTCATATTACTACTACTGGCAGTGTGCAGTTTAGTGGATGGTCGGACGACCAGGATTTCGCCATGACTACAGACTTTGATGAAGAGCTTGTCGGTGATTGGTCTGCTGTGATGGGTACGGATATCGACTTGGATTATGACTGGGCTCACTTTTTCGATGGTCATTAGCGTGTAGCGGAATGCTATGGAAGATATAGATATTAGATTTGCGATGGCGAAGTATCCCCTGTTCTACCATACAAGGCGATCCCCCTTAGATTCTCTCTCGCTCTGCCTCCACACGGATTGTCATTCTCCCTCTTTCAAGTTTTCGGTCTCCGCCCCACTGCGGTTTCCCACGGTGCAGGATTAGTAGGGTGGTGCAGGACGCGTCGCCTAATTGGAACAACAAGATGCTAGTGAGTCTGCTCTCCGAGGCTCATGGAGCTCAAACAGGCGGATTGGAACAACATTCGTCGCACTCGTGTCTAGCACAAATCCTACTTTGGACTTTAGGTATCGGGGTGCTGTGAGCGTCCGGATTTGCGAGCTGAAAACGACGCCTTGCACTAGCAATTTGGGGAAGCTTCCGAGCTCGTCTGCTTTTTACCTGCATCCAAATCTTCAGTGCGGAGAGCCGGTCGAAGGCGGTCATTGCTTCCGCGATCCCTAAGCCGGACCACTGCGGGGGGCGACGGCCGAGTCGGCCGGGACCCCCTGGAAGCCACACATAGCGGTTATGCAGAGACGGTCGGTTGAAAATTGAATTATTCAGCATGTATGTAAGGTCTCTCCGAGCGCCGAGTGAGACAAGCTCTCAATGGGGCCGGAGGTGCGTCGTCTTTGTAGCGCGCTTCGGTACACCGTGCCTTGGCCTCGCGCCCTCGGTCCTCGGGTCGCGTCTTCGGACGGGGCGTTTCCCTTGTTCTAAGCCAATGAAACTAGCAATCAGACTTGGGAAAAACAACCTTGTTTTTCTTTCGAGCACCAACGCTGAGTTGAGAGCCCTCGCTCTCCTTGTTCCCGGGCGATGTCCGAGCAAGTGCGCTGCTACCAGGTACCGATTAAACGTTAGATGGGCGCCGTCGAGATGAAGCCTAAGTATATTTAGTTTGACAACCCCTCTCGTAAACTGCCAGACCACCAACTCTTTCTCTCAGATCTTTCTCAACATGCGGCTTCGTTCCACGGTTCTAGCCTTCTCCTTTTTGACAGCCTCGGCCGTCTCCTTTAGCCATTTACCGGAGGTGACAGAGGTCTGGGCTCCCCTCCCTCCACTTGCTCAAGGAAATACCATCGATGCTGCTTCCGGATATGCAGTCGAGGCATTCGGCCAGGGTGCATACATGATTACCGAAGGTGCATACCAAGCACTCATCGTGGTATCCAGTGAGGGAGTGATCCTCGTCGATGCACCGCCAAGTCTCGGCCTATTGATCCATCACGCCATTGGGAACCTAACCAGTCTTCCCTTGACTCATATCGTTTACAGCCACCACCACTCGGATCACATCGGGGCTGCGTCGCTTTTCGCCAAACCGCACGTGAAAATTATTGCCCACGAGATGACGAAGCGTAACCTCGAAGCCGTCCCGCACCCAACCCGGCCTTTGCCTACCGTGACCTTCAGCGACGACTACCGTCTCCACGTGGGAAACCAAACGCTCCTTCTTTCGTACAAAGGTCCAAACCACGAACCAGGCAATATATTCATCTACGCGCCGAGGCAGAAGGTCCTTATGGTCGTCGACATGATCGTCCCCGGCTGGGTCCCGTACGCAGAGCTCTCACTCAGCACCGACGTGCCAGGTTATATCGCTGCTCATGACCAGATCTTGGCGTACGATTTCGTCCACTATGTCGGGGGTCACCCGGGACGATCAGGAAATCGATCCGATGTGGAGAGGCAGAAGGAGTATGTGCACGATCTGTTCGCCAACTGCCAGGAAGCACTCTCCCTGACGCGGACGAACCACACAGTGCTGGGTGCACAAGCTCTGCTAGGCCAAACGCTGCAACTCAACCCAGGGAACGTGTATGCAGTGGCGAAGCTGGGGATTGATATTTCTGCGGAATATTGTGCTAACGTGACCAACCGGAAGTGGCTGGGCGTGCTGGGGGGAGCAGACACATTCGGGTTCGAGAACGCGTATGCCATGATAAAGAGCCTGTCTGTAGATTATGCCTGAAGAACAATCATCTCTCTCGCACAAGGCCTTGTTTGACTGCCTATTTGTTGAGAATTTATTACCTAAGAATGTCAAAAGATCGTCTAGGGGGTAGAGAGAAACTCGTCCCAAGTCCTAACGTTCTGACTTCTGTATTGGGTGGCGCCTGTATAAGATGGCATACGCGATTTTCTGGTGTGCTAGCTTTTTTTTTTTTTTTTTTTGGGGAATCCCCCTTTCCCCTGCTTTGATTGCCCTTCTCCCCTTCACTAACCCCACTCTAAAACTACCTGCTGGGGCTTACCCTTAGTATTACGTGTTCGACTTCATCTACCGTAACGCCTACGACAGGACCCAAAGCTCTAATTTCCAGACGCAGATAGAAGCAATGTGTGGCGAGCGCTGCCGCAACCCTTCTCTCTTTTCTGTCCAGCTCCTAGATATCCAAGCGACCTGTCGTGCGATCTGCCCCCAGCGTCAGCGTCCGCGCGACTTCTGGAACAAAATCGTCGTCAGGACGCTCAAGGTTGCAAGCGCTTAGCCCCTTGACTCTCCAGAAGAGGTCAAACCGTTGGTCAGAACCCTGGATACCTTCAACCTGAGGTGTGCTGCTTTCCTTGGATGCCCCGGAGGTCACCCGCCTACGGACCCGAAGCATCATTGGACAAGCTTCTCGATGTGGTGGGGACTAACAAACATTCAAAAAGTACTGATGGAGGCATAATAATTTCATTGGGTTCGCCGCTCAATTCCATGTGCTTGCGTATCTTTCTGCCAAAGCAGAGATGGATCCTTCGTGTTTAATATAACGAGGGACACAGGAAATGATCGGACTATTTGAGTCGGCCGTTCTCGGCGATAATTCTTCGGCCTGATGCGTTTGGGTACGCAACTGCATATGATCAAAGCTCCCTCCAGATCGCCGCCAATTCGCCCCCAAATACAGGGGTCCGCGAGTTGCCTACGTCGACTGGCACATTGAAGACGGTACCGTTTCTCATCGAACTGGCCTTTGAGCAAACTGATACCTATTTCTTTTCCAAGATTGCTCCATCTGGACTCTGGCAAGAGTGGGAACGTGGCAGCCTAAAGAATATTTTCTGGTTCTTCGTCGATATCCATGAAAAAAGCGACAGTGTGCTGTATGAAGACGTCTGGGAGCTCTTGGGCCGCTGAGGGGCTTTTTTCCAACGCGTGGAGAGACTCAAGGATGCTCTGGTGGGAGGCCCGAAAGGCACAGAAAAGACTCAGTGGCCAGCCACGGGCGAAAGAGAACTTTCCCCTGGCGGAATAATAGGTGAATAAACCACAGCACAGAGGCTAATATAAAATACATTATACCACTCTCCCTTTTCATACACGCTACATTCCTATCTAACTACCTACTCAAGTGCCTAAATCGACGTATCCCGTGAAGAAAGCCAGTAAATTCCCAACATCTACCCTGGAATACCCGCCGTGTTAAGACGAGGTCGCTGACCTGTCTGTAAAACACATTGGAGTTGATAAAGTTAAAGTGGCCGCTGTCCTGGTAGGGGTTGCTCTCGACGAGTCCCATGCAGCACGACCGAAGTCTAGGCGCTCCTTTGATGACGGACATGCCGTTCGGGTCGTCGACGAGCTGGGTGTTAACCGGGTGGGTGAGCCAGCAGGAGGCTTGTTCCTGAGAAGCACGAGTACGAGGCTATATCTCATATCACCGCCTTCTAATGTATTTTCCTTCTTGTAATAGCAAAACAACTAGTGGAACATATCGATAATAACGACGATAATAGCGAGAAGGCGATGATAAATAGCGAGCGATGGATATAGAACGGAAAAGATTACATAATAGTAATGTTGCTATTATATTCATCATTCGCACTGCCCGCAAACTATAAGTTCCTTATACCTTCCGCGTACTAATTATAATACTTATACGGATCTTAGCGCCATCGTATTATTACCGATTAGATGATCCGCGCTTGGTAGGATTAGGTTACTATAAGGCCTGCTCCGTCTGCTCCGGCGACCCCTTCTTGCAGTACGGCTGCGCAGCCTTCTCGCACCACTGCTGCGGCTCAGACCACCCCTAGTGGAACGCCCTACTGGGCACATATTTAATTACATACCTAATTCATAACGTAAAAATCGCTTTTATAATATTTACTAGTTATAATATATCTAATATTACTAAATTTAGAAGTTTTTAAGTTACTTTTTTAAACGATAATTAAGTTTCTATGGGAAAATTATTAAAATTAAATATAAGTGGAAATGTTACGGCACCAAAGGACGCAATGCGTAAACACCACAAAACGTGGAACGTTGTGCAGTCAGGGCACTGCACCGTAGTCTTTCTATATCTAGCTGCAGCCATAGGCAGGCAGCATCATGGTACTATGATAGGAAAAATATTTCGCGGGTTTTAATTACTTAAGTTATTTAGTTAGGAGCTTTTACTAAATTTTACTAACTTATAAATAATTAAAATTATAATTTAAACCTTAATTTATTACTAATTTATAGTTTTATAAATTTATTGATAATTACTACGGGTTAATTTCCTTAAGTAATGAGTATCTATAATAAATATAATAATAAGGATAATATACCAAGGTAAATTTATAATAGCGTTTTTATAAATATAATGAAGTGGAAATTATATGTATTTAGGGTACTGATATTAAATTAAGGTTATTTTTTATAAGCTCTATTAATTTTCTTTTGAGTTAGAGTTAAGGCATATTATATATAATAATTACTTATAATAAGAAGAGTTATATTAAGAACGTTAATAAAAAAATAGCTAATAATATTAATAATTTTGGTTTTAAAATAAATGCTTTAAAAGAGTTTTTAACGGTTTTAATCGTTATTATTATTTTACTAGGCCCAAAACGTAACTTTAACATTAATAATTAGGATAGTTAAAGAAAATACTAGGTTTAATAAAACCTTACGCTTTTATTTTTGGGGAAGTAATTCTTGATTAGACGCTATTAACTATATTATTTCGTTAAAATATACTGCCGTTTGGCTAATTAAAGAATAAAATACCTTATTTATCCGTCCTTAGCTTTTATCGCCTAGTTTTTAGCGGTGGCTTAAGCCTTATTGGGCATAACGCCAGATTAAATTAGGCAACCTCGCATTCAATGGAATATTGTGGAATAAAATCCATTCGTAACAAATTTTTAGAGCAAATCTCCATGCACACCCCAAATGACTTTCACGCACCAGCTGTCATCGCAGGTCCACCCATTTGGCGGTAAAACCGTGAAATGCCACAGGTTTCTATCACGACATCAGCGCCCACCCCGCAGCCCACCAGGTGGCCAGAACTGGCCACATAAATATAGAGGTTGTAGGGCAACGAAGTAGATATGTCAATTATATTGTACAACTGCAAACCGCAAAACTATCTGCTTATTGGATTACTTAACAACAACTGGATTGGACGCCTGAGTACCTTTTTGCAAGAGAAAATCCTCTCCATGGTCCCCCGATATGTAGCATTCTAGCCCTGCCGGGCTGTAGATTCTCTTAGCCTCTCTGCGGTAAAAGCGTCGTACCCAGCGCTCGCAGCGCGGAATATCGGGGGCTCTCGTGGCTTTTTGCGTTTGCGTGGTAGATCGTTCAAATTGTGCAAACGTTTCTGACATGCGACCAGTGGCACCACGTGTATTGCATTTATATACAACCTATCAAGATCTACAACGTGTACTCTCGGGCTAGCTAAAAAATCACTGCAATTTTAGCCCCACGCGCGAAGGGGTGATTGGCCACTCAGAAAATTTTGTTGGTCTTCTTACCCCTGACCCAATGATTGGATGTGTATTGCTGCCTCGGGCCGCAGCGGCCCATCGTCAATGGCGGTGAGGTAGTGACACACGAGCCCCAGATCAGCTCATAGGAAACACCCACCCAAGAACTCGACGAGAACCCAGCCAAAGTCTGTCAGCATGGTCAGCCTCTACCAGCCCCTCGATGAGAGTAAAGATGAATTCCGTCTACTCACCCTTCTACCGGAGTCTCGCTCAACTGGCGTCGTGCACTGCACATTGCGAACTTGTTCCCTCAATGCCTACACGCCAGAATATCTCTCCTTCCTCCAAACAATAGGCTCCTCAAATGCAAACCCAAGCAAGCGAAACACAGCGTCCACGTGGATCCAGTCCCGCCTCCAACCTCAGCTTGCACACCTGGCCCCGCTCAACCGCCTGCACGCTACACACCCACCGGCCAGTCAACACCGCTTCGTATGGGGCGACTACGTCGCGCTGTCATACGTATGGGGGGATGAACGGAATCGCGAATCCATCGTGCTAAATGGTAGCTCTACATGGGTAACGAGCAATTTAGCTCGCGCTCTACACGCTTTTGCGGCCGAGGGCAGGTTCGAGGCCCGGCGCGAGTCCGGAACCGGCGCTGTGGCTGGCGGGCTCGGACTGTGGGTCGATGCCCTGTGCATCAACCAAGGGGACCTGGGCGAGCGTGCGCGCCAGGTCATGCGCATGCGAGATATCTACGGCTCCGCATGGGCTGTCATTGCATGGCTGGGCGAGAGCAGTTTTGGGAGTGCTTCTGCGGTGCAGCTTGTCCGTGATCTGGCCGAATTGCGGAAGGCAGGGGCGACCGGTGAGGATATCCAGGCCTGTTTGCGCGCCGAGCCCGATTATCTCGGCCAGGGGTGCTGGCTGGGGCTCCAGGAGCTGATGGAGCGGCCGTATTGGTACCGTCTATGGAGCATCCAGGAAATGGTCATGGGGGCGTCGGCAACGTGGATCTGCTGCGGCTTGGCAACGCTGGAGTGGACTACTTTCTGCGACGGTGTCGCCTTTCTTGAGGAACATCTATGGCTTGTCAAGGATGACTTGCTGGCCTTGGAGAGACTTGCCAGCACCGGAGATGCAGACGCAACGGCTTGGACGGTCACTAGCCTGCACATGATCTATCAGGATCTTTCGCTTCTGAGCGAGCGAGAGGAAAGAGGTGGAGAATATCCCTCTTTCGGAAGGCTCTTAGATATCGCCATCTCGGCCGAGTGCAAAGACCCAAGGGACAAAGTCTATGCACTTGCCGCACTGATGCCACCGGACGTAGCAAACCGATTGCAGCCTGATTATACCTTGGCTGTCGGCAACGCCTACGCCATCACAGCGAGAGCTTTCATCGAGGCTTACGATAACCTGGAGCCAATTCGCGAAGGAAACCCCTGGGGCGGTTCAAAAACACCGTCCTGGGCTGCGGACTGGTGCTGGGAGGGACGTGTCAGGTCGTCACGGATCGAGAATCAGCTCTGGGGGCCGCCGGAGTTCTTTCCGCGACATAGCCAGGGCACCACACCCTGGGTCCCGTATCAGGCCAGCGGTGATTCGAGGCATGACACGACATTCTCGGAGGACGGGCTGCTGCTGATGTGTAGTGGCTTCATCATCGACGCCGTATCCGGCTTAGCGGCCAGGGGGAAGGAATATTTTCATTGGGACAAGCGCACAATTGTCCATGATAGGAGCTGGAAGAGTTCTTACGGAGATATCGACGCCACCTCTCAAGCCCTGTACCGCACGCTCGTCTTGGATAGAGTTACGGGCGGACAAAGAGCCACGGCCCGTCACTCTGCGATCCTGTCGCTGCCTTCCACTTTTTCCAGAGGTGTCTCGGAGTTTTCAAGACGTGGATGGACCTGGCTTGCCGGACAGAAGTACTACTACTTCCGGTGGGAAGAGTTTCGCGGCGTAAACAAAGACCTTTGTATTGGCAACCAACGGCTTGACGATTTCTTCAGCGACGAGATGGCTTCTGATACGACCGAATTCGATTACAGTGAGGTATATTCTAGCTTTGACCGGGCGTCTCAGAAACGACGATTCATGGTCACGAAAAACGGATATATGGGCTGGGCACCGGACAATATTTACGGTAAAGCCAGTGAGCAGACGCGAAAGGGTGATCTCATAGCCATCTTGTTTGGATGCAGTACGCCGATTGTCATACGACCACGTGGATCCCGTTTTCAGGTCATCGGGGAGGCATATGTTCAAGGCCTCATGGACGGTGAGGCCATGAGACTCGTAGGATCAGGCGGAGGGCAGCGTCGAGGCTTCACGTTCTGTTGAAAGCAGTAGCACAAGAAACTTGAAAAGAAGCACAGCGTATTGCCCTTGCTTACCTGTACTCTTCCAGTACCCAATGGCAAGTACTGTCTGCCGAGTTGACTGCCAAAATCGCCTAAGTGGAGAGTAGTCGCCGACTATTAGAGCTCCTAGCTACACACATTACGACGGCCGGTGGCATGGCAAGAGTTCATGTAACCCAGGCAGCCAGGGCCTTCCCATTCAGCCAACTAGTGCCAACCTAGACCCCACTCTCATGCCGCTGATAAATATATCCATTCTCACTAACCGCAACCTCCGCCGTCCCCGTGAAGCCAAGCCGTCAATCGCCTCCCACCCCGCGTTCGGGAATCCGGTATATCTCTTCAGCCCCTTATTCGCGTCCATCGTGACGAGGAAATCCCCACGACAACACAACGCCCTGATATTCCCCGCGGTCATCCCGTGGCGGCAAGGAAATCGGGCAGCTTTGGGAGGGCCCGCTTGGCCTGGCTGGCCTAGACATTCACTATAATGGTGGGAGGCGATTTGACCTTGCCATCATCGCACAGATTCCATTGTATCTATGGTCTATGTCTTAGGTGGGCGCCGTCACCATCCTCACTTGCCCAACTCCTGACATGGATGGTGATGTTGTGGCCAATGCCCCCGAAGCGCACCACGATGGTGTGATCACGGTTGCTGGCCTTGGGCGCGGCGGTTGTGGTGCTCGACTCTGAGTCTGCGATGCGACTGCATCAGCAACCGAGGAAACGAAACAGCGAAGCAATTGGGAGCACGGAAGTGCATACCTCGGAAGATTGTCTTTATCATACCAGTAATCATTTTGACTTCGTTATCCGATAAGGTGATGTTGGATTCCGCGAAGAAGCTGACGGTATCAGAGCCGAAGAGGACGCCATTCTGGGCTAGGCCGACGGTGAGGTGCAATCCCGTGTAGCTAGGATAGCCATACCAAAAGTATGGCATCTTCTCGTATGAGGTTGGGGTTCAAAGAATTCATTGACTGGTGTTTCTATGTCAGGAAAACAAAGCTTTATGAGCCCTGGATAATTTTCGACCCGGAAACGAATCTCATAATTACATGTACCTTATCTTTCATGACATTTTTGTGACCAAGACAGGCCAGTTATGCGGCAGTGTGTTAGACAAGTATTATATGCCGGTGAGATGCCCGATCAAGTGTTATTCATCCGATACCAAAGTTAACTCATAGGCGCTTAAAAGTTTAGACTTGGCTACGGCGTATGCCCTAGCATTAATCTCGCAAAGATTGAGCTGTCAGAGCTAGCGGCCAGCATCGTCCGGGGATTATGATATTCGACAGGTGGACCCCAAGCAGGAATGAACTTACGAGACAGCTAACGTTACTGTATCGTTAGCGACTTTATCTGTACCGTACCTATAATGCAACCCGAGGGCAAGGAACCGCTGCACTAATAGACCAAAATATCTGTCAATTCAAGCACACTAGTGCTTGCATGCCTTGCCTGATTAACCTATACAGCACGTGCACCTTTACAGCATCCTTCTCTGGCAGAGAATAGTTGTCACGCTAGGGGATATCTAGGGGCGGACTATCCTGGCTGTGGTAACTAGGACAGATGCCATATTAACTGGTTTACAGAGTTTTATGTATTACATGATCCGACACCCTGCTACGTAGAGCCAGTGCAGGGGCGAGATTGAGCGAGCGCAGGGCTAAGGTAAGTCCTTAGGTCCGGTTGTGAAGTTTGCTAATACGCTTGAGTTGCCGTACCTGCAGGCTTGCATTAAGGAGGCGCCTGAAGATGTTTGGGCCGTTTAAGACTGGGCTTCTAAGAGTTGTTCCGAGGGGTAGCATCAAGCTTAGCGATCGGTTCTTTGAGGAGGGGACGGTGTTGTCTATTCACCCGTAGTAAGGCTGTGATCTGCGGGCTTGAATTAGGACCTTGAACGGCCGTCTCTGAACGCCTGTCCTGGAGTGGCACGGGCCAATCTGAATGTGCACGAGCCATCTTCTTAAACTAGTCAAGAGAGTGGATCTTACGGCTTATTTAGAAAGCGATCTTAGCCTTCTCTTCTTCTAAACGACGGCCGAGGACATCTTGTAGCTAGATGACGATTACTTTACGAAGTATAGCTGCACGACTAACTTTGTCTAGCGTAGTGGGGGATGCGGACATGGGGGGACAGATATGTGACCGTTCAGGGCCGTTCCGGACACCTTTGCGTCCGGGACCGTCCTGGATTCTGTCCTGGAAGACTACGCGGTCCTTTGGTCGGAACCAAGATGTGGGTCCCTTGGAATCCTGAGCCGGTTCAGAAGTCTAAACTCCTCTGGATTTTCCGGTCAGAAGGTGAGTCCCAAAGATCAGCTCGCTGAATTTTACTGCTGACTAGTTCAAGGTGCAAAATTTAGGCCCGCAGATCACACTCTAAGCCAACTTCCCCGTTGGATCCAGGGGCATTGTCATGGGCTGGATCCATGCCAAGGTTGGTCCGCGCGTGCGCCCACACCACACACCACTGAATACCCCGCGATGCATGCAGACTTTGCGTTTCTCCAGAGTAATTAACAGCACAACAGATTCCCCCCCCCAAAAATACTTTCCTATTCTAACTCTCAACATTTCCCCTTCTAAAGAACTACTGCAGTCGCGAAAACAGAAAGCAACGCAGATTCCAAGCCTCGGCAAATGAGTCACGTGAATTCCACCCAAGCTCCAGCCCTGCCCTCCACTTTCAACGACTTCTGTCCTCCGCTCCTAACTCCCTCTTACATCCCCACTACCGTCCCTCCGCACACCCCGCGGAATAGACCCTCCATCCTAACAACGGCGTGCATCACCCTCCTAAATACCGTAGGCAATACAAGGGCAGCGACCCACGAAGTGCATTGTATCTTGCTAATAGCATATTCTAAGGCATCGATATCATGTACCATCCTAAAATTCCGAGCTAGGGTATTTTGTACTATCCCAGGGCATATACTAGTAAATCCTACGCCAAATTCGGGACAGTGGTCCAGAATTCAGGCTATTAGGGCACTACCGCCTCTTAGTAGTTTCTAACCACAGTCTTAAATTTGAGCCTTAACCTACCTACTTCTAGACACATTTTGGTCATCTTTATATATGGACTAGTCCTAGGCCCCCTCAACTAGAGTTGAAGTGATTCGGCCTGCCGAAAATGGTAATTAGGGTGAGCAAAGGTGAGCTTACCTGAGCAAATCCTAAGCAGGGGCTGAGCCGAATCTGAGCCAAGGTGAGCAGTATTACGTAGGCGAGGTACTAAAAAGGAAATTTCGTGTGCCTAGTCGTCGCATATAACATAAAACGTAAAACAAAATCTCAACAAACTGGTCGGTTCCTTTAGCGTCAAATAGTAACCATTTGTTTGAAATCTGAAGTGTAGGAGGCGTAATTTCTGAAGTTATTCTGGGGCTTTAACTTAATTACGACGGCAAACTCCAGTTGGCTATCTGGCACCAAGAGAAACATATATATGGAGAAGTAAGTTGTTCGTCGACGTATACGGGTATCGTACTGATCCCTGGTTCTTGCATGTTTTGACAACAAGACGTGTAACAGTAGAATGAGGGAAATGCAGTGGCATTGACTATGTGGAAAATGTGTTGGAAGTATCTAAGGTATTTAGCCGTAACTAGGACGGGATTGGGAATTGGAGCTTGAATGATTTCGTATGTTAATGTTCATTGACCCCAAGTATTTTAACATATCTTTTGAATCTAGGTTCATCTAAATCATCTGGATAGTATGATGTTGCGCCCACACAAATATAGGCAAGCGCTTGTATTACAGTCAAACTCTCGTATTATAACTGGATCCATTATAGCGTACGCTGGCTTGCCGAGGAAACTGAGGGCAAAGAGACTTTCGTCTGCCATGTAGCGCGCTCACTAAACTAAACGAACGCCACGATAAACCTGGCAAACCCGGCAAACAGCCAGGCAAATTCGCAAAAGAAGAGTTAAACTCTAGGCAAATCCTTCTTTTTTTTATTTGCGTTTATTTGCCTGGATTTAGCAATATTTGACTAATATGGTAGGGGTACGTCCTATATAAGGTACTGGTCTTGACCTTGGGCAGTATTATCTCTAGTTATCACCTGACCTAAGGGTAGTTAGAGCTTTTTATCGATAAGGCCGGTCCGTGCTGGGTTAATACCATCTCTGGCCATCAGCTGACCTAAGGTGGCCAGAGCTTCTTATCGATAAAGGCATATCAATAAAATGACCTGTGCAAAAGGAAGCCTAAGAAACTCCTATACTTATTAATAATTATTACTAATATTTGAGTTGATATTTGGCGCAAACCCGGCAAACAAACCTTTTTTTCTCTACTAGATTGACTCAAACACGCAACTTTTTTTTCTACAAATCCAGGCAAATATAGGGCGCCGTTTGCCTGTTTGGTTTGGTGAGCGCGCTGTTGCCATGTCCGATCTTTTAAGCCAGGCCTATATTAGGCAATCGGCTCAAACAATCCCTCGCACACACATCATATTCTATACAGTAGAATACAAGCACATGATCTCCCTTTCTCTTTTCATTCTCTGTACCTGTAGTTTAGATTTACCCAAGCAAGCGGTTGACAAAAAAAGAGAGCCACATTACCTGCATGGTACATATGCTCCCATAGTAGATACTAGCCCCCGGGGGTATCTTTAGGTACCACTAGTTGGCCATCTGACCGTACCTCGCTGCTCTTCCACTACCATGGAAGCCTAATCTCCTGTTAAATCTCCTGAGAACCATAGCAATTCTCTTGCAGTTTCTTCTAATAGTGATGTTATAGGCAGAAGAGCGTGGTCTGATAGAAGATGTTGGAACTGTTAGTACCTGGCGTGCCAGGAACCTTGCAAGCCAATTTTGCTGGCTCTCTTTTTTTGTCAACCGCTTGCCAAGGTATCCCCTCATGTTTTTTGGGATTTGCGTCTTGGAGGTTGCAGATGTCTTGGCGTCACCCGTGCGGTATTACGTCAGCGCCTGCACAGAGCAGAGTCGCTGCGTGCAAATCCAACCCAACCCCACATCTCCGCAACTGGCAACCACTCTCAATTGCAGCCCAACACCCGGCATCATCATTGACATAGCGAAGCAAAAGTGTAGGTCCATGTACAACAGCAGGTCTTCGATTGAAGACTGGCTATGGCAGCCAACTGCGCACGCTACAAGTCACGCAAACCGAAACCGAGGGCGAAAACGTCGTCGCGAAAGTGAAGAGCGACAAGAGCCCGTGTTTGAGGCTGACCGTCATGATATCGACAGCGACAGCGACAGCGACAGCGACAGCGACGTCAAACTCCCCTCGCCTCCACCAACGCTTGGCGCCATCTTTCCCGGTCCACCGCAAATGCAGCACGCTAATCGCGTAACGCCAGTACGGTCAGGAAAGAGGCGAAAGGAGGAGCATCATGTCGTTGGCGCGGGTGCGGGCACGGGCACGGGCGATGGGGAGCCGGAGAGCGACGGGGACGGGGAAGGTGATGGCGATCCAACCCCGCGTCGACGCAATCCTCAATCCAGCACCAGCGCCACGCGAAACAGCGAGAGTACCGGTTCCCAGACATCGTCGGTTAAGCGCCGTCGCAAAGCCTGGGGTCTTGCACTGGTCAGCGTTGGGGCTCCACAGCTCGCCTACTTTGACAGCCCCAAAGACAAGCCACCGCCGCTGCTCCACCATCTCGCCACCCAGCTCGAGGATATGGACGACAACAAACACTTTGTGTGGCCCGAGTTGCAGGTACGTTGTTTCCTGCTCTCCCTAGGCCACACGCGACAATCAAGGCTTCGTTTCGCTTACCATGTTCACTTGACAGGATGAGATTAACAACCACCCACTCAAGGACTCGCTGTTTCGCCGGCTGGCTAATCCAGTATGGTACGTAAACCGGGAGGATGATTCCGCCACGAATGGCCCCAGTCCATCTTGCAGCCAACTGCAACAACTGGTCGAGGCCGCGCGAGAATGCGAGACGGAGCACGACTCGGAATCCCAATGGAACTGCGCCGTACACTACCCGCTATTAGCCCTCGCCCTCGAGCCACATTCAGCGGATCTGCGCGTCCTGAATTGCACGTCCGCCACTATCAACACCAAGTACCAAACCCCGCAGCCTACGACAGCAATCAAGAGCGACGCCAAAAAGGTTGATTTCTGCATTGTCTTCCGTCAACCCGCTGTGTATCGCCACCCCGGCATTGCCGAGATCAACGCGGCCGAGTCCATCAACCATACGAACCATCCGCCTCTCCTGTCGAATCCCATCGTCATCAGCATCGAGACCAAGGCGGCGGCGCCGAACCAGGAGGAGGCTGAGTTGCAGATGGGCGTGTGGATGGCGGCTCACTTTGCCCGCCTTCGCGGCTTGGTTCTTGGTCAATGCGAGCGACAGCAACAATCGGGCGCATCATCGGTCTTTGGCGATAATGCCGAGATGGAGACCACCTGGAGACAAGCTGTTGAAGAGTTGGGATTCTTGCCGGGTCTCTTGGTGCTGCAGCATCAGTGGTTCTTTGTCGCCGCCACCTGGACACCACCGCCACCGCCTGGGGGATCCGCAAACTACTGGGGACATGGGGTTACGCTCTGGCGAAAGATTGGTATCGGGTCCACGGCTAAGCCCGAGGGTGTTTGTCAGGTTATTTCTGTGGTGCGTCATTTGGGTCGCTGGGCAGAGGGAACATATTGGCCATGGTTTAAGAAGTGGGCGTTGGGGGAAGGGACTGGACACGAGGGTATTTAATAATCCTTTTTTTTTTTTTTTT
>Ga0247765_1000513_pt1 | contig 29480 bp, 22 predicted proteins | sample UWRJL106311C6_FD_179949 | JGI IMG/M metagenome (GOLD analysis project Ga0247765, IMG submission 179949) | Plant litter microbial communities from Arlington Agricultural Research Station in Wisconsin, United States - UWRJ-L106-311C-6 | ecosystem: Environmental > Terrestrial > Plant litter >...
GGGCGCAGCCCTGGGCCCGGTTTGGAAGGCGGGCGCAGGCAGCTTGCCCTGCCAGGGGGAGAGAGTTCAGCTTTGGATGGTCTTCGACTTGCCAATCATTCCCGGAACCTCTATGCAACCAATCTTAGCGGGCAACAAAAACTCTGGCAAGTGGCTGGCGGGAAGTTTCATGCACTGCGGCGGCCAAAGGGGACGACCTGATTGGGAGAGTCAGCCAGCGAGCAGCCGAGAGGCTCGAGTCAAAGCCGGATTGGATCTCGTTGCAATCCAGTGATCGGAAGAAAAGGCGCGTGCTGCAGTGGTGCGGAGAGACCGACGTCCCAAGTGTTCTTAGCGGACAGCTAACATCACTGAGCACAAAATGGCGCTGCAACAGTTAGCAACCTGACATGCATAGCCTCAAACCAGGGCGCTACAAAGTACACTATCTAGCAAGACTACCTAGTTAGGAGACACCTAGCGGGGTTGCTCACTTGATGCCAAGACCTTTGGAATATTCGGGGACCCAGCACGGCTGAGCCATCCACCATTCACCAACAACAAGACAATGAGCAGCGAAGAGATGAAGATTGATCCTGCACGGGCGAGCGCCCTTGTATCGCAGTTACAGGGCGTCGGCGAGAGAATCGCGGCTGTGGCCAAGGGGCAACCAGTAAGTTCCTTGTGACAAATTTTGGTTGTGACTGGGCACTCACTCACAGTACATAATGAAAGGTGCGTCTGGTTGCTGTTTCCAAACTGAAACCAGTGAACGACATCCTCGCCCTCCACGAGTCGCCGGCTCAGCAATCACATTTTGGGGAAAACTACGCCCAGGAGTTGGGTCAAAAAGCAGAATTGCTTCCGCGGACCATCCAGTGGCACTTTATTGGTGGCTTGCAATCTGGTACGCTATATTCGGTGCATCGTTGGTCAACCCACACTAATCCAGATGGCTTCCTAGGTCACTGCAAGAATATCGCCAAGATCCCGAACCTCTGGTGTGTCTCCAGCGTAGACACACTTAAGAAGGCTCAGCTGCTGGATAAATACAGAGGAGACCTTATCAAAGCAGAGCCGGAGACACCGAAGCTCAATATCCACGTACAGGTCAACACATCCGGAGAAGAGTCCAAATCAGGATGCACGCCTGGCGATGAAGTTTTGTCATTGTGTCGGTCTGTCATCAATGACTGTCCCAATCTACACCTTCTAGGACTTATGACTATCGGCGCCATCGCACGAAGCGTTGCGACGACGCCCGAAAACGAGAACGACGACTTTGCGTTGCTTAAGGCACAACGGGATTTTGTGGTAAAGGAACTTGGGCTGGAAAATGGGTTGGAGTTGAGCATGGGCATGAGTGAGGATTTCGAGGGAGCGATTGCCATGGGAAGCGGCGAGGTGAGAGTGGGCAGCACCATTTTCGGAGACAGACCATCAAAATCGGATGCCAAAATTGTGGCCTAGAGGATTCAGCAATTGGAAGAGCACCAAATCATCAGGATTCGATTGACTTTTTTCGTGGCCCGCTGGACGTTGAGTGAAAAACCCAAAATTTCCTCCACCGAAATCAACTGAACCTGCCCCGCATACTCCTTGATTGGTACGCAGAGGAAATCCCGAAAGATGCCCTTGCGTGCGACGGTAACTATTAATCGTTCACCAGCCCTATCAGATACTCTTGGGAATTCGACCGTTTTTGCTGTGCGACGTTGCAACGTTGATGAAGACCAGGATCCTCGATGGGACAATTGCTTATCGATAGTGACGGCGACGGCTGCAGCCGCCTGTGCGGACCCAACCTGCGGCCAATCCCGACCCGTGTTGCTAGGGTAACCACAAACAATCAACAGAACAGCGGGCAATTGGCTCAGACGGCGCCAACAAAGGAGCTGTTGATTCCTGGTCGCTGCGCTCCCGCCGCCTTAACAACCACGTTATACCCTACCAGTTCTTTCGCGATGTTGCTTTGAACGTTTGATACCTTCATCATCCGGTTTTGGCTTCATTTGCCTTCCTGTGGCGGGCGTGCAGGATAGATTCCCTCAATTTGCTTGTCCTTTGCTGTCTCGACTGCGACACGGAGGCTTTGCTGCGTCCACTTCCTCCCCTGGTCTCTCAACACCAAAGCTCATCCCCGCATTCCACAAATCTGCCATTCGACTCCATCACATTCCGATAAGCAACCCATCACCACTCACCCGCAGGCTCTGCGATATAGTCAGCCAAAATGCCGCCAATTGAGAGGGACGCCCTTCGCGACCCTTTGGATCGCTCCCTCAGACATCAACATTCCGCCTCGTCAGACCATGGCCGGGCCCTCATCCCAATGTAAGCCTGACATCACACCTCTCTCTACTTCCCTTTCGAGTCGTTTCCACCTGCCTCGCGGGCTGCTCCAGCACGAGGGCAGTGCTATGTCAGCCTTGTGGCGGACGCTGATCAAGAACAGGTGGGACAGTTCGGATCCCGAGAGAGCTCCTCCTCCTCTGCCTCTCAATCCCCAGTCTCCCGTCGTGTCGCGGGCCGGCACTAGTAGTGCAATTCAGTCGGCTCATGCAGCACTGACCGAGAAGGCGCGCGAGAGCGCCCTGGTGCCTCACCTCAACAAGAGAATGCCTGAAACTTCGCCCGAGCGATTGCTGCGCGGATCCTCACACCGCCGTATGCAATCCCTTCAGCCAGCGTCCGTCAAAGACTTGAGTTTGATGATCGAGGGCGGTCGAGATTCCCCCGTGCCCAAGTCCCCCGAGAAGAACGACAGACCCTCAACTCCCTCCCGAGGACGAGACCCCTTCCGTGACTCGAGGATCGGTGACGGCGATGGGATCCAGGTTTCTTCCCCAATTTCCATCCCTGGACCCAGTCTCACCCCCATTATCCGCCCGACTGTACGGCGGCCCCACCAGAATAGTATCTTGGGCGAGAATACACCCCCTCGCTCCAGTACTATGCTCGCCATGCAGAACATGGGGACCAGTAGCCCGAATCCTCCACCCCCCAAAGACCCCGAGACTCCCCTCGCCAACATTACTAACAGCTCGAATGCTCTTGTCAAGGTGCCCCAGTCACTCGAGTCGCTATCAAGTCAGATTTTGACGCTCACAACCATTGCTACTACACTCCAGAAGGAGATGTCTCAGCTTAGCAGACGCAGCAGGGACAATGCTACGGATCTGCTGAGCCTGAAAGAGGCCACCAATGCCCGAGATGAAGACATCCGCAAGAGCCTCCGAGAGCTCATCTCGGATGCCAAAACAAGATCTGCTGCCAAGGATCCATATGGTGGTCCGCTACTCCTGGAAGGACGACATCACCCCTCATCCCCGACATCTCTGTCAAAGACCGTCCGCCCGTTTTCATTACCGCGAATCCCTTCTCCCAATAGCTTCGCAGCGTCTTTGGACAGGGAGTCTCTGCTTAGCACTCCCTCCTTGGTGGGAGACTCACCGGCAACCATCGCGCTCCTGGAGAAGATCATCCGGGATATGGGGACCCGTGATGGCCAGGACCTGCTTGTCTCCCGTCTCACCGAACTTTCGGAGAGACTTTCTGGTCTCGCAGCAGCTGACAAAGTGGAGGAACTTTTGAAACTTGTCAAGCTCAACCAGAACCGATCAGTCATTCCAGCTAGTGGAGGGATCGGTGGCGATGGTGGCGGTGGAGGAGGCCCCCGCAATCGGAACTGGAGTTTCAGTGACGATGACGACGGCCCCCGTCGAAGAGAACTTGACTTTGATGCCGCAACCTTCACCAGTCAAACAAGCAAGCTTCTTCGCGATGGCGAGACTCGCCGATCGTCCGCACCCGGGTCCCATACCGCTGAGGTGATCAATGAGGATGTCCTCAAGGCAATCCGAACTGTCAAGGATAGTGTCGCCCAGGGCGGTGGTCTCACTGCTGAGGTGAAAGCTCTCGTCCGCGAACTACGTGGGGAGGTTCTCGGAATGGGCCGCGAGATCGGCCGGAGACTCGACGACGTTGTTACCAGGAGTGCTGGCTCTCGAAACCCAGACCCAACCGAGATGGCCAAGGTTGTGGAGGAAGGCCTGGCTGAAATGAAGCAGCACATGAACAATCTGCTACGAGAGCACCGGCGACAGTCATCCGTCACTACTGCCTCGCGAGATACGTTAATCGATTACAAAGAGATTTATAACAGCATGCGGGCTGCGCTAAAGGATTCGCAGGCCAATAAGCCCCGGCAGCCAGACCTACGGAGGGAGGATGTGGTGCAGGCGGTCAAGGACGCTTGGGAGAAGTACAAGCCCGAAATCGAGATTCAGCAAATCGGACTTGAGCGCGATGAGATCCTCGAGTGCCTCAAGCAAGGCCTCCGAGATTACGCCCCAAAGGATGACCGACCTCCCGGCGCCACCAGAGACGAGGTCTTCAAAGCCGTCGTCGAAGGACTCAAGCATTTTGTGCCACCTCAGGTTGATACCCCTGCCACGCTCTCGCGGGACGAGATCCTCGAGGCTGTTAGAGAATGCTTGGAGGAGTTTGAGTTCCCCATTGCTCCTTCAGCTCTCGGCCAGGAGCTGTCCAAAGATGATATGCTGGACGCCGTTAAGGAGGGTTTGCATTCCTTTGACTTCCCGACACCTCCTCCGCCAGTACCTCGCGGCCCGGAGCTGACCCGTGGTGATATCCTGGATGCGGTCATCGAAAGTCTTCATCGTTTCGATTTCTCAGCAATCCAGTCGTCTGCCCTGGTTCACCAACCACTCACGAAGACTGATATTTCCGAGGCTGTCAAGCAGGGCCTCAAATCACTGGATCTTGGTCCTGATGTAACTGAAGCTGTCAGGGACGGGGTTCACTCTCTAGACCTCCCTACCAATCTGCACAGAGCTGTTGGAGAGGCTTTGGAGTCATTTGACTTCGCCTCAATCTACGCGTCGGCTCTTGTACCGCGCTCTGATCTATCTCGTGTAGACGTCGCCGACGCCATCAAAGACGGGCTCGACTCGCTTGGCATTTCCAACGAGGTCAAGTGCGCCGTTGCAGAAGCTCTCAAGAACTTTGATTTTACTTCCACGTACTCTTCAGCTCTTGTCCCGCGATCGGAAGTATCGCGAGTGGATGTGGCGGACGCTGTCAAGGATGGGTTCGAGTCTCTCGATATTGCTGCTGACATGGAAGGCGCTGTCAAGAGAGGGCTAGCTTCCTTCGACTTTTCTGCCATGCAATCGTCGGCTCTCGTTGCCAGAGCCGAATTATCTCGTGTCGATGTAGCTGATGCAGTAAAGGAAGGCCTTGGGTCAATGGATCTTCCTGGGGACATGGCGCGGGCGGTCTGCGAAGAACTCAAAGGCTTCGAGTTCCCAGCAGCTGTTTCGTCATCTGCCTTGGTCCCTGTGTCTACCGACAACGACAAAGTTGTCCAGGGCCTTCATGAGCTGAAGGAATACCTTGAACTCCAGTTTCTGGCTGTCTCGGACGAAGCGAAGCAGAATATGGCGGCCAACGGCCGTGATACTGAGCAAGTTCTCGATGCTACCAAGGATGGATTTGAAAAACTCAGGCAAGACATGGAGATTTACATCGACCGAGCTCGGACTGATGCTGACCCTGGCGAGTCAATGGCTCATCTGGTTCGCACTCTCGAGGGTTTCCGCGAGGAAATTGCCGATCTCTTGATGAAGTCCACCGACAACTCCCGGGAGCTCCTGCGCGGCGAGATCGAGTCCCTCCGCGATACGGTCAACTCTTCTCTTATCCCAGCTATACCCCAAGGCGGAAGTAGCAAGGAGTTCATTGAGGTACTGCAAGAAGGCCTGAGCAGTCTCAGGACTGATATCAGCACCCGACCTCTTGCTGGTGTGACGGAGATCCTCGACGCACTTCAGGAAGGGCTCGGTGACATCCGATGCAGCATCGACAGACTTCATAACAAACCGCCGGACTTAACGGCCAATGACGAGATTCTCGACGCGCTCAAAAGTGGTCTCGATGGCGTCCGATCCGACATTGATGGTCTCAAGGAGGAGAGGAATGACCAAGCACTTGCCACCATCGATACCCACAAGCCGGAGGATAAGGCGGTAATTCCTGTAGAGCCGCCCTTGAGCCACAACGATATCAAGAATCTCGAAGCCCTCGTGACTCAGTTGGGAGTCAAGGTCGAAGCTCTTGACTCAGCTCCTCCCCCCGTGGTCGAGTCTCTGTCGAAGGAGGACTTGGCAGATATCCAGGAGAAGCTGCACAACGTCGCCGAAGGTGTCTCGGAAATTTCCAGCCGCGAGCCTCTTGAAGCACTTAGCGCTCTCGAAGACAGGCTGAAGGCGGTTCAGGACTCTGTTGCCGAGCTGCTTGCAAGAGAACCACCTGCTCCTCCAACCCCGCCTGCACCCTCAGCAACCGACTCAGCCACAAGAGAAGATGTCGAGGCAATCGAGACCATTCTCAGGAATACCAAGGCCCGCCTTGATGACTTCATCGATGGTGAGCAGGCAGTCAACAAAGAGCAGATTGACCTGATTGAGACTCACATCTTGGAGACTCGGGAGCTGCTGAACAAGTTGAGCTCAAATGTTGAGCTTGTCTCTCGCAAAGAGGACGTTACGATGGTCGAGTCACTTGTTACCCAGATTATCTCGTCATTTGATGAGATGAAAGAGCGCCACGAGAAAGCCCTCGAAGACCCTGAGAGGGTGACTAAGACTGATGTCGATGCAGTTGAGGCCATCTGCCTTGATACCAAGGTCGTGATTGAGCAGATGCTCAAGTCCGACCTTGCCACAGTCGCTACGAAGGACGAGGTCCTCGGTCTGGAGGCACTCTTGAGAGAGTATCAGGCTCAAGTGTCTGCACGGTCTGAGGGTGATTCGAAGGCCCTCGAAGTCCGGAATGCAGAGATGTCGACAGTCGGAGAACGTGTCGCCGAGGTCAAGACCATTCTCGAAGAGTTCCAAGGCGTCGCAAAAGCGAAGCTTGAGGATGGCGCAAAAGGGATCGACGCTATCAACGGGATTCTTGACACTATGAGCGACAGTCTCCGAAAAAACGCCAACATCAGCGACGATTTGAAAGAAATGTTCGACACCATGAAGCTAGAGTTCGAAGACTCTAGGGCTGGAGTGGTTGGTGCCAAACTGGAGACCGATGAGAAGTTCCAAGTCACAACCGACATCATCACGGCCAAGCTTGATGAACGAATGGCTGAACTTATTGCCAAGTACGATGAATTCCAACTCCTTCTTGATGAGCGCGCTGCAAAGGGCGAGGAACGCGATGCCGAGATGGAGACTGCTGTTGTCGGCACAAGGGCCATTGCGGAAGAACTCAGGCTGCTCATCGACACGCTGGGCACCACTGTCACAGACTCTCTAGAAAAGATGGAAGAAGCGTCCAAGACTGTTTTCGATCGTGTTGAAGACCTCGTTAACAAATCAGAGGAGAGTCGGGTTGACGAGAAGGCTGAGCACCAGCTCACACGTGAACAGATTCAAGAGGCCATCGGCAAGTTTGATGGTCTCCATGGCATCGTCGCTGAAAATGAACCGAAGGTCTTGGAAGCCATCCAGGACGTTATGCTTCTTGTGTCTCAACATTTTGAGCATTCCAAGACGGCAACCCTGACGATCCAGGACAAGATCGAAGAAGCGAAGCCACCGGAGCAGCCCCTCCTACCACCTCCTGAGAAGTACGACGATAGCAGTGTCCAAGAGAAGCTCGACAAGCTTGTGGATCATATTAGCGTCACAGAAAAAGTTCTGGAGCAGCTCGCCACGTTGCCAGACGTCCATACCATGGTCAAACAGACGGCAGCGGAACTTGCCGCTTTCATCACAGCTCAGAAGCAGCGTATTGCTGACGAACACGAGGACAAGGAAAAGACACTCCAAGAGACTTTGCTTGCCCTTGAGCGCCGCCTGGAGGAGCAACGACAGGTTGAGGCAAATCTCTCAGAGCTTCGAGCCGAGGAGGCACGCCTGAAGGAAAGCATCCAGGTGACCCTTCGAGCCGAGCAAGAGCAGATGAAGGAACAGTTCCTCGCTAATCTCGTAGAAGAAGAATCCAAGCTGAAGGCGGCCACCTCTAGCCTTAGGTTCGAACAGGATTTGCTCAAGGAAACCTTCGTCGCCAGTCTGAAGGAGGAACAGGCAAGAATGATGGAGGTCAACGTCTCGCTGAAGGAGGAGCAGGACAGGCTCAAGGAGACTTTCCTGTCCAACCTACGAGAAGAACAAGCCAGACTTATGGAGGAGAATGTTTCCCTCAAGGAGGAACAAGACAAGCTCAAAGAAATCTTCCTCGCCAACCTGCAGGAGGAACAGTCCCGACTCAAGGAATTCAATGATACTCTCAGGGAAGAGCACCAAGTCATGAAAGACACGCTTCTCTCTAATTTGAGGGAGGAAGAGCTTCTTCTCAGGGAGGTGAATGCTGGTCTTCGCGAGGAGCAAGAACGCCTAAGAGAATCATTTATCGCTAACCTCGAGGAAGAGGAGCAGCGCCTCAAGGAAGTCAACAATAAACTGAGACGCGAGCAAGAAGAGCTCAAGACAGCATTGAGGGAGGAACAGGAGCAACTCAAGGCGTCGCTGAAGGAGGAGCATGAACGCCTGAAGGTTGATCTACTGGCCAACCTAATGGAAGAAGAGGCTCGCCTTAAGGAGGTCAACGAGACCCTGAGGGAGGAACAGAGCCGCGTCAAGGAGGAGTTCTTCGTCAACCTCAAAGAGGAAGAGGAGCGTCTCAAGGAATCTCTCGGCGGTCTTCGGGCCGAAATCGAAAACCTCACTCTCCAGAAGACGCGCGTCATGGCTGACCTTTCTGCTACCGAGACTGCCTTGCAGATTCGCCGGGAAGATTGCCAATACATGGAGGCCAAGGCTGAAGGTCTCGAGCGCCGCATTTTGGAGGGCGTCATGGATCATTCCCGTGTTTTGCTCATGGCCAAGCAGAAGCGCCCTGATGGTCCCGATATTCTGAGCAGAAAGCGGGTTCCATCTCAGAAGTTCCCCGATACGGCGGTCCCAACTAGCCGCAAGACAAGCGAGGCTTCCACGCCCCATGTCGCAGCGATGAATCTTGCCTTATCTGCCAAGACGAAGCTGAAGACGCCGACACCATCTGGATCTTCTCGCCGGATTCTATCTCTCACGCAAATCACCAACAACGTGCCGGCGGGCGGGTTGAAGAGAAGCCAAAGCGTTAGGACCGCTGTTGGCGCAGGTCGCCCACGTAAGGCCAGCTGGGGTGGCGCGAGCCGAGCGGCAAAGGGCTACGGAGATTTAGGTCGGGATGTGGACAAAGAGAACCTCGCGCTCAAGGAGAGTGACGAGGACGATGTCGATGAGCCCGAGCATAGTTTTGAAAACCCACCACCCGTCGACATTGTTATCTCTGGAGATGACAGCAGGGATCAAGACTTGTCAGCTAGCGATCCCGTTGGGCCTGCTGACGACCTCGAGGATGATTATGACACGCTACAGCTTGACGAGGGTAGAGGAGACGAGGTCAGTGAGAGCGAGACTCTTCGGCGATCGAGTCGAGGAACGACTGTAATCACGACGGCGGAGAGTTTCTCCGGCGCCGAGGATTACTCGGATGAAGAGAGCGACGGCATTGACGATGCTGCGAGTGATTGGACAGATAGCGCCGTCGGCACGGAGAGTGCTGTTGGTACTGAAAGCATTGCTGCCTCAGCAACAACGGAAGAGATCCGGGCTGCTCTTGAGTAAGCGGATGTGGATGAAGGTTGATTTTCTCAGCTTGGAGACGTGGAGGTGGATCAAAGCCGGGGTAGGGGCTTGATGTTGCATATTTCCCTACCTTGCGTAATTTTTTTTTCTTTCTCAAGTCCTGCTCAAAATGGTTGTACGAGGTGGATTCGTTCACTGGAGGAGTTTGGGCATTATGACATACGATGGTTAATGATGACGCGGGATGAAGGGTTTCGTTGTCTCTGTTCCTTTTGGCCAAAGTGTCTGTTGTAATTGCGTATTTTACATGTTGTGACTATACCAAAGTTGAAGAAATCTTTGCGTTTTTCGTGACCCTTGTCTGCACTGTATTGCACAGTTTTGCACTGTTCATCTTCAGAGACCGACCGCCTGACTCCCAGATGCCCGTCAAAACCCGCGAAATAGAAGTACAGTTCTCCCTATTGCACGATCCATCACCGTTATCCTGACTTTGTTATGATACAGTTCACACCACCCAGTTACCCATGAAGTGTGTCCCCTTCTCTGTATGCGTGAAAATAAAGTTGGCCTATTTTTCATGCTGCCTTGGCCCAATCTTTTCCCTCCCGCCCATCCACGGTCGGAGCACAGGAGGGATTGCCACCGATTTCTCAATCTCATCCCACCCATTCTCGAGTACCGCCGCCAACACTCGTGGCACCGCTAGCGCCGTCCCGTTGACCGTCCAGGGAAATACCATCTTCCCAGCCAGGCGCAGCCGCGTCGCCAGCCGCCGGCTCTGGTAGTCGGTGCAGATGCTGGCACTGGTGACCTCGCCCCAGCCGTCGTTTCTATCACGACGAGAGGGGAAGAAAGCCTCAATGTCGCATTTGCGAGAGGCGGAGGCGCCGAGGTCCATGGACGGCATCTCGAGCACACGGCAGTGTAAGCCGAGTGAGCCGAGCAGTTCCGTCTGCAGGTCGACCATCTCATCGAAGAGATCTTGGGCGTCATCGGCGTCGGGGAGGGACCAGGCGAAGAGTTCAACTTTGGTGAATTCGTGCACGCGGTACAGGCCCTTGTTTTCGGAGCCGCGGTTGCCGGCCTCGGCGCGGAAGCAGCGGGAGACGGCGACGCGCTTCTTGGGGAGCTCAGATGAGTCGAGGGTTGCGTCGGCGTACATACCGGCTAGGGGGATCTCTGAGGTCCCCGCAAGCACGAGCTGCGGCTTGCCTCGCAAGGCGTCCTCGGGGGCCTGAGCAATGGAGTAGACCTGGGTCACGTCGTCGACGTCCCGTGGTTGGAAGCCGCATGCTGAGGCGATATGACCATATACCATGCTGGGCGGGCTGACTAGGCGCCAGCCGGCGCGCGTGGCGGCGGTGAGGGCGTAGTTGATCAGGGCTTGCTCGAGTTGCGCCGCCTCGTCAAGGAGGTAGTACCATCCCCAGCCAGAGGCCTTGGCGGCGGCAGCAAAATCTAGGACGCCCAACTCAGATCCAATGTGCACGTGGGACCGCCAAATGCGGTCGGACAGAGCGGGCTCTAGCTCGGGGTGGTCGTTGATGTAGCTCAGCACGCGGGGCTCAGTGCCGCGCGGGGTGTAGTCGCTGGTAAGGTTGGGGATGGCAAGAGCGAGCGCTTCCATCTCAGCAGTAAGGCGGGCCTCCTCATCTTCGATTTTGGATAAAGCTGTCTTGATCTGCCGTCCCTCCTCGACTAGCTGTTCTCGCGACAGCGAGAGGATCCCGGCGGCTTCCCCGCCGGCATCATCACAACTTGTGCCCGGATTAGCGAGCTGTCGCAGCAGCAGGGCACGGCGCTGGCGCAGGCTGCGGCCCTCGTTTCGCTGGACGTGCCATTCGGAGAAGAGTTCGTTTATGCGGGCGGGGTGCGACGCGGCGGTCAGGTAGTTGCGCTCGCGGGCGTTTTGAGCATATAGCTCAGGATTCTGGCGGATGTGCTTGAGGTCGAGAATCGGTTTAGGCGCCGTCGGGGGCCGGTTTACGGCGGGGAAGTGTTGTGGGGAAGAATCTGAAGCGGATGATTCATTACGCAGTCGAAGTGATGTGTGGTATGAGGCGATTGGGGGAGACAAACTCGAGGACTGACATCTTGGTCGTATGTGGCGGCGTGATGATGCGCAAGATGTGAAGGCCGAGGACGAAACATGATGACTGCTCCTGCTGAGCAGCAGATAGCTCCATGTTCTTCCGCCGGCGGTGCCTGGGGGCTTCATTTGGATGCGCTCAACAACCTGTGAGGGTGATTGCTTATTGCGTCTGAAGATGGAACCTGCTGAGTCTGTTGATGGCGGTGCCTTGGCGTGGAAATTTCACCAAGAGCTATGACCACGTCGCCCGTCCACTGCATGAGAGGGAAGCATCAACTGCCCCGCCAACTTGAACTACCCCGCGATCTGACTACGTACCTATCTTGTCGCGGCAATGTCAATGGTCAGGAGCTTCCAACCACTGCGATCCCTCTGATCCTATGCCTATCCACTTAGCTTTGATTTGTAGTATCACTGATCACGACATGGCTTCATTCTCATCCGAACTCTCGAAGATCATTGGCTTGAGACTTTTACGAGATGCCAGGTTTCCAGTGGGGAAAAATTGGCTGTAAATACTTCTTGGGTAAAAAAGCAATGGCATCGTTATTACATAGGTAAGCGAGTTGAGTACTAGTGGTTCTCCGTGAGGTTGTTTATCCTTTACATTGAAGCCTTAAAACCGAAGTTATATGACCACCCTCTTCGACACCATCTTGCGCAGGAGGATTGCCGCCAAGACGGTTGGACCCGGGCATCGGGACATGCAGCAAAAAATAAGGGTCCACCCATCATTATCATCATCGCCCATCTTGACGAGCCGAACGCCTTTCATCCCATGAAACATAACTCGTGTCAAGACTCGGAGCTCCAGTACGCATTGGAGACTCTCGAACTGCATCTGAGTCACCACCGACCCTCACTGGAAGGACTGACGGCGCAGGGAGGCAGGAGGGGCATCTCGCAGGGCACTGTTCCAATTGGTCGATTTCGCGGAAACATTTTGTTTCAAGATCAACGTCAGTGACCTCACAGTGCTTTCCGTCTCCAAGACAGGAACACACCGCTCGTCATGGTTGGATTAAGCTCACTGGAAGCGTCCAATGCCTCCACCACACATGACTCGCAATTTCTGCGAATGTCACAACGAATTGACGATCGTAGGCCGCTGGCGGGGTACTGGAGGGAGATCTTCGTATTGAATACCAGGAATACCCATTCTTTGACTGTCAGAGGCAAAGACATTTTGCGGGAACTTTGCGCCTGAACTTGAAGAGCGCTAAGGTAGGTGGAGGTTCCAGAAAAGGTGAAACAGGGAAAATATGCAGGTGGGTCTGGGCTCCGCCGCCGAGCCCCACAATCCAGATCGTCCCTGCGCTTGCCCGGTCTTGTGCCGTCTCGGTGCGGCGCCAGGCCATCTGGCAGCGACGACCTCCTTCTGTGGTAGTTAACCGAGACGCCATCTTTGGGTGGAAGTGCTTGGGGAGGGTCCAATTGGTAGACACAAGCCCTCGCGGAGAAAATTTGGCGTGTTGAAACTCAGGCCTCTTCCGGGAGCTGCTGTCCTTCTTTCACAATCACCTCCTCCACATTCTCTAAATGTGATAACTAACCACCGGCAGTCGGCCCTCATTTCCTTTTCCCAACTCTCGCAACTTCATACCTCTCGTTTCTCTACTATTCCCCCCCCAGCCTCTGGATTGGGGCATTGTGCTACCGAATTGGTGCCATCCGCTCTCTTTGTTCAACCTTCGCTTCTATTTACAAACCGCGATTTCTCGAGAGATCAAGCGATTGCCTCGTCCCAACGTCAAGCAGGGCTTGATGGCGGCTTAATCATCACATTCCAGCCTCTAAGACCGCTGCCCTGCCCCGTTCTTCGAAGCTCGCCGCTTGCATCATAACCACGCGAAGCAGACCCCCTCGGCAGTCGAGACGACAAATAGCTAAGATGTCACTACGGTCGCCACGATCGCCCAGAAACATGGGCTTCATGCCCATCGCAACCTCGAATACCAACGACATGCAGGAGATACCCCTTACCCAAATCCGAAGCAATGCAAGCTCTACGGGAGGAGCCCGAAAGGCCGACCAGACACTCTCTGGCATGGACATGGAGAAATCGGGCCTCTTCCAGCAGGCTGACGGTCCTGCTGGTCGACGGCGGATCCAGAGAGACCTGAAGCGCGCGGGCTCTAATATGAGCCAAGAGGAGTCACTGACCGTCATGGGTCGCCTATACAACAAGATCATTGGTTTCTCAGTCGTCACGCGCTACCTCGTCTACGTCGTGCCCGTCGCGCTGTTGCTGGCTATCCCCCTTGTCATTCTTCCTTTTACAGGCGATATGAACAAGGACAGAGTGTCTCTCGGCGGCCAGGATAACGCAACCAGCTTGTTTAACTTATTTCTCTGGGTTGAGATATCTTGGCTGTCTCTCTGGGTCGGAAAGGTGGTGGCGCATCTGCTACCGCCCATTTTCATGTTCTTCTGCGGCGTCGTGAGTTCGGGAACAAGAAAGTACGCCACGGTCCTGCGAGCCCTAGAGATCCCTCTCTCGCTCTTTTTCTGGGGTTTGGCATCGTGGCTGGTCTTCAAGTTCATGTTCACGGATGACAGGATTCAGTGGATTGACACGATCAAGCGCATCCTCCTCTCGCTCTTTATATCTTCGGCCGTGCTACTGGGTGAGAAGGCCATCGTACAGCTCATCAGTATTTCCTACCATCAACGCTCGTTCGCAAACCGAATTCACGACTCCAAGCGCGAGGTGATGCTCCTTGGGCTCATGTACGAGGCGTCTCGCACCCTCTTCCCAATGTACTGCCCCGAGTTCTCAGAGGAAGATTACATCATCAACGATAGTATCGACATGATGCTCACGGGTGGAAAGGCAAAAGCCAAGCAGGGCGGCTCCGTGACCCCGATGAGACTTGTCGGTGATGTCGGTCGACTCGGCGACAAGATCACATCCGTCTTTGGTAACATCGCCTCGGAGATCACCGGAAAGCAGGTCTTCAACCCCAACTCGGCCCATTCTATCGTCGTGGAGGCACTCGAGAAGGTCCGGAGCTCTGAGGCCATGGCCCGGCGTATCTGGATGTCGTTTGTGGTGGAGGGCAAGGACTCGTTATCGTTGGAAGACATTGTCGAAGTCATGGGTCCTGCGCACCAGGAGGAAGCCGAAGAGTGCTTCAACGCCATTGATGCCGACCAAAACGGTGATATCAGCCTCGAGGAGATGGTCCGCAAGGTTGTGGAGATCGGCAAGGAGAGAAAGGCAATTGCAAGCAGCATGAAGGATATCAGCCAAGCATTAACTGTCTTCGATAAGGTGCTCCTCTTCGTAGTCACGATCATTGTCGTTATTATCTTCCTGGCTGTTTTCCAGAGCAGTTTCATCGCCACCCTTACCACGGCTGGCACGACATTGCTTTCTCTTTCGTTCGTCTTCGCCGTCACTACGCAGGAGTTCTTGGGCTCTTGCATATTTCTGTTTGTCAAACACCCCTACGATGTTGGCGACCGTGTCGACATTCAGGGCTCCGAGAAGCAACAGATGGTGGTTGAGAAAATTTCGCTTCTATACACAGTCTTCACCCGCATCGACAAGATGCAGGTCGTGCAGGTCAGATGCTGTTTCCGACTTCGGATAGGCTAGCGCTAACTGTTCCCAGGTCCCAAACATTCAACTGAACAATCTGTGGATAGAGAATGTGACTCGGAGCAAGGCCATGAAGGAGGTCATTGATGTTATCGTCTCCTTCGACACGTCATTCGAGGATATCGAGCTTCTCCGAATGGAGATGGAGAAGTTTGTACGTGCCCCGGAGAACTCTCGCGATTTCCTACCGGACATCACCATCTCTGTCAGTGGCATCGGTGAATTGGACAAGTTGACGCTTAAGATTGCGATCAAACACAAATCCAACTGGCACAACGAGGCTGTCCGGGCCACACGGCGCTCCAAGTTTATGTGTGCTCTCACCCTGGCTCTCAAGCGGGTTCCCATCAACGCTCCCGGTGGTGGTAGTGATGCGCTGGGCGGGCCTAAGAACCCGCAGTACACGGTTGCTGTCAGCGACGCGTTCGCTGTTGATGCTCGTGAGAAGAGCGACAAGGAAAAAGAGGCAAAGAAGTTGGCCAATCAGCATCTTGAGCGGTCTGATAGCACTACTTCTAGTAAGATGGCAGAGCAGCGGGCGGCTGAACACCTGAACACGACGGACCCTGTGGCAGAGGCTCTAGACGACTGGGGTTACGACAATACTCTCAACAGCCGGGATCCCTCGGCCGACCGTAAGCGGGCAATAGATCTCGAGGAAGCGCGTCGCGATTTCCAGCATGCGCGTGAGTCACAGCGAGGCCGCCGCAAGGCTGGTGAAACCATCCCGCCCATGGCCTTCAGAGAGGGCATGCCAAGTGTCCAGGTCACAAGATCTGGGAGCTCCAGGGGTGGTCCGTCCTTTGACCTTGAGAGACAAGCTGGTCTGGAGGGGACTACGCCAGCTCAGTATGGTACTCTCATAGGGAACCAAGCGGCTGCCCCGCCGTACACACAGAACGCCGCACTCCGTAACCTGACTGTGCAAACTGGTAGCACGCAGCCGTCGCAAAATGGCCAGACCCAGGGCGGCGGCACTGTTGGCGCTAGACCTCGGGGTGCTAGCCTGAGCGGCCCTCCTCCGAGAGCGCTGGGTGATGGGCAATCGGGTAATGCGCCTGGGCCCTCTGGACCTCGCTGAAGGCCGGGCTCGAGCCTGGGGCAGCTCTTTGATGTGAAGTCATGGGCGGTAGCACAATCCGAGGCCAATATTTCGTAGACCTTGCTGGATGGTAAATGTGCAAATTAAGGGCGTAACTGGATGGTTTTTTGGGCGTTCGGGCCACAGCATTTGTAATAGTATTTGCATCAGAGGCAGACGGGATAGCTTCTCGTGTCACAGACTTAGGAGCCAGCCCGGTAGGCTGGCACTATCGACCTCATATCGTTGTACTAGAACGTTACTTTTCATTACATGTGTTCAAAAACGGCAAGGTTTGTTGACAGCAGATGCTCTGGGCGTCCCAACAGTCTGGGACTGACCAGTGCTGAGGAAAAACAAGGGCAAGAAAATGGCCATTCTGAAACAAAGTTTTAGCTTTGTTCCCGATGTTGTAGGTATGGAAAGAAGCTTCTTATGCAGATATGGTTCTGTCAGGAAGCGAAAATAGCCGTGGCCGTAATGATGAAAAATACAACACCAGGGATTCGTTGGTCGTCGCCGACCCAATAATAGTCTGGCGCTTACTAGTTTATTGAGGGAAGAACGGACGGGATCCCGAGTTCTCCAGTATCCACGGTTGTATGCGTGAGGGTGGAGGTGAGTGAGGGTTTAAATGGGTGGTTTGGGTAAGCTGAAGATGAGGCTTGGGTGTTGCTGAGTTGCGTTATTCTCTCTCCTCCGGACAAGGTAAACAGCTCAGCTTGTAAGTCGTCCAGCAAAGATCATATCTCCTACAATTCAAAGATACCGCCAAACAGACACATACAACTTGCGGGAGAAGAGCAAAAGAAAGCAAATCTGTCCCATCCTGTCGTTACACAGCGGCCCGTCACTTCCAGCCGTGTCATCTATACCAGCCCAATCGAGTCCCAATCAGACCACAGCCTCTCTCTTCCCGCTACAGGCGATAGCGAGGCAACATCGAAAGACGGACCAGACAGCTTTATTCACATCTGTCCTGACAATGGTTCTCCCTTGACCACACGAGATACATTGCATGGGGCAATGCAATGAAGAACCCGTCTGAACGGCATAGAGAGTACGACATGATACGATACGTCCATGTATATGGTGGTGAACATATGCTACCACCCTGAGATGGCATAGCAACCATCTTGAGCAACGAGCCATGTCAAAGCACTACGTCCCGCAGTCCAGTCCAGCCCACTCTTCCCATTGAATTATCAACAACTACCTGCATCACACCACATCACACCCGGCAGATCCGGCAGATCCGGCCGTCTCCCACCCCTCCCTCTCGTTTCCTCGATACTACCTACCTACCTACCCAAGCTACCCGCTTACAAACGAGACTACATCCAACCCCATAGTCTAATGCACCACGTGCCTGCCTCCCTTGGTCGTTGATTGCTACCGCGTCACGCCATGCATTGGGCTTGGTCTCAGTGATGAACCTGTGTTTGTATGTCCCTTTCCCAGAATAAACAGGGCGGTGGTACCGTATCATGTCCTTTGTCAACAAGATCCGATCCGAGAGAAAGAAAAAAAACTCTGGGGGGGAATGACTGGGCGAGTGTTTCTGGCATCCCCTCTTCTTTTTCTTCTTTAATGTTACAGCGCTTGGGTATTGGGTAGGTTTTTTTTGGGGCGGGCAGCCGTGTGGGAAAAACAACTTGAACCAGAAATCCCGTGGGCTAGTATACCTGAGTGTAGAGCTGCTTTGGTGGACTGGCTACTACTGATGCTACCGTGGCATTGCAAGTGAATCAATCGGTAGAGGTCTCCGGCTTTGCCGCGCCAATGGGCATATCTTTACACTCTTTCCCTTCACAGATGTCTTGAGGGGGGTTTCTGGTTCGAAATCCAAGCCCGACCAAGGTATATCCAAGGTGACTCTAGGTTGAGAATGTTCTTCGATATGCCGGCTGGAATAAGGGCAGGGAACTGGAGCACTAGGTGGGTTGCTAGCAGGCCAAAGTCTGGCTGGGTACGACTTGACACGGCGCTTCATTCATCAGCCAGGTCCTAACATCAGGGAAATTCCGCGGCTAGCCGTCATGCCATTGCCGAGCATCTCAAGCAGTCTCCCGAGCATTTTGTTGAAAGAAGGAGGAGGAAGAGGATCTGGACATGCCCGGCACAATCGAGTTGCGGTGAGACGAGCCGAATTGACAATCGAAACAAGACCGAGCCCGGCCGAGACCCAGATTCGCGAGGGCCGATCTACATACCTACCCGAATAGGAAGCTCGACAGAGACAAACACAACGTCAACTAGAGGGAACGAACCAGGGAACTTAAGTGGCTGGCGGCTTGGTTGGAATAGCACAGCATAGCGTGGTTTCAACTCTTTCGAACGGAACCGGCAACCGAACCAGCAGCCAAGCTGATGGGGCGCGAACTGCATCAGCGACCGACAAGGAAAAGATATCCTAGATAGCCTCTCGCGCTCCGAGACATCTCTCACCGGTGGAAAAACCTAAGCGGCCCAACAAGGCATGTGGTATCCATCAGCCGGCAATGCCACAGGCCGCAGACCACCACGATCGACGACTACGGGATTGCTAGATGAGCCGAGCCGCTGTCAGGAATGATTCGGATCGATCCCCGGGATTGCCAGGTAGGTTAGACAGGCAGACAGACCTTGGCCCTGACAAACAAGTTAGGCAGCCGAAGCCCAGTGAGATCAGATCAGGTTTCCACTATCTAATTTTCCGCTGCCTGTTGAGTGACACGGAAGACGTGAGTGAGGATCCCTTCCGCGAGGGCAATTATCTTGCGAGTCGTAACCACGGCCGGCACCGGCCCATGAATACGTAGTCATCTGAGGGCCCTAAAATCTGGCGCGCTATAACCACATGACGACTGCGGTATCCATTGAGTAATATGTTTATGGCTCGGGCATGCGCGCTGGCGGTCGGGGCCTTCCAAGTTTCCCCGTACAGGGCTCCGCTTGAACAAACAAACCAAACGAAACCAAGGATTTCAGCCGAGGGGGGAAAAAGTTTTTCTTCTCCATCCATTCCTTCTAGAAGGTGTGGAGCAAGAGAAGACAAATCTGTGTCATTGGGCGGCACGGAGACTAACTTCCCGGTCATGTGCAATGCGTTTGGTCCCCGGATCCGAAGAAAAGTCCGCAGCCGCCATTCAGAGAAAAGGCGAGAAGGAAAAAAGACGGCGAATTTTGGTGAATGGCAGTAGTAAACCCTGACATACCAAAGAAACGATCTGAGAGGATGAAAGGAGTGAGGCCAGGGGAGAGAACAAGGGAGTTGGGATTATTTCCGAGCTGTGATATCGTGAGCGTAACATCATCCGGGTGTGCTTGGGTTACGAAATTCCGGGCCTCAATACGGCAGCTGATGAGCTGAGACTGCTCGCCTTACACTAAGACATCACACTAGTGTGCCGTGAGTAAGTCCACCCAGCCCTGTGGCCTGACACCTTTCATCCGGAAATAGTGTAGTGTGTGCACACGTGTAAGGTAGGGTCGGTGGCAAAAGGGGCGCTGAATAGGAAAGAGGGCTGGGGAAAAAAAAAGATCAAGGGACATCCCGAAAGCCATGGATCGGGCGAGGGCGAATCCCCGAAGACCCTTGACCGTTTGTTCGCAGCAGAGAGCAAACGAAACCAACACCCCGAGTTCGGCGAGGACGGGTGCCCTGTTTGTTCCCACAATCAGCACCCACACAGGTCCAAAGAAAGGGTAATGAAATTTGCCTCTCCGTCTCACCATTTCCTGGCGTGGTACCCGAGAGCGGCGTACGAGCTGCTGTAGATGGTATAGGTACGCAGTTGCTAAGTTAGCTGAACATCTGTGCCAATAAGCAGCCTCATTGAAAAGTCGCACCTCTCTCGGCTTCAACCCCACTCAACCAGTTTGTGACAGGTCAGGTCTTGCCAGGAACATGTAAGGCGGCGGATGACCAAGGGTTCCTGCAGGAATCCGGATAGATTAAGATATCATCTTGCTACGCCCTCTTTTTCGTTTCTTCCACCACACTACACTAGCGCCGTGTAGTGGCGAGGCGTGGTGTTCAACGTTGTGTAAACCGAGCCGGCTTTTGCCGCTGATCAGTGGCGTGGTCTCATCTCTTCATTCCCGGAGGATTCCACTGTCCGAGAGTGAACAGGGCCGGAAGGCGAAACGCGGAGGGTGGGGGAGATGAAGAAGGCGCCTGCCATTTTCAGACCCAGAGCAAGGCAAAAACCACAGGCAAATGATGCTGACCGGTTTATTTTATCTTCCGTAGCATTTCTGACCGAGCCAGCGAATTATGAGCACATCCGTCGTCCGGAGGTACGAATGCCGGAAACGAAGTTGTGGCAATGGTTCCTTTCCGTTGGAGAGGCAGGAGAAGAAGAAAAGCTGTATGGTCATTTTCACCTTTCGGTGGTTCCACGGCATCTCCGTCAGCGGACAGGAAAACAGGGGACAGGGATGAGCGTAAAGTGGGGCGAATCGATCAAGCAAAAACCGGAGGGTGAGAAGAAATCTTCTAGAAACCTGCCATAAACGGAAACCCCACCCCACCGATCCCACCTTGTCTGACACCGCTAGTCCCCGATTCGGCATGGGTCACTTGACCAACCCGACCCGAGCCAGACAAGCCCAGGCTTGTCAGGGCCAGGGGCGGGGTTCGGATGGCGTCCCCATGTCGCTCCCCATGCTTGTCGCTGTTGCAGCTGCACTGCTCACCTCACACACACAACCACACCACGCAAGCAGAAAAAATGACAGGAAGGGAAAAAAAAGAGGAGGCGAAGGAAGGAATCTTTGAAGTCTTCGATTGTAACCTCACTTTCCCCATCTGGGACCATCAAGGCAACGTCAACCGGCCTCGGTCAGACCCCCTGAAGAACCGTGCCCCCCAGACCATTGTCTGCCCGCCGCGCGGCGCTTCGCAACACTGCACGATTGCCAGCACAGCACCGCAGGCTTCCATGACGAAGAGGCCCGAAAAAGTGGCCCGGGCTGCAAATTCGAGGACCGGAAATAACAACGTTTGCGTCCGGCCCCCCTTTCCTTTGAGAATGATCGTCAGTAGAAGGCCACGTGAATGTTCTGACGCCTTTATGTGGAACCTTCTCTGCTTATTCCTAATCCAGCGGGTTGGTTGGGGAGGCGGGGGGCGAAACCCAACGCTTGCTGATCAAACAATGCGCCGATGCTCAATCTGTTTCTGATGCGGTGTGTTCTCCTGTGTGATTGTGACAAGTTTTTTTCGGTGGTGGTTTTCCTTTCACAAAAGTCGACGCTAATGTGTCTCGGGTGATTTAGTCTGCCACCAATCGTTGAAAGATGTCGGGTTTGCGGTTTTTTTTCTCGCGCCTGGCGAGGCCAGCGACGGAAACGGCCCGTGGGGATTGGTTGAAATGAGCCTTGCACGGCCGATATCTTCATCTACTGTCCGATTGATTGATTGAATGGATTACTCGATCCCGCGTTTTATTGTTGATGATCGGCGCTTCACACAAATGTGTGTGCGTCGTTTACTTCAAAACCAGCCAATGGAGCTGCCCCGTTGAGCAAAAGTTACACAGCAGCAGCTCGCATTTGCGGTAACTGAACCATATAGCCTAGCTATGCGATGAGATTGCTGAGATTTCTCCCTAGACATCAAGAGAATATTCATTGTTGAGTTTTGGTCCTTCGTTTCTCATCCAGTCATGGCTGCCAATGTCTCTCCTTTGAAGTTGACATCGGCCCGTTTTTAGGTCGTGCAAGAACAGGAAATGAATTTGAACCTTTTTTTTATCTTCTTTGTTCTTTTGCGGGAGCGGGAGCGTGCTTTACGTGGATTATGAGATCACTGAAAGTCCCCAATCTTTAATGTCTTCTCTATCTAAAGTTACAATCTAGACTAGTGGAAAGAGGGGTGACTGGATTACGCCATATGGCGGAGTCGGCCTGGTGTTTCCTCTGCCGATCTGATTCACGTACAAGGACTTTATGGGGAGAGAGTGTGAGACATGCGTTCACAGGATCCCTTGACTTTCGAGATAGGGTTCTCGGAGTGGGGGATTATGACGTGATGTGGTCAGATTGGGATGGGATGCTGGAGTTGACAAAGATCGGCAATGATGAAAGATAAGGTAAACTAACAAGAAAGTCACAGGCTCCGTTCCAGCAGATACGATAGAATCACAAAACGTGCTCACGGGCGCTGAATTGTGAAAATCCCCGGTGAGTTCCCGGTCACATCATACTGTATTGAGTGTTTACCCAGTTGGGTCCCAGGATTGGAACTGGACGGATAAAGAAGTGTGGGAAAAGCAGAAACATGGTTTGCGTGAGCATCACGAAGAAGATCAATCAACCCGCCCTGATCGCCTTTTTCAGCCCGCTCTGACCCACGAGTCTCCGCACCGTCAACTGGCGTTTCGCCAGGCTGGCCGTTGCAAAAGAAGCATCCTGAGGCAACCCCCCACTTCGACGGCAGCGTTGCCTCGGAACCTCTCCGCACCCAAGCCTCACCATTCGCCAGCTTTTTCCGCTTTGGGGCTGTAAGCCTCGCAACGTGGAGACTTTGACTGGTCCTCATCAGTCCCGTTATCATTGTTTGGCGAGGCCAGGAGGCCGAAGAGTTGGAAAAAGAGGAGCCTTGCGGCGCTGTGCTATGGCGGATGTCCGTACCGCCCCCCTCCGTTGCTCCCCGTTTTTTCTTTTGCCTTTACCTGCATTGATAATCAAGAGGCGGTCCTTGACGTGGTTGCCACGGGTGATTGCAGCCCTCTGATTGGCTACAGGCATGGTGCAGACAACTGCCGAGAAGCCCTTCGTCGCCGACCCAAGGATGGCCATTGGAGAAGCAGTTATTGTGCGCGGCAACGAGAAGCAGCATAGCATAATAAACTCTGCAAGCACACACGACGGGAGAAGTTGCCTGGTTAGATAGGGTGTGTCGCGCCATGACACATACCCTCTATGTAGAGATAATGCTAGCGTGGTGAGGTCTATCTCGGTCGAGCACGACTCAAGTCTCCGCGACTGCATTGCTCTGGGGGAGAGTGAGCTTCCAGCAGGTGTGGATCTGTGGACAACTGTGGATAGGGTGGGGTCTCGTTCTTCCAGGCGTCTTCCAGACTCACTTGGCAGCCTTGAAGTGTTGGTTAGTCAATGGTTGCTGCCTCCGTCTTTTCCTCTCTTCCTGGATGTTGGATGTCAGGTCTCTGCCAAGGCCCAAGGGAGGCCCGAGCAAGCCATTGGCTTACACACCACCCATCAACTCCGAGGCGCCGCCGTGAGCCGATTGATCAGCCGGGGAGAGGGGCGGCGACGATGTTATTTTGGTGTTCCATGCCCAATTCTGCTCGCTGTCTCCATGGCGGGGGGATCTGTAGAGTTGACTTGGACATTATTCGTTGGCGCGCCGAAGTCTCCAGGAAAGGGGAGCATTGGGAGACTACGCTTAGGTTGCAGTGGTTATTCATGTCATTGGTACCACTTCTCGCGCTTTGAAACGCCCGAAAGCTGTCACTTATAACATTATCTTATGTGGTCTGTGTGACGGTGGCTGCAGAAGGGAACCCGAAACGATCTTCCTCAAGCCATTCTTCAGACTGGGCAGCTAGGCTGGGCGCCTCGTTTGCGAACGTTGCAAGCCATTTTCTTGGCTGAAAAAGATGGCCAGCAGAAGATGGAGAGTGAGTGGGCGGCAAGCGCGACGCACTCAGTCCGAAGTCATTGGGGGGAGTTGTGCAGTCCATTACGCATTCCTTCTAATGTGCTGTGTGCTATGTAGTGAACATGCTGGAGCAGTGTTGCAGCGTCACAGCAGTGCAATGGTGCAGCGGTAGTGTTGCATCGTCGCAGGAGCAGCGTAGGACTGGCCTGCAGTGACGCCAATAATGTGAAGATGGGCGGAATGACGAAGGCCACCGTCTCATTGATTGGATGGTGGTCGGTTTGTCGGCGAGCCTTCGCCCCTCACAGAAGCCTTGTGGCCTTCTAGAAGCACGCTACTGCCCCACCGGCCTTCTCATTTCCCGCCTCCCAAAGGTGTCGGGTGTGCTGCTCCGGGTTTTGGCTGTTCTGCAGCTCTCTGCAGCCGACAGCTGGTGGTGTCGTCCCTTGGTCTCCCCTGTTAGAAACCAGTCGGGCGGCGATGGCGATCCCTCAGCGCCCGACGCTTGACGCGCAACAGACGCAACTCGCGGAGGCCAAAGGGAAAGAGCACTTTTCCTCTTTCCCCCCTCTCCCCTCCCCCCCCAGCAGCAGACCCGCTTTTCACATTTCTGGCTGGCTGCTCGGCCAGGCAGGGATGGCCTGACAGGGGTCCTGCCTGGCAGCAGCCACCCTTCACTCGTGGGCTAAGAGGACGATGAGCAAGGGTACAGGGGGGTGCAGGGATAGCCCGTGGAGGAAGTAGCCACCCCGGACGCTGGGCGTTCGCTCACGCCTTCACCTTCCTTCCCGACTCATTAATGCCTTGGCCCTGCGAAAAAGGCCGTTCTTTGTCGGCTTTCCCTTTTGATCTCCCCTCTTCCCGCCGCGAAACCGCAAACCCGCTAACCCGCCTGCTTCCTCCACCGACCGAGCAGCTGGGTCCATCAACCACTTTGCCTCTTTGACGGGAAACACCAGACTGCGAGATCCCTTCCTCTGGGTCGGTTTTCCCTCTGACAAGACTCCCGGGGACATACATCACCATACCCACCCTCACAGCCCGCCCCCGTCCCGTCCTTTCCCATATCGCATGTCATCGCGTGTTTCTTGCCTGCCCTCTTTCGCAGCGCAGATCGAAAACTCTGGGCACTTTCGTTCCGCCCTCCTTTGTGTGCCAGCAAACCCTCCCTTAGCTTGATTGCTTTGGCCAGTCTCTTATGAGACGGCCTCCCCACCATCCTGCCGTCGACCGCACCTCCCTAACAGCAAAACACCGGTCGAAAGTTACTTTGCTCGATAGCTCCCTCCCCATTGAGTGTTTCTTAGCTCTGTCCCACGACGGAAACGAGAAAAGGAGCTTCCTCCCCTGCTGTGCTGCTGAGCAACCCCTCCCGTCGGACGGCTGCGCGCAGCTTGTGGACGACGTTCCCAATTCGACACAAGATATTCCCGACAGCGCGGCCACTGGAGGCTAGAGTGGGCACAATCCGCGCACTCACCTGCAACTGTCCGCCCGCGCTGCTGTATTCCTTGTTGGTAATTGGTTGGCGACGGCCGCTCCTCGCACAGGAACGAAGTGAAGGCTGCTTCGCACACCACCGGAACCGGGCAGCAACGCACTTTCAAAACGACGCTTTTTTCCTGCGAGTCCCTGCAGACCCGAGGGGATGTGGTGGTAGCCACTTACAGAGCCCCTTTCCGACTTGAAGAAGAGGACCCGTCTGCTGCTCCGCAAGACGAGCTGTTAAATCGTCACCAATCGCCTCTACTTTCTCAGACCGGGCACCCTACAGGAAGAATGCCCAGATCGAGGATACGCGGACAGTCGCCGGTTCTAATGTCACCCAGCCCGTCACCCAGGGAATCCTCACCGCAGCCGTCGTCGGTCTTCGAGGACGGCGACGGAGATTCGGTCATGACGGCTTCCAGGCCACCAAGCATGGCTTTGATGCCCCTCGCTTCGGCGGCCACAAACCCGACATCACCGCCGTCGCTGCGAGACATCCTGTCCAACACGGCACCTCCGCCATACACGCTCAGCGCCTTCATGGCTTTTCTGTCTCAGAACCACTGTCTCGAGACACTCGAGTTCACCATGGATGCTGACCGGTACAGAGCCGCACACGCCGAGATCCTGCAAGGCCGACCTGCTGCGGCTGGAGATGCCAACGAACACGTCTGTTCTCTGTGGCAGAAATTGATGCACGCCTATATATTACCCTGCGGATATCGCGAGGTAAATCTCCCTGCTCACGTTCGAGACCGGCTTTTGAGGCTGCCTGCTGTGCCGATCCCGCCTCATCCATCAGAACTCGATGAAGCCGTCACAATTGTTTACGAGCTCATGAATGATTCGGTGTTGGGACCATTCCTTGCGTCAGTCGCGACCCCTTCCCCGGAACTGATGGAGGATGACCAAGACTTTCGGCATGTGCGGAGACTTCGCATCCCAAAGGAATCTTCGTCCCTGTCCAACCCCGAAGAGTCTACGAAGTCGCCGAAAGTTGGCTTTTTGCCGCTTCTCAATCTTTCGTGGACCAACGACCATAATCGATCCGGGTCGGCCTCGGGCGAGCCTGTTGAACGTGAGACGGGGTTGTCCGACGACACTGGCAGTACGGGGTCGCCGTCTGGCAACGAGCCCATGACGCCACCCACGACGCCACCCACGTCGGATTGGGCGTTTAGTACATCGCCCAGCAGCCTCCACCGAGCGATTAGTGCGCATAACAATGGATGGAAGAAAATGGGTGCCAAGCTTGGCCTGAGTAGAAAAGGACGAAACAAGCGCCCGCATAATGTCAGCACGACCTCTGCCGGCTCAGAACCCGATGTACATATGAGCGATGCGGCACCAGGCAGCAGCAGCAGCAACCCTTTATAGGGGTCACAGGTCATGCCAATACCGTCAGATCCCACTACCACAACCCCTTCGCAGACCGCACCTATAGCGGTTCCAGGCATCACGATTACGGACGAGAAGGTGGTGCATACCGTGGGCGTGTGGGAAGAGCCGCACCCAGGCCAGCGTTTCTCGCTACCCCCGGCGAGGAATACTGGCCCATGCTGCGATCATCACACGTCCGTAGGGGGTCTGAATAAGATTGGCATGGCCGCAAAAGGATTTACACCATATGGCAACCGGCTTAGAGTGCCGGGAACAGGAAACCGCCGGTTATCACGCTCGCGACTAAGGCCGATGTCTTTGAAGCCCCTGCGAATCCCAACCAGATTTTCTCGTCCCAGTCATCTTTCAGTGTCTGTTTCCACCCCAGTTGCCGTCAACAGATTGAAGCGGTCGGCATCGGCGGAGTTTACCCCGCCGATGAAGCTGAATCCTGCTTCAGACGACGGGGCTGAAAGCGATGGCATATCGAGGCCGCTCAGCTGCGCGATTGAGACGATTGCCTCTTCGGAATTATCCTCTCCCCGCATTTCTATGACTGACTTCTCGAACCATCTCAACATCGCCTTTGGGGAGGACTTCGAAACGCCCAATTCCAGAAGTGGCCTCACTCGGCATGACTATCGCGCAGTCAGGTCGACAGGGGAGGATCCTTATGGCTGGGAGGCCGAACTCAACCGGAAGCTGACCTGTTCCGCTATCCAGTTTCAGCAGGCAGGTGGCATGAAGAGAGGTCTCCTTCAGCGGGTTTTCAGTCTGGGACCGAGAGGAATGTCATAAACTCATCCATTTTTCTTTCCACCATCTCGATTCTTTTTTCGACACACTTCTAGACGCATTCGGGATTGAATCTCGGGTGTGTGTGCTCAGGCATACGGATTACGACATTGCGACTCAGTCTTCCTATTGTTTTTACATCGACATGGCATAGCATGGCATGGCGTATGTTGAGAAACAAAAATCGTGAGGCAATAAGCGGGCGTTCTTTACTTTGCTTCTCGGCCATTTTTGGGACGGTCGATATTATACACTGCAGGATTGTGGACAGCATCAGGCTTTTTTCTTTTTAGAAATGATACCGAATTGGAAAGCAAAGGCAGTTGGGAGCGGGGGCGTTGACGAGGAGTTTTTTTTTTGGTTTCAATTTTGTTTCTTATTCACTCTAACTTCTACATGAGCTCGGGTTCGGGAACGTCTCCGGTTAAGCAGACTTTTTTTGTCTTCTCTCTGTTTCGGGAATACGGCATATACAAGGAGTTGACAGCTAATTTTTGTGGCTGTTTTGTTTTGGAAAGGCAGGCGGGGAACGGCGGTGTGAGGACAGACAAAATGCGGAGAAGCGGCGTGTTTGACGATCGACGAACAATGGCAAACAAACCGGATAGACAAGGGTGGAGCAATGCACAGGACTGGATAAAGCAGGATAGTAAAAGGCAATGAATGGCGAGAGTCGGCGTGACTAATGTTGCCTTTTTGGGGAGGCATAGGAAGGGGAGGAATGATATCACCAGCAGTACCCCACCTATACCTATGTAATGTCTATCTGTCTGGATCATGGAAATGATGACATGATTCCGAGCTTGGCTCCTGGAGTGGGTGATGTGAGATGAGCTCGGTAGTTGATGTGATCTTGAGTCGTGGCTAAGCATTTCTTGTCTGCTCCTTTCAGACGTCAATCTGGCTTATTTGGCAAGGCATTGTGTCGGTAGGATATGTGAGTGGATGCGTGCATGGGTGCATGGATGAGGGAGTGGCTTGGAGGATTACGGCGCAAGGTTGTCTTGTTCTTTCTCATCTGTTGACCGATGTGTTTTTTCTTTCTTTTTTTTTTCTATCTTCACCGAAGTCTTGGGTCTGCTCGCCAATAGACATGCGAAAGTAATTGTGGACGTGGGCGGCACAGCACTGCATAGGTAGTAACCACACAACATTGCACATGACATAAGACATGAACGGGTACGGGTACGGAGACGGGTTCGGGTTTCTATTGCTACCTAGGTATGCTGTGCTGGGTTTCTGGGTGGTTGAGTCTTGTCTGTGCCGCTGTCTTGCAACTAGCAACTTTGTGCTTGCCTCTGTGGGGATGGGTTGTGCCGTGGGACGGCATGATTTTGTCAGTTGTCACTTTCTTTTTTCTTTCTTTCTTCCTTCCTTCCTTCCTACCCCCCTCCCCCCCCAGTTTAGTTGGCTCTGGACAAGACAATTAACTTTGTTGGAGACATGACATGACCAGATATGACAACCTAGGGGACCTACCTAGGTAGGGTTGGTGGGGTTGTGCCAAGCCCCGTGTGTAGTGCAGAGGTTTGTTTCATTACATGATGACCTACTTTGAGAGGTACGAATACTTATCTGGTTGGAACGGACCTACATACCTAGAATAGTTATACATCATTTTCCCCGTCTCTGGGGTAAGGAATACGGAGTAATAAAGGATGATGGATGGGGGGGGGGGAGTGTTGTCGTTGTTTATGCATTCTGTGCATGCGCGTGGCGCGACAAAGCAGGTTTTGCTGCTGGGAATGTCTTATTCTGTTTTCACTTTTTTTTTTTTTTTTATTTCTTGTTTC
>Ga0247765_1000514_pt1 | contig 29407 bp, 36 predicted proteins | sample UWRJL106311C6_FD_179949 | JGI IMG/M metagenome (GOLD analysis project Ga0247765, IMG submission 179949) | Plant litter microbial communities from Arlington Agricultural Research Station in Wisconsin, United States - UWRJ-L106-311C-6 | ecosystem: Environmental > Terrestrial > Plant litter >...
GCACGGATTTATTTGTTGGGGGGGGGGTTCAGGATGAATGGAGGAGTTGTGGGGTTATCTACCTAGGTAGGTAATGTGAGGAGAGACAGGAAGACGGAAGAGGGAAGAGGAGGAGGAGGAGCGGACACCAGGTTTGCAAATCCAATGTAATTCTCCGCTGTTCCTGCTCTTGCACACTTGGAGCCTTCCTTTCGAGATGTTTTGTGCCGTTTTGCCTGGCACACATCCGTTGTATATTTGAAGCCTGGGGTCCATAGCTGACAGCCAGACACCGGTCCTAGGAAGGCTTGTTGGGGTCATCGGGACTCCGATTGGGGTCGGGTGGGCTAAGAATGTGCAGTCCGGCGCCCCCTCCATCATGTGTCCACTGAACCTCCGGGTCTCCAGGTGTGCCCAACTAAGGTAACTAGGTGTACCACAGCAGTAGCACAACATTGACTTAATGTGCCTATGATGGATACCTAGGTAGGTAGGCAGCAACAGACCCCTCTATTCTATTCCAGACCAAACCACAGTGCTCTCTCTAAGGGAGTAGATTTTGATTAAGGACATGCATTGAGATTGCTAGAGATGGACAGCACCGCAGGATCCGTCCAATCTCTTCTCTCCGCCAATCACAATCACATGACATGGTACTATGTGAGGTAGGTAGGTAGGTAGGTAGACATCAAAGATAGGCGCTGTGTTCTGTGCTCCGTCCGCGTCCAACACATTCCACCCACATACATTCCACATTCCACATAACATTCCACATACATTTCCACATCCCACCTTCGCTTCTCCTAGGTCCTCTATACCTCCCCGGCGTGGCGTAGCATGGCGTCAACAAGGTTGCTCAATACCTAGGTAGGTAGGTACCTAGGTAAGTACGGTACCTCCAGCCCCTTTATAACGGTCCTTGCCCCTCAGAGGTTCCCAACAAAGACACCACACAGAGCAGAATGGCGCAGTTGGCGTGCGTTCTGGTTTGTCAAAGTGGAAAGGCTCCAGTCAGTCGAGTCGAGTCGAGTCGGGGGAGTACCTGTGTGATGTTAGGCGAATGGCCTGCCCTCGTAGAGAAATGGTTAACTCGTCAGATTCCTAAAGAATTCCTAACCGTGCGTGTTAGGAATTCCTTGAATCTGGAGATTGTGGTGAGTTCGAATTCCCTTGGAGGCACAAACTACTTTTCTTTCTTTCCCTTCCAAGCTTGACAAGTTTGATGAAAAGCTAACCACGAGATTGAAAAAAAAAAACAGGGTTCGAGTCCTGCCGGGGGTGTCTTTTTTTTCTTTTTTTTTTTTCCCTCGTCCCCGTATTCTCATTATTATTATCATCATCGGCCCCCAAGATATACCTATTGCCATTCCCAACCTGGGCGTTGCTCTGGAGCACAAGACACTGACCCCATCTCACCTACGCCATCCCTCGTCAGCCCACCAAACAAAGAAGTCTCATCATACCCTGCCTTACCGAGCTTGTCTCTCCAAGTAACCCTCCCCTATCCCCCCTCCCCTCACAAACTGGACCCATGCAAGTCACAGCCAAGTCTGCCAAGATGCTTAACAATACCAATTCATATGTATATATCCATCCATCTCCTGTATCAAAATGGCTCCCAACTATTGTACATGCTTTTGTCTAGGCAAGGCAGTAGTTTGCCCCCCCTAGGTAGGTATACATCTACTCACTTCACAACTCCTTTTTCACCCCATTTGCCGCCTTGGCCTTCACCTTCACCGACCCCGGTGGAGTCTTCAGCCCAAACAGAACCAGCAAGCTCACTGCCGCAATGCCAGTGGCGCCCATCCCATAAGCCACCTCCCGTCCAGCCCACCAGTACACACTCGTAAACAACACAGGGCCAAGACCACGGCCCAGCTGTCCCCAGCTCCTCAACATGCCCAGTTTCCCGCCACGCTCGCCCTCGTTCGCCTCAAAGCTGCTGAGGGCATTCAAACCCGTCACCACTGTCGCCGAGGTCGTAGCCAACCCCGTCGCAGCGAGATACAAACTCGACACAGTTGACGTCTGTCCCAGCAGGATAAACGCGCCCAGGCACGCCACAACGCCGATTCTCACAGAGAGCAGCGGCGGAAGACGCCGTGTAACACCGCCCTGGAGAAGGGACGCCACCAGCCCAACGTAGCCCAGCAGACGACCGTTCTTGGACGAGCTGTAGCCAAAAAGGTCGTACGTCATAAAGGGCAGCGAGAATTCCATGCCGGAAAAGAAGAGCAAGAAGGTCATGTGTACAAAGTTGAGCAAAAAGTGCGAGTTGGTCCGCTGCACCGGCGCGGGAGCCGTGTGCTCTTCCTTGTTTGCATTCTTACCCGAGGCAGCAGAACCGTTCTCCTTCTTCCTGGTGAGGGCGGGGAGCGTCTCAGGGAGGCAAAAGTAGAGATAGACCGTCTCAGTGACGATAAGGAACAGGGACACGCCCGCGGCCGTGGCAAAGGGGTTGGCGGCGACCGTAGCGATGGAGCTCAACCAGGCGCCAAGGGCTGGACCAAAGGTGAAGGCGATGGAGAAGCAGGCGCCGATCAGGGCCATGGTTGCGCCGCGGCTGTTGGTGTCCGAGATATCCGTCGCAATGGCCGTGGCGAGCTGCACATTGCCCTCGGAGAGACCGCCGACAATGCGCGAGGCCAGAAAGGTGCGGAAGTCGACGGCCATGACCCACAGGAGCACCGAGAGGATGTTGCCCATCATGCTGGCCAGCAGGGCCGTGCGGCGGCCATACTTGTCCGAGAGGTGCCCGATGATGGGCGAGGCAAAGGCTTGGAGGAGACTGTAGCAGCGGGGCTTGTTAACCTTGGCCTGCTCGGCATAGTACGGTCCATATCAAGTATATAGGAGCATAAGTGGGGGGTAGTGGGGGTAGGGGTGAACCTACGAAAAGAGGCTCCCGAGGGCGCCGCCTAGCAGGACAATATCGTATCGCGAGTCGATGGGGCGTGCAAACGAAGCCTTGTATGCATTGAGGTAGCCGAGGATGCTCGAGAGAATTGTCTTGGATGGGGGTGCGGATGCGTCGATTGGGGCTTCGGCGTTGCGGTAGAATTCGAGCAGTTTGGGGAATAGGGGTAGGATGAAGGTGAAGGAGATCTAGCATGGTCCCGCATAGTCAGCGACCCAGAACGGATGGGAGCGGGAAACGGGCAGAGAAAGAGAAACGCACCAGATCCAAGAGCAACGATACAAAAATGACCTTCAGCACCCGTTTGCGGGTGGCCGGGTCGACGGGAGGCGCCATCCCTGCGTCGGTTTTTTTTTTGATGGTGATCTGTCGAGCGGCGTTGCTTCGGCGCAAAAAATATAAAAACACCTGGTAGCCGAAGCTCAAGGGAGTGAGTGAGTGACAAGAAGAAAAAAAGCCGTCGATCACGACACGGAACGTCCAGAGACAGGAAGGGAAACGATTAAGTATGTTGTATATGTAAAGAAAAGGAGAAGGAAAGCTGTTCACACGGGTAGCGTTGCAACATGGCGTGCTGACGACGTGGTTGACAGCCCCGTTGCCCATTGGAGCGCGCGCAAACCCCGAGCGTAACCATTTGCGATTCAATAGTCGCGCAAGCCACATCCTTCGCGAGAGGGATGCCATCAGCTGTGGCGCATCTGCGCAGACTGCCCAGCTATCAAGCCACAAGTGGGTGGGTTTCAGCTGCCAGGATCCCCGCCGTTCCATTGGTCTTGGCTCCCGTCACCCCGGACTGCATCCCCGTTTGGCGCAGTGGACTGTGACTCGGGAGTACCAACCCTGCTGTTGTCGAGAACCTCACACTGCACGGCTACAAAGTGCAATGTATAACTATCACCCCCATTCTTCGTTTCCCTCACTTTGCATCGCGTGCAAGCGGCATCAATGCAGCAATGCAGGGCTGCAGGGTGCTGGCGTGGACGCGTACGCAGTTGCCAAACTCGAAGGAAGAAGGTAATGCTAGCGACGGGACAGGACTCGAAGCTCACAGTTCCGATCCCGAAAAGCTTCCAGTCTGGCTCTCAACGTCGCTTGTCATGGTATTTGGCACGCTCCTGCGGCGTCGAAAAAACGGCTCTGCAGGCAAGCCAGAGGCATTTTTTACACCTTAACATGGCGACAGCAGAAAACTGGGCGCGGCATGATTCAGCGTTGGAGGCGCCTAGTTGCCCCATGATTTTGGAGCCGGCACTTCAACTGCCTAGACATCGGACGACCACGTTCCAGGCTCAACGACTCGATATGCCGTGGCCGTGACGTTCATCATGACATATTGCGCCGTGGATTGGCTCAGCTCAGGACGGCTCAAATCAGGCTGCGAGGAGTTCGCCCGACAGGCTTCTCATGTTTTTTTCAGGGTCCTCAGCATCATCGTTCCGCCAACCGCTCTCTGCCGTGACGCAATTCCACCTGTCGATCCCGACGGGACCTTGGTCCGTTGGCAGTTTGAGGCGGGTGAGCTGCCTATAGGGCCACCACATATTTCCCCCAGAGTGTGGAGAGAGTGAGCTTTGGCTGGGGCCGTTTGGGACCACGGTACAAGGCTCTTGGGAGGCCAGCGCATGAATCCCCTCCTCTTCGGCTGAGTGGTCTGCTCCGTAGCCTGCATGAACAATGTTTGTCTTAATGCAGATAGAGGAGGTATATGGCATCTCCCTCCGCCGGGTTTTGGGGACACATGGCATGACGATCTACGCGCTCGTCGACCGAGCGTGCAGCTCTGTTTTTGTCGTCTGCCGTAGATCGACAAACATCGGTGTCGTCGGCCGGATATCGCTCGCTGTTTGATGCCGTTGCGAAGCAAGGGACAACTTTGAAGGTGCTGACCTGTGTTAGTTCACGTCAGGCTACTAGGTAAGTTGCGCGCCAATCTGGAGGCAGGGAGAGGGGCCAGGCGGCAGCGGCGCCAATGCAGGAACCGATGCGCTGAGGTCGCATCGGGACTTGATCTGGCGTCGCACCGAAAAGATCACGACAGAAGACAGGGGGTCATGATCCAAAAAGCTTAACCTCAGAGACCAGTGGCACCGGAGAAAGGCCTTGAGGCTGTGCTGACTGACAAGTTCAGAGTAGCTCTCCCTCTATATCCCTTCTCGCTTGGATGCGGCCTGGGTCCGTCCATAGACGTGCAGCCCGGCGAGTGTCGGGGCTATAGTCTGGGCACAGTAAGGGATCTTGATTGCAAGGCACACCATGCTCATCACTTACACGCTCTTTCTGCTCTTTAGCCGTAATGGCGGCCCAGATCAGCATCCCTCGCCGCCCAATGGCTGCCCACTCGCTGCTCCTCTATTTTCGTCATTGTCCGGTTGACCTATGCCGACGGCGTAACGGAGCTGGCTGGCTGTTCAACCGTACAGCAACATGCTCCCAAGCAGGGCCGTTGCTCCCTCGTATCCTACGGCCCCCCCTTCCCACCCTCTCAACTCTCTGATGGCACCGGGAAAAAACATATTTGAAGGCTCCTCCCCCCCTCCCCAGCTCAGTCCTACTTTCATTCTACCTTCAGTGTCCAACGATACCATCCACTCGTTCTCGTCACTCGCTGGCTACTAGTAGGGTTTCGTTTCACCACAAGCACACCCACCCACACACACACAAACACCACTCTTGCCATCTCACAATGAAGGCTGTCTTCTCCCTCGGCTTCGTGGCCCTCGCTGCGGCTACCCAGCTTGATGCCGACACGTTCGGTCCCCCGAATGTCAAGCCGTCCATGACCTGGGGCGGACCCCCGGGCATGTGGACTACCAGCACCGTCTACTCGACCACGATCCGCACCGTGACCAGCTGCCCGCCTGCGGTTCCCTCGTGCCCTGCGCACAGCACCCGCGTCACCACGGTCATTGTGCCGGTCAGCACCACCGTCTGCCCCGTGACCACCACGCCGACTGCTAAGCCGCCACCTCCCCCGGCGACTGTGGTCCCTGTCCCGCCTACGTCGGCCAAGCCCCCAGTGCCCCCGACCACCCTCAAGCCGCCCACCACGGTCCTCCCTACCCCGACCCGTTCCGTTGGCAGCCTCATCCCCCCGACCACCCGTCCCACGGGAGCCGTCGTCACTGGCGGCGCTGCCCAGAACGCCGCGGTCGCCGGTGGTGTCCTCGCCGCTGTTGCCGCTGCTGCTGCTCTCTTCTAAGCTGTTTTTGTTGACCAACAAATAACATCAACAACAACACATTGTCAAAAAAAACTTGCAAGAGAGAGGGAGTTTCACTGCTTTTGTTTGATCCCCAGCACCCAACGGCCGGCAAATTATTTTTTTTTTCTTCTTCATCATTCCCGAATCTTGAAAAACACATCACCCAACCTCTGTGGACTGGAGATTCTTCATCTTTTTTTGGAACTAAACTAGCTACTTAGATAGAGCGTGTTCTTGTTCGTGGATGGAAGGGAAACCTTTTTTTTTGTGAGGGGGTAGTGGGTTTTGTTTCATGAGTGGGAGAAAGTGTGTGTAGTGAGTGGATTTTGGTGTTGTAATAATGTAGGGGTAATACATATTTTTATTTTTAACCTTGCGTTTTTAGTGGCTTTGGTGATGTGAGTTTGTGAGAGACCGACTTGACTACCTAGATGGGAGCTCCTTAGAAACTAGATATGGGAATCGCGAAAGCCATAAGATCACATGTAAGCAAGACAGGCACCTAGGTAAAACATAAACAGGTAAATAGGTCAAAATGTTTCGTTTCTTTCCCAAAAATCCCAGAGATCGGATCATCACACACACACACACTGAACCCAGCTGGCTGAGCATCCCTTGTCTTGAAACAAGAAACAGATCAATCGATGACTGCTGTTTGGGAAGTCCAAGGCTGGTTGTTCCGATCCCACCACACCACACCAAACAAACACACTCACACTCACACACACACCCGCACACTCACGCGCCTACATACACCCCGGAAATTTGACACTGGAAAAAACGGCTCAGGCTGTACTGTGTACGGTACGGTACGGTGCGGTACGGCTGCTAGGCAACGCAGACTGACTCTACGTATCCATCTACCTATCTACGAATACCAAAGTACCTACCTAGTAGTGTATGTAGGCACGGTACCTAGCACAAGAAAACTTTTAACGGTTCAACAGATGGGGGGGCTGACAGTGGACTGGACTGGAAAATATCAATCTCTGATGCCCCGAAAATCCGAGCAAAAAGATCCGACGTAACGTAGCTCGCCCGAGTATAGACACTACACTACATGACACTACTCTATACTATGTGGGTATCTTGGGTAGGTACCCTAGGGGAAGTAGATGACATCGATCCACCGGGATAGACGGACGGACGAGAGCCAACATGAACGGAAATCACATCATATCACCGTGGCTCTTACTTTGACACCGAGGCGCGGCCATCACCCAAAACAAAAAACCTCATGCGTCATAAATCGCCAGCGGCGCCAAGATAGGTACCAATTTTTTTCTTGTCTCTGGTCTGTCAAATTCTAGTTTTCCAAGTTTAAAAAGTGGTTTGCGTCCCGCCTGCCTGCTCAAACCTTCGCCACCAACCCAGAAAATCGTCTTGGCCCATTGTGCTACTCTGCCCTGCCCCTGTGTGGTTCCTGTTCCTGATCCTGGTCCTGCTGGGACCGACGGTATATACGCGGTATAGAGAGTGTGTTTGTGCCTGTACTATATAGTACATCTCATTTCGCTTGTGCAGCTATGTGAAGAACGGACACACTACAGGTGTGTGTTGCTTCTGCCCTGTAGAGAATTAAACGACCCCCCCACCCCAAAAAAAAACCATCGAATCTCGTGTTGGGGTATTTACCCGGGCGCGACAAGGACTTGTCTCCCACAAAGCAGCCCGCGCCGTAGTATTTTCCCCGAGGGTCAGACTTCCTCAGATGGAGCCGATTGGTCGGGCACGCAAGGAACGGGGCGCTGATTGGGCCGACGCGGTGGGCATGACGTTGGATATTAATCAACAACGAACAGGAACAGCACGCACCTAGGTCCTGTTCGCGCGACCAAGTCTTTTTTTTTCTTTGCTGTTCCTGTTTGCTGGATGCTTCTCAATTACCGGGCCGCGATGCAATGACAACACACGCATGCGTCTGGTCAGACAAAATGGCCAATTGGGTCAACGCAGTCTCGAGAGATCAAAAGTCTTGAAGGGACTTGACTCAATCGCTCTGCGTCGAGCCAACCAGGCAAGGGAGCGGCCCGTTGTTGCCTTGGAGGTTCGCGCTCGACGGTGTGACGTCTCTGAAGTAGCTATTGCAACTCCCAGAACTTGTTTTGCTCGCTGGTCGGCGGTCGGCGGTCGGTGTACAGTCGGCCAGTATCCTTGCGCTACCGACAGCATATGCCGTGATTCGAAGCCCTTCCTTTTCCTCGGGTCATGGAAGAAGGGAGAAATTTCGCTCCTCGGGCCATCACCCAGGCGATAAGCCCGGTGAGATTTGCCAAGCAGCCGGGATGAGGACTGGACTGCGAACTCGGTTTGTCAGGTGATATTGGGAGGATTTTCATGAGCCGGCAGGCAGGTAGTGTTTGCGAGCCGCCGTGACCGAGGAGGAACTCCGCTGGTACCGGGGCAACCAATTGGGTCTTGTCGATATTCCCCGGCTCGGCAGGCTGCTCTGATTGCCGGCCTACTGGGACGAGCTGGAAACATCTGTCGGAACATCCACGTGTTGAGGCTGATAGTCTAGCACTTTAGGTCGGGAATGCGATCGGGCAGCCGGTGGGTCGTCATCGGACAGTCCGTCTGAGTTCCTCATCTCGTTGATATCGTCGCTCAAGAAAAGGCTCGTCCTCGATAGTCCAGTGCCAATCACCCGGAAGTCAGCCTCTTGGCGATATCCTCCACTCTCTCTGCTCCTCCCAGCAACTCCCTCACGGCATCGTGATCCCTGCCGCTCTCACCAACTACCACCATGTTGACAATGTCCCCATCGTCTCCCATCACCAGTCTACCCGTCTTGCCGTCAGCCCACTCAATGGTGATTTGCTTCGCCTCGGCATCGGCAGCCGTGATGCTGACCAGCTTGCCCCTCTGCTGATCCACGTCGTCTTCCTCGCCTTCGTCTCCAGCCTGGCTTTTGCTACTCCTGCCCAAGCCTGCCGCCTTCCTCAGATCGGCAATGACTCCCATGCGATGATGATAGCGGACCACTTCCCGCCTCAAAGCCTTTGCGAAGCGGGCCAATTCCTGCGGCTTTCCGGGGGGAGGCAGATACCGGGCGGCCAGTCCTGATAGTGGCACGCATGGCGGTACTGTGTGTCGGTGCACGCGCAAGTGGCTGCGGTGATCGGGGAAGGGCCGGTTGAGCAGCACGTAATACGGACGCAGGAATTTGGCGCGACTGACCACCTCGATGCGTAGACCCAGAATGGCGCCTGAGTCAACGGCATGGGGGTCGGGATCACGTGCGCGGAACGTGGTGATGCCAGCGCAGGCGCGATACAGATTCTGCTGATTGTGGGCGCGCTGGGCGGCGGCGCGATGGAGCAGGTGCTGCTCCTGGTCATGCGACCCTGTCAGCAAAGCCTGCGTTGCGGGCGCTGAGAGAACAGTGGCGGTTTGGATGCGGAGACGCGATTTTAGATCCTTGACTGTGGCCAGTTAGTTAGAATTCAAATTGAAAACAAAGTGGGCGGCTGCGATACTGACCCCGGGCTTGGAGGGTTTCGATCTCATCGTCGAGTGGTGATGACGACATGGTGAGTGAGGATTCGAGACGCGTCAAGCCCAGACGCGTTCTGAACTGATGCTTGACGTCCAGACCTTGCCGGCAATGGGGGTTTGAAATCTATACAAGCAATTCCTGTAAGAAAACCAAGTATTGTTCGGTCACACAGAGTGCGGCACAGCGAAAATAATGTTGGCTTGTTTGTGTTTGTATAACCCTTGACTGAATTCGGTGAGGTGGGTGGTAGTTGACAACTGTCGGGCCCACTTTTCCGGGGCTTGGCAGACATTGTGAGCTGAGTGCCGAGCCCGGAAGCCCGGGGAAGCATGGATCCACTTTCATCAACGCATCGCGCCTTCCTCCGAGGGCAGCTCTCTGTTCGTTTCCAGGAAAACAGAACATGGTTCTTCTTTCTCCACATGACTCGCCAAACGTGCATCCTAGATTGACGCTACCGCTTCTCTTCGTCCTGACCATGTTCGTTTAGCGTTTCTTACGCTATCATCTGATCAGTCTTGGCTAAACTTTGAGGCTTGCGCAAAGTTTAAACGTCACTCTCGAGTACAGGAAGACGCCTGCTCCCACGTACTGCTCCTGGCCATCCATTGTTCCTCACGTTTCGCACTGCATGACAGTGCTATGTGCTGCACACGTCCTCAACCTCAACAAACCTCATGCAAGTCGCGTGCAGCAATGAGTCGCAATCCCGTTTGGCATTCAAGGTTGCTAATATAGACATACAGCGATTCTGGTTCTAACAATCGGCATTTCTCCCGAGGTTTCCGAGCAAATGCTCGTGACTAGACTGTGCGCCGATAGGAAATCAGTTCCAGTAGGCCATGTTGCCTCGTCTTTATACTGACAAGCCATTAGTTCCCACCGGTACTCGAATTCTTGTTAGCCGCCAGTCGAGCCTCCAACTCATAGAATTTCTATGCGATCGTCGTCTTCCCGCTTCGGCGTCGTGAACGAACCGGAAGCCAGTGGTGAAGCTCACTTCGATACGCAGCCGAGAAATCTGCCGCGACACGCACTCGTTCGCACCGGTCCAGTGGGTTAGTTGATATCAGATCGGCCTGGTCAGTCGCAGTGTGCATCACGAATTGGTATCGAAGAGGCTGAGGTGCCAAAGCATGCCATCACCTCCCGCCGTATCTCTTCTCTCCGCCGTCGTTTCGTTACCCGCAATTCATTCGGCGAGATTTCCCGCCTCATCCGAGCTTCATACTTCTTGTTTTGTAAGTCCATTCCTTCGCTTTGTTGAGCTCCTGTGGTCGATTGGTCACAAGTGTCAAGCAGGTCGGTTGCGGTATATCCCTAGCTGGACCAGAGCATCACTTCGAGGGAGGCTAGTGGCTCGCTCCCTGTCCGAGGTTAAGCTTGACGCTCTTTTCCTCATGTTCTGGGCCGATTTGCAGATCAAAGCTGGTCGACGGGCAAGCCGGACGCTGTATGCTGGGAATCTGGTCGCCGTTGAACGATGTCGCTTCAACAGAATAGCAGGCGTCGATCAGGCTGGCCATTGGTGACTGGTTGATGTTCCCACCCGAGCAATAGCACACAACAGGCAACCGAGCTCTGGCCGCGCCCTCTCCAGACAACTTCGAGAAGCCCTTCGTTCGCATCTCGACATTCCCATCGATACACCTCACGTCGTCCTCGCTCAGAAAACATGTCACGGTCATAGAAACTGCCGGCTTGTGCCACGCATAACTCTTCGAAGCCTCGCCCACTGGCGCAAAGCGGACACATTTCGGTCGCTGCTCAGTTGATATGATACAACCTAGGGGCGGCAGATGCGGTCTCAAAGCAGGACTGGCTGGTGTAGCAGCATGTCATCTTGATTTGCTGGTCATCGAAGCGCTGGAGAGTCTTCAAATCCCTTTCCCACCAGACCAGCACCACGTCGCGCGACTTGTCCCGACAAGGCCGCCGATTCGTTCCACCTCTGGTGCTACTCTATCCACCGTCAAGGCTTTCCAAGATGTGGGACGAAACCTACCAATTCAATTTGTAGCGAGAGTTGAAACTCATAGGAGCCAATCACCGAACCGAATCAGCCCCTGACGAACATCCGGCTCCGAGATCCAATTGAGTGGAGTTTCATGGCATGGCACACGAAGCTGACGGCCAGGCTAACATTTTACAAGGATAAACAATCGCGAGCGAGTAAAAGGTGAAGGTGTGAATTTGCAGCGGCGAGGAAAATATCCCATCATCGCCCAAGGATGGAGAGGCGAGGCCACTACATACCGACGGCTAGTACCAGGGCCGATATGATGACCTCTTGTCATCGGAATCACGGTGATCCCTATCCAATGTGGGCAATTCAACCGAGCGGTATTGATACTCATCAAAGCGTCAATGACGAGCATTAATCGCATTGTCTAACTTCGTGGAACCCCTCTTCCCTTGACGGTTATCGCGAGCACCGTTCGCGATAACCAAAAACCAGTCAAGGACTCCATGCGAAAATATCGCGACAACAACTCAACAACCAACACAATATTTCCCAATTTGGAGTTCTTCAGTGATTTTGTCCAACGCTTGTGTACTACAGCCAAGTTCTAAGCGCCCATCTTGCTGCAGCAACTCGGACTACACAGGTCGAAAACGCTGAAGACGGTAATGGAAGCGAAGATGGGAAATTACATAGACTATCATGCAGCAGAGTTGCTCAGTACTACAGTAGGCAGAAAGCGGAAAGGAAGACTTTTGTTTTGATTTCGCCTTTAGGCGTGAATCGAATTGTTCTCACCCCTCAATTTGGGCAGGAGCTCAAGACACCACTTTTTTGTTTCCTGAACGCATCTCGTGGGAAAGAGTTGAGGATCGCCAGCCTCATCAACCCCTCACTTATAACCTCGCGAGCTTTTTCACCTTGAAAAGATAAAAAAAAACAAAGCAGCGTCGCCCCTCCTCCTCCTCTCCTCGTCATTCCTTTGCCATTCATCTCACAACATCCACGATCTTACCAGTCGCCTTCCCCAGCCGCTTCACTTACAAAGGTGCCAGCCACCTCGGTATCATCTCGCGCCTCACCCCCCGCACGCCAGCTCACCAGAAACCCCAACCACCCTTAAGGTTTTCAGCCTAGGAGCATTTTCTCCAGATAGTGAAGCTCTCGACACGCCTTTTGCACAGTGTCTGGGACACACCCACTCCGTATTTCTTTTTTAATTGAATTCGTCACAAATCCGAACCTCAACGTTTGGCGTTTTAGGCATCCGCATAAAAGAATAACGGTGGTAAAACTTCCCCACTTGATCCAGTTGCCTTTTTTCTCCCCTCCTCCCTGCGCCGGATCCTGTCCTTGCAGGTTTGACCACAATCACATAGCGCCTCGTCATGAAAGACAACCGGGCAGGGATAGCTGGAGGTGATAAGTCGCAAGGCAAACCGGCTCACAATTTCGTGGCGTTGTCTGGACCGCTGCCACGGTGTCAAATTATGCTTCTTCTTCTCCCTTTGGCCATTTTCACAGCCATCTGCTGTTTTTTTTTTTTCCCTCCCTTACCGCACTAGGAACCGTTCGATCACACCTCCCACTGAATCGAGCACTCACAGTTGCCTTGCATCGGATCAATGTGTGCCCCGCAGCGGCCCTCGCAAAGTAAGATCTCGAATGGGGCCGGTCCACACACATGCGTGCGCAAAATTTAAAGCCGTTGCGATAGCATTCGAGCAAGCAACCCCGCGACTCAGCTTGGTGCATGCACGAGCAGGTTACAAACCCCATTGAGCCAATAGTTTGTGTGCTGCAGTCGACATATTCCAGCCAATTATGCCAATGATGAGCCGCAAGGCTCTGAACATCGGGTGTCCGGGGTGTTAGGAAATCCCCTTCGGACATTAGCTTGAGTTGCTGTGCATAAGGTGTGTGTGATGTGGTGCGAACTGTGGTGCCCCTAGTGTGTTCCGTTGTTGATTTGGGTATCTATCACAGCCCCAAGGTGAAGTGGACAGAGGACCGAAACTGCACACTCGCGCCGAGATGACTTGGCTGCCTTGCCCACAAAAACTGTCGAAGTTGATACAGGGCAAAGGGTGCAGAATTGGGCCAAAATGACGCTGGCCTGAAGATAGGTTGATGTTGAAAAACAACCGGCAGAGTGTGTGCCATTGCCGTGCAGCTGCCTCTCAGCCCGGCGCTTATTGAAGAGATTCCCCCCCGCACTTCCCATTCTACACCTGCCGGCAGAGCTTCAACCCAAGCAAAATCGGGCGAGAGATGTTTCGGCACCAGATTGAGTGCGAGGCAGTCGCCTTCTGCATGCACACTCAACCACTTTTCTAAGAGCTTTCTCAGAGGGACCGACGCGAATGCTTGCATCATAGACGCCAGACTACCCAAGCTGTCTGGCAAGGCGGCAAGTGTCGAATCTTGGTCAATCACAGTGCGGCGCTCAGCACATTGTGCCGACAGGAAGGGGTCCTGCACAGGTGGAGAACATCTGGGTCCATCAAGGCGCACCTTGATACCCAGGTAGAGTTTGCATCTGGCGGAACCTCGTCGCCTTAGGTTGCGGAAGGGTCAAAAGGCAGCAACATGATCCCAGCAGATTGCAGAACATGTTTGCCCCGGTACTGCGGTTCAGGGGCTGGGGCCGGTCCGGCGCCGGCACAGTGATCACTGATTGCCTTGGCGGCTAGTGCTGTGAAGGCCCGGCCGTTGGTGGGGCCGCAGAGCGGGTTCACTTATAATTATGTGCCACCCGTCTGCCGCGCGGGTAACATGAAGCAGATCCCCGAGACCCTGTGCGGGTGTCCAACTATTTTGGGATATTCCTCACCGCCGAAGCGGGGCTTCTCACCAGTCGACGACAAGGTTCAAAGCGTTCCGTTAACCGCCGATCCCGGACGTAGGAAAACGGACCGTGTCCCAGTTCCCCGGGCGGGGTACCGGTACTTCTGCAAGGCAAAAAAGGCAACCATGCGGCTGCTGCACTATGAGCAAACTTGTTGTCAGAGCAGCACGTTCGAGGCTCAAACCTACAGATTACTATCAAGCGCGACAACACTGTGTCTCGAGATAGTTGGGCATCACCGCGGTAAAGCCCTAAAAGTGCCTTTTCGCCCTTTTGGTCGCCCGAGACCTGACGTCGTTTAGTCGGGCGCCCAGGACTGTTTCTTTCTTGCCATATGTCGGGTGCCGCACGCCCTTGATCAAGTTGTCTTCACGTCGAGGGTGTTTCTTCCACACGTTGCAGCTGGTGTCAGCATGTGTGTACCGTTGGTTGATACCCTGTTTCCGTTTGCCTTGTGTATCGCAGCTCTCGGATGGCGCTGCATCCTCTCGCCTGGCGCCCCTGAAATCACGCAAGCCTCGAGGCAGGCCCAAGAGCACATTGCTGCCTTACCCCTGAGTTTTGTGCCGGCAACTCCAGGGCCTTCTTGGCGGTGCCTGCATTTTCAACCCCATAAGGCGCCGCCGAATGCGTCGAGCCGTTCGCAAAACTGTGTGGCACAACATGTTTCCGACGTCTACCGGCCTTAGTGCTTCCAATGGAAGTCTATGCCCATTAGTATGGGCCCTGTAGCCACTGCACCTTGTCTTTTATCGCCATAGCCGACAGAAGAAAAAAGCCTAGGCACAAAAGTAGGAAGTGGGCAATGTGATTTCCTGTTTCTCGTTAATGAGGAACATGACGAGTCGCGTCAAACCAGACCGGGCTACCTCATTCCGACTCAGCCAACACGAGATGGCTCCGTAATGGCCGGGTGGATCAGCTCCTCGTGCTCCTGGCAAGCAATAACAGGAGATCCGAGGAGCCTGTCGCGTTTTGACCACATTTCGTGACCCAGCAGTAATTGTCCAGGTTCGGAAATATTATTGTGGGCGAGCAGCGTCAGTGCGAATATCGGTACGGCCAGGGGTAAATCGGGCTGAAAGACTAACTTTCTTTGTCGCTGTGCTTGTCCGTCTGGAGCCGAAACCCAGGCTCATGGGAACTTGAGTCCATTGCGCGAAGTACGTACAGTACACCTCCGGCCTTGTGCGATGTGGGCTCTATTAGGATTCCCGGAAAGGCTGCTGTGTAGTTATCTGAATATGCAGGGTTCCAAGGGGATCCTGCAGTGGCCCAACCGAACAAGCAAGTGTATGCCGCCTCATCATCCGTGTTGTCTCATCGTTGCTCCTCGATTCGCCTAAGCAGTGGTTAGTTGGATTGGTGCGTCCCATCAGCTGCCCTCACTCGGTTTGTATTATGTCACTGTGCCCTTGTGAAGATGGGTGGCGCTGCCTTTGGCGTCGCAACAAATTGGGGTGGATTGAACTTCAGGATTGTAAAGGAAGCCCCTATCTTCAGAGCCCACATAACGAAAACCGTATTCCATATCAACCCCGGTGGCAGCATTCGCTCGTGTATCTGCCAGCTGAAGATAGGCGTTTGTTTTGTTTACCTGGCCAGTCTTGGGCCTTTCTAAAAAGGGGCAAGTAAAGATGGCAACAACCCAGCAAGCAAACTTCATTCCAAACAATGATAACGAGAAAGGGCCGGCCGATCATTGGGTCGAGTCCATCGAGATGCAGAGGATGGTCGTATGTGTGATGGCGTGTTTCTTTAGCGTGTGGCGAGTCATGGAACCGCATCTCCATCGCAATTAACAAATTGTGGCTACCAAGACTGGGTGGCGAAGAGATACAGCTGTCGAATTGGCGCCCCGAATCTGATAAAAAATTGTTTTCTGCCACCGACAAGAGACTGTGAGTCTACTGGCATACCTTCCCTCCGACTCAGAGCTCGCATCGATCCCACTCTTGCTCGTCACGAACGTCAGAGAAACGGGCGGCTTCTACCGAGTCAATGAGGTAAATGTCGTTGCTGATGCGGCGCGTGTTGTCTGGAAGCAGAAGAGGCGCTTCCCGGAGGTCTTCTGGGTCGAGTGTAGGTGGGCGATCGGGAGTAGGAGTAAACCAAGCACCATGCTGATTCATATCCAGATCTCCCAGAGTGTTACTGTTAGCCGGAAAGGCCTCGGCGTCCCTCGCGGTGCCTCCCTGTTCTTTCACTTTTCTATCCTCCGCGGTAGGTCGGGAGGTATCCTGCTCAATCTCGTACCACCCAGTTCCGATTTGACTGTTCGTTTTAGGCATCGGTGTGTCGCGGGCGGGCGGATCGTAAGGGCTGTCCCCCTTCATAGCCGACCTGGAAAGTTGACAACTGTCAGAATTCGGCGTTTGTTTTCTCGGGGATTATGTGGTGCTCGAATGAGACTTACGGTGGACTTTCACTCAACTCAACCAGCAAGGAGTCCGCTTGCTCTCTGTCACCAACGGGCCACTGCGGAGTCGTAGGTTGGCATGGAACGGAAGGCAGTAGGAAGATCGATCGGGGAGACGACATGATGAAAAGGGGCTCGTGGCCCCTTGAGGACGAGTGTTGCCAGGTGTGTTCAAGTCTGAGTGCCTCGACTCCTCGGGTCGCAACATAGGGGTCACGCCCAAAATTGGACGCTGCAGTGTCGGGAGAGGTTACTGCTCCCGAGACGGTCGATTTACGACGCGGCTGGCCAGCGTCCTCTACGCTGCCATTCGAGTACCACTCGTGGTCGGAGATATCTGGGTAATACATGGAGGACATGCTGCCTTTGTCTTGGGTCACAGGTCGCGGACTTGGGGTGTTGAAGCGTCGGGGACTCTGACGGTTGCCGATAGCAATGATGCCGATGACGAACGACAACGACGGCTTTTCGGTTGACGGAAGATGGGGATCGCGGCAGTGAAATACATCGCCAAACAGTGGAGAAGACGAGGATGAGAGAAACAACAGCAGTTCCACCCACGCCCGACAGCAGTGGGAACCAAGGGCATGGCGTATCAGAGGACTTTCAGCGTCGTACTGTTTGCCGGGATCAAACCGACTGGCCGCTCTGAGTCTGGCGGTGAAGAAACCACGGAGACGCTACGGCAAGGCAGCCACCATGAATGATCTTGAGTGGCTGCCTCCTGGGGATCTCGAGGTCAGGGGCTCCACGGCCGATCGAAGAAGCTGGTCTCCATTACCACGCGGCGACTCCTCATTGTCCCGGCTAATTGGGGGTCGTACGATACGGCGGCCGCACCCAAGGGGGCTAACCGTAAGTCCTCCTGGAGCATGTTGAGGACGACGGGACAAGGAGTGAGATGTTGGCCGAGAATAAAAGGCGAGAAAAGGGGAGTGAGGGCACAAGGGAGAAGAAACGGAGGGGTTCTGGCGAACCTGCCGCCGGTGATGACCCGGTGACTACCTCTTAGACGCTGCCCGTCATCATCGAGTTGGGAATCGAGGAGGGCGGATTGAACGCGTCATTACGTCTGGCCAGCCTAGAACCATTCATGAGAAATACGAAGCGGAACGCCGTGATGCCTCGTCTGTATACTGGAAGGGAAGTTAAATTGACTGGTTTCTCTCTGGCTGCCGCTGCGGATCGAGCTCGTTTCCGGGAAATCGGTTGAGACTCAGCCGACCAAGATTGCCCGATGCCACTGATTCGAGCCGCCGCGCTGCTTGAACGGGATCGGTGTAGGGCCACGACTGGAGATGGCGGCTACGTGTCGGCAGGAGGAAACCAAGCATCGGATACGGTAGTTGTCGTGCATCAAGGCGTCGCTTGCGGGCAGTCATTATCCCAGCTCCCCGCAAAAGGGGTGGATGGGAATGCACCGAACCCTGCAGAAGTCGGTTTGATGAGAACAGACTTTGTGGCCAGGGAGCACTGAGCTAGAGAAGCAAAGATACAGCCAAAGGGACAAATTATGGGCGGCTGGAGACTGAATGGGACCGAGGCTGCAGCGTTTTGGGTCGCGAGATGGGGTGAGCCGAGCTTGGTCCGGCATTGTGCTGAAGGCACGCGCACTCGCAACGAAGAAGGAAGGTACTAGTAACGTAGCTTGACATAGGTCTGAGAGAGATTGGCCAAACGCGATCTGCTATTCACAAATATGGAGCACCTGATAGGAAGGGCCCCGAGGGTGGGCCTTGCTGGCTTGTTTGAACGGGAGGGAAGGAACCACCCAGATTTTTCTCCCACAAACCTCTTCTTCTACCTATCCCATCTCTCTCAACGTCAGACAAGGATTGGTAACACACCACACAAAACAGAAAGAGACGCTTACGACCTCCTCTTCGGCACGATTCAATTGCCGCAAATAGAATTACAGGCTGTTTGGTCTGCTTGTGCAGATGCGTGGCGCCGCGCCTTCCAGAACCCACGCTCGAATCCGTCGACACGCCGATGCCGCCTCCTCGGGGTTCCTCTCCTAACCAAGTCTCCGCCGATTTGAGAACTGCAAGACGGAAGGCCACTCACTGCACAGCTTGCTTCGCGGCCTGCTTTGGGATTCTACGCCGTTGCTCTACCTAGGGTTGACACCTCCGAGGTTTTAGGTCCAAGTGGCGCTCGGCAACCAAGCCAATATTCTCGCGGCGGTTGAGGCTGGAGTCGGCTGCTGGACTGGCGTCAGAAAACCCCTCCTTGATGCGCAAGATGTGTTTCCTTATTGAGCCAAGATAGGGTAACACAACTCTGTTTCCCAGCCTCCACCGTTCCCTCCCCCACGATGCCTCAATCACCTGCACAAGAGTTGGAAGTTGACATTGAAACTTTGTGATAATGCATTATTCTGCTGACGAACTTGCATTAGCCAAGCATCCCGGCAGCGCTGTTCGACCAGCAATTCGCCAATATTGAATGAGAGATGCAGAAGACAGGTAAGATTGGACCCAAACATGGGATGGTATACCTCCACCATGCGGCTCCTTGAATGATGGTGCTGTTCCACCCCGCTTGCGCGCTGCAAATCGCGGGCCTTGAACAAGGACTAGCCCTGTTCTAGCCAGGGTACGAGCCTGAACCTCGCTGCTCTCGTCAGGGGATTTACATCATGACAGGTGCGGGGCCAATGACGGGAATTCTACCTGCGCAACCCGATGGTGCAGAGGCGCGTTTGGCGGCTGCTGCCATGCTCTTGCAGCGAGCATAGACTGCGAAGATCCTCCTTCTGCAGAACACTTGTTGCGCAGTCCGGTCCGATCTGGGTTGTCCCCCACACATGCCTGTGCCACCCTTTCCCGATGTGTTCTTGGCATACGGAGGCCAATACTCAAGTGCACTGTAATCTCAGCTCATCTTGAAGTTGTGTTGAGGGAATGCAGTTCGGAGTACATGTAGGGATGCTGTTTACGCCGGGAGTGGGTTCTTGGGATCTTTGCGGGTGCTTCTTCCACTCTGGGCCATCAGCTCTGGTGTGCATTTTTTTTTTTCCACTGGAGCAAGTCTTTTAGATATTTGCTGCCCCGCCTTCGCCGGAGACCCGGTATAGCATATTGATCTGTGGCATTTGTATGTGCTGCCCCTTTTCGTTTGGACTCTCATCTTCACGGTTTCATCGCTATTTTTTGTGGCCGGCAAAGGAATGCACAGCTGATTCCTATGTTGTTCGCGCTCCTATTTCACGAGATCAGCTGCATGGTGCGCGACTCTCTGACCTCGCCGTTCACTTCCAAGTGGGAAGTTCCGGGAAGTTCCGGGAAGTTCCGAACTCCGTGGTCAAAACTGCCGCAAGTTCGGCGGCATTGCAGTGGAAATTCCTCTCCTTTGCGACAACGACGACTACGACAACGACGATGATGACGATGGTGTCATCATCTCGTCATCCTTGGACTGGCTGAAGTTGAGATAAGCTCTGAGAGGGAACCTGGGGAAGTAAGCCCCACACGGACCGGCCCGCCAACGAGACTGAGTGGGGTGAGGAGAAAAAGCAAGTGCCATCATGCCAGGCTCACCGCCAGATATGGTTCATCTAAGCATGGGATTCCGGTCGCAAGGACGACTTGGTAACTGGCTGGTGAGTGGCTCCCCTCCCCAGGCCCCTGACACTAGCCTAGGACGGGACGGCTCTCTACGTCGTATCATTTCCCCCATCGGATCATCGCGATCTTTTGATTAAGTTCTCCGTCATCGGGGCGACAGCCTTCTTGCCTTGAGAGGCATTGGTAGCGGTTGGCGACTCTTGGTTAAAGGGCGCGCGGCGACAGGGTTCAGGCGCATTGCCTGATACGCGTAAAGCGCTCCACCACGGGATCCCGAAGATTTTGTTGTTGCTACGATGAGGTTGTCCGTTGTTGTGTCGCCGGCTCGTGTTGAAGAGGACGAAGGATTCTGGCGGTCATGGTCCTCCAATCGTTCCATTATAGTGTGGTACGAAGTATAGAAGTCAGACTCAGCACACCTAGGTATCTACGGAGTTGGTACCTCGGTAGCAAAAGCCGACAATCTACCAGCGTCCGCATGGCTTCCACAACAATATCCGGCAAACCAAGCCCCGAAAAACCAAGGATGGCACTGTTGGTTCGGCGAATCCCAACTAACTATCGCGAGCCCGCAATGTGCCGAGCAGTCATGGTAGCTCATTGGCTGACACGCGTGTCAGGTGCTAACTTCAGATGATCACGACGGAGTCGGAGAATGCTGTTTGGAGGAACCGCTATGCAGAGGCTAAATTGGGTGGGGGTTTGCAAACCTGGAAACAGGGGCTAAGACGCAACCCTGGGCCGTATTGAAAGGTTTGGTTGAGAAGGCAGCTCAGCAGAGCAAGGGATCAGGTTGAGGCCTGCGCACGCAGATGGTGGATCAATGTTGAGAGGAGCGCAGATTCTGTGGCACAGCATGGAGGACTTTGCACATAAAGGCATGCAGTGGCCGGGCAGCTGACGAGGCCACGACTTCAACCTTACCTACCAGAGGATATATAGCATAGGTAGTGGACTGTGTCAGCGCAGTGATCCTGGGCCCATTTGTCTTCTGCTCCGCCAAAACCCCACCGACGGCTCAGGGGGTTGGTCGTGCCTTCCACCCTCGTCCCTGGTTGAGATTGAGCGCTCAAACTCAAAATTCGGCAAGTCCCACCCAGCTGCCAAGAACAACATCCTTTTGGCGCCTTTTGCCCCGGAGAATGTGCAGCATCCCTCCTCTGTCGGTTTATGGTCGCCCGAGCCGCACTCGCCAACGCGCGGAGCTGTAAGGGTGGACGCCAAAGGCCCGAAATTTGCTTTACGAATAGAACCAAGGTGATCTCTACCTATCCTTGCGGACCCAGCAGCCTCGATGAGAATTCAGCTCGTTTCGCAATTTCATCTCTCAACCGGCTAATGCGTAGATCCGCCTTAAGTCGTGACGGAAAGTTCCGCGATCCGCGATCCGCGATTCCAACGCGCTGGGTCGGAATCAGGGAGGACTCTTACCCCTGTCCGCCGAAACCAACGCTTTCCGATCTGTCCAAAATTCCAGCCAGACACTGCACAGTGGGAGGAAGCGAACAGCACGGCCATCGGCTATCGCCCTTTGGGAAACTCGGTCTTAGCCGACTCAGGTCTCCAAAGCCATCGAGAGACCGTTTCAGCCTTCGCAAGCCACAATAAGTAGGCTCAGACGAACCTGTTGTCTGTAGGCCGGTGTCCAGATTTTCGATTCCACCTTCTCCTCTCATTCCTCAACATGCGTCGACTCTTCCCTCTTGGCAATATAGTCAACATTGAAACCCTTCGTTGTTCTTGGAAGCAACCCGTGATCTACATCCCTCTCCCCCGCTTTAGATTTTGTTCGGGTATTCGACCCGGTATAAATCCCCAACCCACCAACTCCTTCGCCCCAAACAATGGCGCTAGGATCAGGAAAGCAGCTTCTCTTGTGGACGTCACGACATACCGCAGAAATCATTGACCAAGCCCGGATGATCAGCTCGAGATGTCGCTCCCGATCCCCGATAATGATCGTGAGCTCCAACCTGCCCAGACAAACGCTGTAGTGAATGCTGATTTTGTTACTGGCGCGGGCAGGTTGCAGGTACGACCGAGGAACGCTAGCCCCCATACTCTGATCGACGGTGATCCGTCACGAAAATTCCTGCCGTTAGAACTTCGGAGAAAAAGAGCACCCCAACTCGATCGACGAAGGTGTGCAACATCTCCTCCCGGACTGACGCATCACGATATACACACTGCCAACGGGGCCTACGAGCACGCAAGCAGGATGGGAGTAGCCCCCAACCAGAAGCGCGAGAGGTTACGGGAACACTTCAAAAGGGTATGTCGGAGGGAAGGTACACCGTCTTCTGGATATTACATTCTTACGTTACAGTGTCACCTGAGTTCGCCAGATCCACAAGCAACCGGACGGACACAAACACAGAAAGCAATCGCCGGGCAGTTCAAAGGTTCACTTCCTCGACCCTCAACAACATTTCCATCTGCCGAACTACCATTGTCATATAATTCCGCCGACGTCCGTTGCAGCAACACCATAGCTCGTTATTCATGATCGAGTCTTCAGCCGGATCGTGTCATTCCGCCATCACCAATACTTAATCGACCGACTCCTCTATCTCAAGGTACTGCGGGTACAAGTTGGGCGCCGGAGCGCCCGCGCCTGAGCCAACCCCAGCAATTATCCGGTCAATGGACTCCCTGCCGGCTCCCTGGTTGGCACTCTGGTCTGCAAACCAGTTCGTCACACTCTCTTTGCGGAGTTGATCATTGCCCGATGACCGGGAGGCACTGCAGTTTTCTCGGACGTTAATTGCTTCCATCAGGGCTTTGGGTATAGAGAGACGAACACGGACTTAACATCGTCGGCACCTTCGACATCATCAGGGAGAGAACCGGAAGCAGCTGAATCTGGAGCCGTGTTGCTGTAGCTGCAGCCGGAAGTCTGTTGGCCATTGGGTACCTTCATGTCCGATTGGGTCGTCGCCGATTCGCTGCGCAACGCGTTTTGTGATTCTTGATCCGTTTCTTGAGGATCCATTGTCTGTTTCGGTTGGCCACTGGTGTTATTGACGCCGGCTGGGCCAACGAAGCAGGGAAATGCGAGATGTGTGTGGACCAGGTGAGGAATCTCGCGCCAGTTGTTTTGAAAGAAGAATGGATGCGCTAACAGTGACCGAGAACAGAAAATCGGGTGTAAAGTTGCTCTCGGGATGGAGATATATCAGCGTCTTCTGCCTTTACCTCGTAGGTTCGACCGGCACTTGGGGTAGAGAGTGAAGAGTGGGCCCACCTGCACATGAGCCATCTCGACAACCAACGGATCCAGAAGCCTCACCTACCTACACGGAGCTACGTGGCTAGCCGGACCGTCACCGCTTGAATGCGATTCTGACCCATGACCATAGAAAACGGCAACCGCGGACAAGACGGGAAGCACCGGAGGGAGAGCGGGTCGAATATGCACTCAACGCATCGAGGGTGTTGCCCGCAAGTATTGATGGACCCCAGGGTGTCGCTAATTCCATTGGGCGGACAACTGCTGCTCTAGGCCAGGCCTGGGCAGCATGTCAAGAGAATCAGCACAATGGAATGGTAACGGAGAATATTCCCCGATAGGGAACGCGCAGGTCAGGGAGGGGCGCCACAATGTTTAGCCCAACCAAGATCACCGCTTCTGCAGCCTCCATGGTTCTCACACCCTTACGGGCAGGCTCAGGAAGGACCTGGGTTGGATGCGAGACACGAAAGTCCTCTGATCATAGGCGGCTCTCTGCTTTCTTTGCAGCGGCGGCGGCGACATGGGATCGAACACTCCATTCCTGCCACCTCTGTCATTCTGCCATGTGGCAGCTAGAAAGAGGAAGTCGCTTGCATTTTGATCGCGTTCTAGACGGGGCTAAGTTCACACCATATGAACACCCGCAGCCCTATGGGCCTCGCCATTAACCAACTCCAGGTACCTAGGTACCTACTCTATACCTTACCCTCTTATTCCAAGCGCATCAGATCAGACGGCGTTTAGAATAGACGGGCGGCGCGAGTGGCTGTCAAAACCCACACTTTTTGATGTATTCTGGCTCATCTGTCACAAAGTGCTGACCGGCACCAAATCGATCACTTTGGGGGCCTGTAATCCGCAGCCCTACCGCCCAATGCAAAACCAACCCCCACCAGAAAGCGCGCAAAGCGGCACACACAAGTATTCGTACAGGGGTGACGACCCCCTGCGATCACCACAGTGGCTTCAGGCACGCATGGGACACCTTCTGCGAAGCAGTCCAAATTCATCACACAATCTCACTTTCTTGAACCCGTCCAACGCAGTCTCTGGTTCGAGTTTGGGGGCCAGATATTTTGCAATTGCATCCTTGTCTCAAGTTGCTCGCTGTGCGGATCATTCGTACACAGAAAACTGCCCAGGCCGGCCTGCGTGGCTGATTTTGCGGCTGCGATCCTCACATCGAGCATCGTTCCTACACCTCCCCGATACAGCCAGGGGCGCACATCATCACTTTTGTTTGACAGGCCCGGCCATGATATGGGACTTGATTGAGCAGTGAAGAAAGTGGAAACAGCTTGGAGGGATGGGAAGCTCAACAGTGAGGGTACACGATGCCAGTCCCCATATGCGCGCAGATACGTCTCTGACATCCCGATTGGCATATGTGCCAGGACTCTGGCATGACGTCTCGCAGTAACTATGGTTCGACACGAGCGAAGATCCGGGCACTCTCGTCAACTTTGTCGGCATGCAATGTTCCCAGCTCAACCTGGTGAGGGTTTGCGCTCAACTTGCCCACCCGCGACCGGGGTCGGAATCGAACGCGGATGCGTCAATCAATGACTCGTGATGCGCGAAGCATGCAGGGTCGTCACGCTTAGGCAGCGGAGATGCCAGCATGCCCTGTCCAGACCAACATGGATTGGACGTGGTGAACGACTCAGTGAGGTCGATTCGAGCTGTGCAATCCCTGTCAACATTGACCTTGCTACATTACCCCTGTCAGCGCAGTCTGTCCGCATCAATTCCAAATATCACCAAGGAGAATGATCCTATCAGCCATTGCGGAATTTCGGAACACGGTGTTCAGGGCGACAGACAAATCTGGCTCTCTGGTGACTATACCGCAACCTCAATCCGGTTGGAGCAAAATGAGGCGGGACTTGGGGACCTTGTGTCACCCATCTTCACCATGGGATCATGTCACTACACTCGTATTCTTTGCTTCATCACGGCCGCTGCTAGGATTTAGCAAGGGAACGGGATCCGTCGCCTGGACCTATGCGCTAACTAGGTACCTACGTACCTCAATCTATCTATTTTGAGTATTGCGAACTCAAACCATCACCCTCACCCGGATCCGCACCGCGTGAAGCGCGGAAAGCGGCACGAAGCCCAACAAGGGTGTACAACTACTTGTACATAACAGGCAAGGTGGCGTGATTTTCAAAGTCATCGGTCCCGAAGCCACAAGAACAGGGCCTGCTTTTGCTCTGAGATATTATAAGCTACGCCTTTGAACCTGATATGGCCCCCAGGTTGGGCTACAATAATTCCAGTTTCCCATGCCTCTCTCCGCACAAGGCAGCTCGGCCGCAGTCGGCAACCATGAGTCGGCAAGTTCAATCCAGGAATACATGTACCTATCCAGGAACCTCACCGCTACGAAATTTTGGACCAGTCAGCATCAGTGATGACGTGCGCACAATTTCCCCACAAGCTCGGTAGTGATGACAGGCTCAGAACACTCCATAGACGACAAACTGAACGGATTGCCGTTTCGGTCATTTTACCGCTAGAGACACCCCAGCCTTGAGAGGGTGAAGGCAAGGCTCGAAGCACGATTCGGAAAAGGGCACATTCCCCACATCCGCGATGCTGCAGAAACGGACTAGCCGAGCCTGAGCCAACAGATAGCACATTGGATGCCTTGCCATCTGCACTGCGATAAGTTTGAAATACGGCTCGTGGGTGGACCCGGCAGACTCGATCACGATGGTCCAAATAAACACAGGCTCGCGGCCACAAACCGGAGGGAGCTCCGCGAATCAGCAAGGACGTCGGAGAAAATCCAATCCTGCCATCGGGCGCGTGGGTAATTAAGACCGTTGACTGGCGGGCTTGCCAACATCTCCGCTTGTGTGCGTACGTCTCCGAATCGCCTCTGCTCATCTCCTAGGCTCGATTCCACCTTGACAAGTCATAAATCAACCCGAGAGAAGGGGTGCGCTATCCGGGGCACATCCAGGACTCAAAGTGCAGCCTGACCGTTAGCCCCCACCGCGGCTACGAACTCCTGTCGTTCGATCAATGCTAGCAACACCCCTCTACTAGCGGCAAGCGGGAAGCCAGCCGATCATAAAAAGCGGCTATGGGTCACCTGGCAGCCTGCCAAGCGACGAATCGCCTGGTGAAGATGCAGCCGCTATCCTGGCCAGCACACACGTTGCGCATGTAGATTGATGGTCATTTGTCGCTCTTTGTGCGGGCTAACCAGACCGCTTGGGTGGCAAGAATCCTGCCATGGAGTGTTGAGGCTCTGCTATTCTTTTGTGTTTTGCACCTGCGGCAGCGAGAAGTCGTGCGAGCGCAAGTTGGAGGGTAGGTGGACGCTCGCGTCATGTGTCGTGACCACTGGAGATGGCTGTCTTCCACAGTGCTGCATCTGCCGCCTCCACCCAAGAGCCTTGGGCATTGCCTTACCAGGCGGGGTCTTCGGAGATACAATTACTGCACTTGCTCGACGACAGCATCCTACAGCGTCCTCAGACGAACGGGGCCGCGCCCGGACTTGAACAGCTTCGTGTCGTGCTCACATCGAATTGGACTACAATGGGGCTCGATGCTGACAGACATATATATCCACTGTGAATCTTGATTTGCTGCCGCCTCAGATGCGTCGCTTCGGCCACGCCGTCAAGTTCAGCTCGTGAGCGCCTTGCCCCCCGTGTATAGCCACACGTCCCGGAAGTTGTCACGAGGATATCTCCGATCCCCGAGGCTGATCATGACGCATCTACTGGAGACGTAGTGCATTGTGAACGGACCCTGAACCATGATTGGGCGAAACCGGCGATTCTCAGCCTACCGACATGATCCGGCTACGGCTGCCGACCTGCAACTGCCCACTGGAAAGTGTAGACATTGTACTTGTGATATTTCTGGAGGTGAGTCTCTGGTATTTGTTGTCAAACCCCATGAGCAGAGGGCAGGTGAGAGAATGTGAGATGTTGTCCTTGTGATCCTCATTCTGCATACCCGCCTCACCTGACAAGCCGATGCGCACTAAAAAGCGCCTGCTAGCCGTGATGCAAACCCGCAGTTTCGCTGAACATTCTCGCCGCCCAACGACACTTGGGTTGCTCAGCCTTTTTTCTTTAAAGCGACACGGAACGTTTACAATTGCTCACCTGGTAGTTCGTACTTCAGCTGAATCATCTAATTTAGCCTGAACAACAACATTGTCTTCCGAGGCATCATTGTTTTAGCAACCGTCATGGGACATGGCTTCCCTTTGCGAAATTCCCGAGACAGACCCGCCCAATTCATTCAACCAAACTGATACATACCTAGTCTAAGATGCCCGTGTGAGGCTTCAGATGAATGAATGCGCGTGCGGAGTGAGTGAGTGACACAAAAAAAAAAGAAAAAGAAAAAGAAAAAGAAAAAGAAAAACCCTATATTCCGGTATCGGGAATCGAACTCCAAGTCTCAGTCTGCTATGCTATAATGGCCCCACGCCGGAAAAAATAATACAAACACTGGAGAAAAATACGGCAGGAAAATCAAAAGAGAGTTGACTAGAACTAGAACTAGAACTGGTATGCTTCACCCATACTATACCCGATGTACGAATTTTGTGTTTATGTCGGTGACGACCACTAGGTAAGGTAGGTAGGTAGGTATAGAATGTGTTCCCAAAACTCTGTAGAGATTCAGTTCAGTTTCCCGGCGGCGTGTCGCGGGAGTTAGTTTTGGTGTCTAGAATTTGATAGCCGAGGTTACCTAGTTAGTTACCTGTCGTGGGAAAATTGACGTCATTGAGATTCACTCAAAGTATGTATCCATATGATGTTCCTCATTCCTCATGGGTCAATTGGGGGGGGGGTTTCGTTTCAAGTTGTGGATAGGTGGATGGATATTTTAGATATACATACCTACTAACTCTAGTTTAGAAACTATAGAATACCCATATGATGAGACAGATCCATTCGGCGCGATTCGTTTCATGTTCATCCCTTTTTTTCCTTAGTTCTAGAGTTCCTATCCTGGGGAAAAACCAAAAAAAAGGAAAATTCGCAATTTCAATTTTTCACTTGTCATTCAAATACAAGTTACACATTGTGATTCATGATTTATCACACACAAGATTTCATACCTAATAAACAAAAACACAAGCACTATCTGGTATATATATATATACCCTAGTGCTATGTAAAATATGACTGACTGCCTGTCTACCTAGGTAGGTATTTAGAATCAACATTCACTACAGCTCAGCACGTGGTGAACAGGAGACTGCACCTACTTACTTACCTTACCTTACCTAGGTACCTCATCATGATGTTGATTCCCAAACTCCTGACATGAAAAACTAGTTCCGTCGACATTCAATCTCGATATTATCCGGTGCAAAGATCTAAGCCCCCCCACACCGGATAAAATAAAATAAAATATAAAAAACCCAAACTGTTGTGTAACAGACTTGAACGAAAGAAAAAAAAGCCGACGTTGTGGAACGGTTGTACAAAAAGATTAAGATTATTTCGGATGGAGACATATCTACTTACTTACTAGGTACCCTACCTAGGTAGGTACCCGAGGGTACCTTACCTACCTAAGCCGCTGTCTGTCCGATCCGATCCGATTTTGACGGAGCGGATCTGTCCTTCTCACTCTCACCGTTTGCGGTTCCTTGCAGAAAGGTAAACAGAACAGAACGGAGGAGACCATGGAATTGAACCGTGACACAGCCGATTTGCCCCCCTTTCACTATGTGATGTGTAATGTTAGTTGAGGAACTTTAATGAAGAGTACAGCAGCACTATGG
>Ga0247765_1000515_pt1 | contig 29396 bp, 27 predicted proteins | sample UWRJL106311C6_FD_179949 | JGI IMG/M metagenome (GOLD analysis project Ga0247765, IMG submission 179949) | Plant litter microbial communities from Arlington Agricultural Research Station in Wisconsin, United States - UWRJ-L106-311C-6 | ecosystem: Environmental > Terrestrial > Plant litter >...
AAAAAAACACATTTCATACAACAAAAAAAAAAAAAAAAAAAAAAAACCAAAAAAAGGAAAAAAACTGATTGAAAAGCAGTGCACTGTACGAGTATATGACGACCGCGAGGCTCCCACTGTATTTACGAACCGAAACTGCGTTGCAGAGTACGGTACTGGCTTTCAGGGCCAGTGCTCTCTCGTTGACGAGTACTATTGCCCGCCACAGGGTCCTTTCGGCGACTGCGTAATTCCTCCTGTCCGGAGCGACTGCAAGCAACCTCCTCGTGAGGTGACGGATGGCATGTGCAGCAGTGCAGTACCACAATGCATCGGCGGCCAAGTGAGATGTTATGTGGTTTTTGGATACTGCATACTAGGTTCGTGTGCTTGTGGACCTGATGGAACCTGGTCTATTACAAACAAAGCCCGCGTCCCAGACTGTAGCCCCGCATCGACTCCATTCTGAGATCTAGTTGGTGTATAAACGGCTTGTACTTACGTTGAGTGCTACTACCTACCTACCTAAGCCAGCGAGGGAGTGTCTCCAGGACTCTTTTTGTCAACAACGTACATACGTGAGCGATTTGGAGAGACTTTCCTTTTTTTTTTTGGCCATGGGTGGCCATGATGCTTAGCAGGGGATCCATTGTGTCTGTCCAAAAAAATAAAAAAAGGAAAGTTATCAATTTGATCAATGGGCTTTTGGATCTATCAAAGAAAGATGGAATAATCCGTGCTTATGGAAAACCAAGAAGAATCCACCCAGCCAGAGCCTTGTGTTCCGCTACTTTGTTCCGAGCCGGGCTGCGGGAGGCAACCCAGCCAGCCCCATTGGGCATTGTGCATTGTGCATTGTGCATTGTGTCCAACTGAGGAGGATGAATGCCTTGAACACATGACGCCTTTTTTTTCTTCTTTTTTTTTTCTCCAAAAGAAACAAGCAGGAAATGACAGTGGTGAGAAGGCGAGTTAATGTCTTGTAGCCTAATTCGCCAGGTAGTTGCTGTGATGAGAACTATACCGTACATGTAGGAATCTCTAAACTCGGAACAGTGACATGCCGTGGTTGTTCAGCAACAACCCAACTCGCCGGGAACAATCTCATTGTGATTTTGCACTCTCCAAGCGCTGCCGCACAGCTCTTGGACATGGTTTCTTGGAGACAAAAAACAATGTCCAGTGAATAATCAGAATGCTCGGCCTGCGACGACCTTATAAAATCTCTTGAAGACTGGCTGCCTCAGCTAACTCGAAGCACGGCTCAACTTGAAAAACAGAGGAGAACAGTTTAACTTGAGGCTAGTTTAGCTTGAGGCAGTTTAATTTGAAGATACAAGTGCATCCATCGAAAAGGCTCTTCAGTCCTAGAATCAACTATACAACAAGACAATGGATACCCTGTACTTCTCCTTCCAAGGCCCCAATGCCACCACTTGGGCCTCGGCTTTAGAGACTATCAGTTCCCACGCTCACATCCGACGCTTTACAAAACCGACTTCTGCAGAACTCTCCGCCGCCATGGCAGAATCTGCCCCTCTAGCCCAATCCTCAACAGAGCCGCCGTCTTTACAATCTTTCCCCCAATTCTCCCGCTTTCCTTGTGAAATCCAAGACCTAATCTGGGCTGCCGCCGCGGATACCGCTGCGGGGGTTATAAACTTGGAATTCCGCAGCAATTTTCATGTCGCTAGGCCCGGCGCTTCAGGACTCGATCTTGTTGAATATCTCCACGACCCCTCCCAGTCTGAAATTGGGACTGGGTCAGTTCAGGAAAGATGGCGTCCGCTCCTCCCGCTATATGGAACCTGTGTCCGGTCGCGAAGGGTAGTCACCTCCCATTATGGCCTGCCGTTGGAGCAGCAGCATTGTCCACCGATCAGTCGGGTTTCTGGGGCAGTCAGGGTAGTTTTAGATCCGCCGCCGCGAATGGGGCCGTTTGTTAACGCGTTGCCGGGACCGGCTTGTCCTATCTGCACTATAACCAACCCTATCACCGGACAGGCAAGTTTGCGTCCAACAAGAGGAAACCCCTGCGCCCCCGTCGGGTGGGTGCAAAGTCCCAACCCTTCCTTTCGACGGGGACTCGACCACACTGCTGACAACGCCTTTCTGTCTCAAGTTCGCCATTTACGCATCTATTCGGTTTCGAACGCAACTCTCGAAGTCGCAACCTGGAGTTCTACCATTTTGGGATTCTATGCAGCAAATGCCATGGCGCATTTAGTGCTGGCTTTTCCGAATGTCGAGACCTTGGAAATTTGTCTGGAACGACGCTGGCGGAATTGTTTACCTTCTGATCCTCTGCCTGGCACTAGTGCCAGTGTTGGAACTGGAACTGGAATTGGTAAGCAGCAAGTGGAAGCGGGAGTGACTGATGAAGGAGATGTCAAGTTGCTAACGGCCCTGCAGGGTTTAACAACGAGCAATCGGATCCTAAGCAAGACAACAACGATGGGCAGTCATGGTGAGGGTAAAGTGCCGTTCCCAAAGTTGCAGCGACTAATCGTCACGCGGACGGGCCCCAAAAACTGTGCGCAAGAGGCTATGCGTCGTCTTGCCACCGGTTGCTATGACCCAGCCAAGCTGGTATCTGATCAAGTATGACAGGTACCTACCTAGACAGAACAGAGTAAGTTGAATATATCAAAACATGTCCTCCTTCCGCTCCCCTCCCCTCCACTGCCCGTTGTGATTAGAGGCTCAATGTTGAGGTTCTGCATCGCCGATAATGTGTCTGCCTATTAATATACTGAGACCACAGGGATTGAAAAGTCACTTGACAGTCAAAGCTAGATAAAAAAAAAAAAAAAGGGGAAGCGACTCAGAACATGACAAACGCCGACTCTTGGTTCCCGCCGGCGACACATACGAGACGAGCTGCCATGCGGTGTACCATAAAAAGTCTTGGCGTGTCCCCTGCAAAAAGGGGGGTTGTGCTATCATCATTGTCGCCCAAGAGAGAGAGATATCCTCCCCGTTCCCCCAGTTCCCCCCAGTTTTGTTGTCCCCCAGTACCATCTATTTGCCTGTGACCCGTCAGTGTCTTTGCCTCCCTGTTTGTTCTCAACAGCTCGTTGTAATGTAAGGTCAGAAAGGGGTAAAGGGGATCTCATACCAAATTGAGCGCGCGAAGGCACCACGCACTTGCCAACCCAAGCCAGAATCCCCCACCCTCCCCCCAGCAGGGAAGGAGGGAAACAACCATCGACGCTGGGGTGGTAAATAGGTCAAAATTTGGGTTCGCATGTCAAGGCAATGATTAGAACCCTTTGGTCTCACGTGTTTCTCTGAGTATTGACGATGAAGATAATGACACAATATGAGCCGCGAAGCAAAGTCTTCATTTTTGCTAGGCATCTATCTCCTGTCCCTTATATATTTTTTCCTAGGTCCTGACCCCACTCTGTCCAGTGTCCAGTGGCGGACCGAGGGCAGACTCGGGTGTAAGTCTCTTACGTGGGTGGATGGTGTCAGTGGTGCGGCAGTCAGCGTCTTGTCCGCACATTGTGCACAAATTACCCTTTTCTGGCTCAAACCTACGCTGGAACCTTTGGCTTCATTCCCATGGAAACACCCGAATATTTTAACTTCTTGGTGTACGCCATGTCCTGCATGGATATCTAGGGCTTACATCGCCTTTTCCGGTTCCTAGATTCTCCGATTTGGCATTTTCCGCGTGGCAAACACAAAAGCAGAGAAATATTGGTCTCTCGAACACCCTACCTACCCTGTGCTTGATCAAGGTTCGTGGTGGTGGAGGGAAAGGGCGGTCATTGGTGTGTTCCTGCGTTTGTTGTTGCGGTGGCTGATGTCGATCGTGGGTCATCTAGAACAGCTCTCCATAAGTCAGTCGCCGCTCGGCCCGCTCAAGGAAGGTCCTCCATGTCCCCACTTTCGCCACCATACCCCACTACCTCTCTACCTTGGGTAAACTTTGGAAGAAACCTTGTGGTTGTCTCAAAGTTCAAAGTTTCACCTCGGCGGTTTGTTCGTGACTCTTTTCCCCCGTCCAACTCACTAGACGCACGTCAAGTTGATACCCACAGGTACGTAAGTGGCTTGAAGAAGGAGGAGGATGACAGCACCCACCATGCTACCTAGGTGAAACTTCAATGGTCGACAGCACATGACGCATTTTAGCTGGACTGGAGTTAAAAAAAAAACTCTTTCACATTTAGGTTTACAGTGCAACCCTTGACAAAGATTGTTGGCGCAGAACTGTATAGCTTGGCTGCAGGCGAAGATGGGGCCAACCAACCGACCCCGGCGCATATTTTTTATTTTTTTTATCTTCAAGGTCCTTATAATGGAAACTTGATGCCTTGGTACGGTAGATCAATGCTTTAATGATGAAAGTTTAAGGTCTTGTAATTTTAGAACTAAGACCTAAATATTCTTTCTGGCTTAGATTGAACTCTCGCAACACTGCTTCCCAAATACTTACAAAGTCCCACGTCAACAAATTTTCAGGGGTTGGAATATATATTGAGGAGGGGTTTTTGTATGTACATGAACAGTTGGCAAGCAGTTCTGTAGGGTGCCAAGGTAGAATATTTAGGCATTAATTCCAATATTCAAGGCCCTGAAATTTTACTCGCCAAGATCTTGAACTTCATCATCGAGTACGTACCATAGCGCAGCGGGGGTAGGAGGGCCGTTTTCAAGTACATGCAGGCAAGCCGTAAAGTGCTGCGCGCGAACAATCTTTTTAGGGGTTGGTTGGACTTGTGAATCTACAAAAGACAAAAGAAACCACTCCACTTCGAGTTTTGAGGGTACCTCCTACCTGACTGACAGTGTTGAATAGTGATAAATTGTTGCAACTCAACTGACTGTGACACGCGTAGTGTGTCTGTTCTGTCTGTCTATCTCCTTTTTACGGTTTGAGTTTCAGCTGCAGGTTCCACTGGCAACTCTAGCCGCATGGTCCTAAAAACAGTGAGAGAGTTGTTGCCATCATTGATTCAATGCAATGCGCCTCGCTGATTTCATTCCCAATATTTTTGTTTGTTTGTTTGTTTAGATAACCCAGCTGAGTGAGTGATGCCAATGAACGCCAAGCCTATTTTTTTTTTTTTTCTCGATAAAAATGCAAATCGGTATGCAAAAATGTCGATCATCATCTCCAGCTGGAATGGCCGCCGCTGACGTAGATTTTAATTTCTCGGACAGATCCGGTTTGGCGCCTAGTTATCGCCGAGTCTAGACTCTCTTTGAGCTAAGACACTCTGTTGTGAACAGTGAACATTCACCAATTGAGCGGCAGGAGAGAAAGCTCTGAGAGCTGACTTGAAGGAGATTAGACTGACACACACACGGACTGGACTGGTGGGGCCGACATGCATGCCTCCCTCAGCCGCTCGTGCTGATGCCCGCCCCCCCTGAATTCGTGTAAATACCGAACAAAATCCCACCTTCTTGGCGCTTCTCCTCCTCCATTCCCACCTTTGAAGCTGATGGTCCATCAACCCAGTCACTCTTTTTTATTTGTCACCGGTTGTAATCATGCTTCGCACATTCGTTTCTTCACTCCCAATCCTTTCCGGGTTTCTTTCTACCGCTCTCGCAGGAGCTGCTGGTTATAATGACCCCGAACAGCAGTCTTGTAGCAAGGGAGCGCTTAATTACCTTGCCTGTCATAATGGGATTCCAAACAAGTGTCTTCCGGAAATCGCCCCTCAGGCTGTCGAGTTCTGTAGCCGCTACTTGGTTGTGACGAGCACGCGTCTTGCGACTTCGAATCGCGTCAAAACCGTTACCGTAACCACGACGCAAACACTCGGCAAGACTGCGACGAAAACCTCGGTTTCCACCACGGCGACCACGGCCATCCAGACTTCGACAGTGACCACCACGACGGCTACATCGACCACGACGGTTACCGCCTATGCCGCTCCCTCGGTTACCGTATCTACCCTGGTGCCCCGGGATGCGCCTGGTCCTCACTGTGACTTGAACGAAAAGAAGTTGACCCGACTTCCTGCTGAGAAGTTGTCGTCCGTGTGCAAGTGTCTGGGTGTCAAGCCCACAACCGTGGTGGCGACTGCGACCACGGCCGTGACCTCTACTTCGGTATGCACTTTTACTTTTACTCACCTGCTCAGTTTCATCTCAAATCTTGCCCGATGGCCATTTTACCACATTCGTTCATTCATTTCCAAGACCACGAAACTAACCCGAGACTGTCTGTGACAGACGGCATCAGCGACCAGCACCACCACGACAACCACCACGGTAACAACCATTGTCACATCCTCGTCCACAACCACCAAAACCTCAACCACCACCACCACCCTCTCCAACGTCGCCACCGTCACCGTCACCATCGACGCCTGCAGCATCAACTACAACCCCTCTGGAAATGGAGTTGGCAATACCATCCTTACACCCGGCGGTGTAGCTAGCGCTCGCGACTGCTGCATTCTGTGCTGGAATACCCTCGACTGCGTGGCTTCGGCTTTCCCAGGTGGGTGTCAGTTGTTGGTCAAGACGACGCCGCTTAGCGATGCGCCCATCAGTGGGACGTGTCCTCTGGGGATTGAGAATTATGATTTCCGTCCGGGGCCCGGGGTAGTGAACGTGGGCCCCTGTGGTGTTCCGCCTGTGGCTTGAAGGCGCGCGAGTGGCATTTTGTATTCAGGCACTGAGGTAGGGAGTTTCGAGTCTCGAGCTTGATACGTAATTGGCAAAGGACAGACAGACAATATTATAATGCTAGTGAGGAACCATCCCTCCATGACCTGAGCTCTTCCATGAAACCTACCAGAAAATGAACCTTGTCCCGTGTCAAAGTCTGGTCATGGCGGGGGTGGTCGCAATGATGCGCACGATGGCTCCGGAGACGGCCGTGGGGTAAGCAGCGCCGTCTCAACCGGCTTCTCAAATGCATTACGCAACCGCCTTAGATGCGACAGGACCGACTCATCGTGTCTAGTGCGGAGTTCGGCCAGTTCCGATTCCATCTTTACAATATTGTCCATGTCATCGAGGTATTTCTGCGTAAAGATGAGGCCAGTCTGCGCAAACTTGTCACGGTATTTTGCAAAGGCCTCCGCCTCAAGTGTCTTTGCATGGCACTCACTTTCGAGACTGGTGACCAGGGTTTGCAAATGTGTGGCTTGGTTGATGAGACTGAGGATCTTGGCGCTCTTCTTCTTCTCTTCTTCTTTGAGGGCGTAGACTTCGTCGCCTGCGGTTTCCATCACGTCAGTACTTGGGACAGCCACCATAATTCAAGTCAACGGGATGGGGTTCTCACGTAGATCCCCATTTTCCTCGCGGAGCTCTTCATTGCTGCGTTGGAGGTCCTCATAGCTCATGGATCCAGGGCATTGATACACCTCGGACGCCCCGAGCTGAACGGCTATGTCTACTACGGCATCCCCTGGCGGCAAAAGCTGAAGATCGAATATGCTCCTCGTGCCCTTTGCTGCTGTTGGTGTGTCGACCCGGCAGGAGCGAATCGAACGTGCGTCTTCAGCTGTCTTTCGGAGACCTCGTGCCTCGGTTCGCAGCAGGCGCTCGACTTTGGCCATAGATTCCCTGGTGCTCGTGAATGGCATGAGTAAGAGTGACCGAGGACCGCAGGATTGTCTCTTTGACGTATGGTACATGTACTTACGCCTGAAGAAGTGTGACCAACGTGTTGATCGCCACATGTTGGCGCATGGCAAGATTGAGCAGTTCTCGCAAAGAGCTCTCCTTCCAAACGTACCGCGCCCGCGCCTTGATTCCCATGGTAGTCCCTTGGCTGTCCTCACCTTTAAACACCTTGGCGAGTTCGGTCGCTATGATGCAAAGGGTGTCGTCGCAACTTGTAAGAGCATCGACAACACTGTCTTGGACGAGTTGCGGCATTCTGTCCGAGGACAGTGCGATGGGATTCTCCGAGTCCACAAGCCATTGCAGGTGCGCGAGAGCCGTCTTGATCGTCTTGCACTCGGTGATAATGGCGTTGACCGTGTCTGGGGCGCCCTTGAGCGATTCTCGGACCTTGTACAGCCCGTTAATCACTCCCGCGGCAGTAACCGTCAGGCCGGCAGCAGCGCTAGCAATGGAAAGCGGATCCATGGGTAATCAGCAAGTAAGGCCGAGTGGGATGCTATAGTGAGGGCGAAATAAAGAAAAAAGCAAAGAGGAGAAAACCCAGAAAATCCCTGGGTGATTCTGAGTGTTTTTCTTGTAGGCGGGCACACTAGACACTGTCGGAGAATTAGCATCTACACAGGTGCGTATCGCGGTTGAAATGTTCATCAAGGTTGCCACCTGTATCGCAGACTGCAGACTGCATTGGGGCTTGGCAGTCAAAATGCGCCAAGAGCAAGGCCACAATTCGGGCCTCCAAGACCAACGAGGATTGTCGCCAGATTGGATAATTTGCCCTCTTGCTCATCTGTGCAAGAAGAACCATTGTCGATCTGCACACAAATATGCCCGCGCCATGGAGTGCCGGGACACGTAGGGTGTTCGTCGTGTGTGGCGTGCTTTTCATGTCTTTCGTGTGGCCGCTCATGATTCGACGCAGCTTGGGGAAGCTGAGGCGAGGCGCATGCTACTGGGCACTCGGTGGGTCCAGTAGGAAGTGCAGGTGAACGCGCTTGCCGCGGACAGAAGAATATCAGGCGGCTTTACGGGAACACTCGTCGATCGCGTCCGGAGGCCTCGGGTGGGCGCAACGCCGAGTTGGCGGGCAGGCAGAGAGATAGGCAGAAAATGGATGGCGAATTTGATGAACAAATAGGGTCCCTCGGTGAGAACCCTGCATGCCTTTTAAGAGGGTCGGTTCGACATGTTCATCCTGGATCGCGCTTTCCTCCTCACGCAACGATAATCCACATCGACGGAGCATGAGTACCACCGTTCTTTCCCCGCGGGTCAACGGGCTCGTTCGCGACGTCGCAGCGTCTCCAAAACATAACCTCAGCATTGCTGCGACAGGCGCCTCCCGCGAGATGGATGCGGGCCGAACGAGCGAGCTCGCCCGCCAGCTCCGGGGCCTGGGCCAAGACCAGCAAGGAATGCTCGACGCCATCGACCGGCTTCGATCCACCAAACTCTCGGACATCGAACTGCCTCAACTCGTCGTCGTGGGCGACCAGTCGGCCGGCAAGAGCTCGGTGCTCGACGCCATCTCGGGCATCCCCGTCCCCCGACACGCGGGCGCATGCACAAAGATCGCGACCGAGTTCCGCCTGCGCCGGGCCCAGGGAGGAGAACATATTTCGGTCAGCGTGACCCCCGGGCCGGACCGAACCGATTCCGAGAGGCACGAGCTGTCCAAGCTCAGCGAGAATCTCACAAACGTCACCGTCGAAAAGCTTGGTGACGTAATTCGCAACATCGGGAATGAGATTCTGTCCATGCATGCCCAGCGGGGCCAGGGAAAGTTTACTTCGCGCGACGTTCTCACCATCGAAATTGCTGGCCCCAAGATGCCCATGTTGACGCTTGTTGACCTGCCTGGCTTCATCCACACGCCCGGCGAGCAGCAGACAGAAGACGACATTGACATGATCCACGAAATCGCTGAAAGCTACATGAGAAAACCGCGCACAATCATCCTGGCCGTAATCAGTGGTGGATCCAACTACGCCAACCAGGTCGTGATGCGCAAGGCGGAGAAACACGACCCTCAGCTGAAGCGGACTCTCGGCATCATAACCAAGCCGGATTTGGCAAAGACCACGGGTCATGAAGGCGAGTTTCTGAAGCTCGCAGGCAACAAATACAAGATGCTCGACTTGGGGTGGCATGTTTTGCGCAACCGGGGTCCCCAGGAAGCCGGCGACAGCAAGGACCGGGACAAGATAGAGCGCGAATTTTTCGCCCAGGCGCCGTGGAATGAGCTCGACAAGGCGGACACGGGCGTCGAGGATCTAAGGTCCAAGCTAAGTGTCCTGCTCTATGGTCACATCGCCGACCACATGCCGCAGCTCCTAGGTGAGCTTGGGGATGAGCTGCAGCGTACAAAAAAGGAGCTGCGAGCGCTCGGTCCTCGCATCGGAGACGGCGTCCAGATGAGAATGGAATTGGGTGGGCTTTTTGATCAGTCGTCAAGGCTGATTGAATGCAGCACCAGCGGCGGCTCGGGGCCCAATCTCCGTTCCGACCCTCAAGACTGCTCCCGCCTGACCGAGACGGAAAAGCGCGAGATGGCCCGTGGTTTCTACTCACGTATTACGGGAGAACGCCGGGATTTCGAGGAGGAGATACGGCTGCACGGGCGCGAGCAGTGGTTCGACGACCGCGGGGCAGTGGCGACGGCATATTTGAAGAGCGAGGTGCAGCCTCTTTTGGACCGGAGCAGCGGCCGACAGTTACCTGGAGACCTGGACCCCATGCTGCCCTACGACCTCTTTGAAAAACTCTCCTCCGAATGGGACGCGATTGCGAAGAGGCATAAAGATAGAATCGTCAAGACCTGTACCGAGTTTCTGCACGAAGTCATCACCTCTATCTGGCCAGAGCGCATGCAATTGCCGCTCTGGTCAGAGGTGGTCAGTAAGCAGGTCAGAGAATATGAGGAACGTGCCGACGCTGAACTGGACAACCTCGATAAAGACCGGCTGAGACGCGTTCCGCCATATGCCCCGGACTTTCTTGCACAAGTAAAGGAGCTGGAACAGCAACTGCCTCGGCAGCAAGATCAAAGCCTGGAATGCTACCGTTTGTTTGTGAGAATGCTGGCTTTTTACGAGGTATGTCACCGTCAAGCCTTATAACCCGTAGGAAGCGGCCAGTAACTAACATGACGTTTCTGATCCCAGCTCACCCGCAAGACATTCATGGCAAACGTGCTCGTTCAGGTTGTGGAGCGCCACATTATCTGTGGCCTGGATAGCATTTTCAAGCCCGAGAAACTCATCGAGATGGAGGAAACGACCGTGAACAAGATTGCTGCCGAAGACGAATTAACGCAAACAAGACGACATGATCTCGAGCAAAAGGTAAAGGACTTTGACAACATACACACCAAGGTGCAAACCATCATGGTCAAGACGAAGCAAAGGGAGAAGGAAAAGGAGAAGACAGCCACTCCTATAGAAGCTGAGATCTCGGAGGAGCCACAGCCTAAACGGAAGCTTCATCGCCGCGACACCACCAGCGCACCAACTGAGCAACGACCCATTACTAAAAAGGAAACACGCAAGCCCGTCCGCAGACGACCCCGTACCCCTCCGACGACCTCCGAGGGTGAATCAGAAAGCGAGACAGACAGGGCGGGCCGTGTGCCGCCTAATTCGGGATTTAAACGGGCGGCAGAAGGCGGTGGAGGTAGACAGACAACGGGAGGTCGACGAGATCGCCTTGAGAGAAAGGAGCAAGCTCGGCAGGAGGAGGAGCAAGATCACCCTGAGAGGATGGAACAAGGTCGCCCCGGGGAGAAGCAAGATCGCCTCATAAGAGAGAAGCAAGATCGCTGGACGCGGGATAGACATGGGGAAAATACCAAACCGCAGCCGCAGCACCCCGTTGCGGACGCAGACAGCGCTTTGGCGGCGCCCGAAGATGGCAGTCGACAGTTTGACGCCAGGAACGCGGCGAGGAAACTCTTGGCCGACTTTGAGAAGGACGCCAAGGGAAATGGCCAAGCCAGGGAAGCCAAGGAATCTTGGATAAAGACGCTGGTGGACGCTAGTAGGAGTGGAAGAAGCCGAGTGGATGATGCCAGCGAAGACTCGGATGCGGATCTAGCTTATGGGAATCCGAGTGGGCGGAGAAAGTAGTGTTTTTGAACAATTGCCTTGTTGTCTTTGTATTTATGGGAATGCTATTGGTTAGAGCATAACACTCGAGCATTGTAACCAAACAAGTGACAGCTGGTGACGTGCCGAGGGGCCAAGCAGTAATGGTAATGACGAACTAGATGGATGTTTACTGTCTACTGTGAAGATAATCTACCCTCCTCTCAGAGAGTGAAGACAGAGCTTGTACACCTTGAATATCCGAATCTGACTGCCGATGTAGTAGATACACTTGCATCTAGCTAGTTCCAGCTGAGGAGACTGTTTACGGTATAGCCAACCCAAATCTGATCTTCTTAGCCTATAAAAGAAAAACTCTTCCCACCCACCACTTTGGGGTCTACTCACAATCAGTCTCTACCAACTGCACTTGGAAAGCTTACTACAGCGAAAATGCACGACGCTTACCAAGATATCACCCGCGCCGACGAGGCTACTTTTGACCTCTCAGGCAACGGCAAAAATGCAGTGTCTCTTGGAGATGCAACCAAGGCTATTCGGCCGCAACTCCGTTTTCGGGAGTTTAAACGGACAAAAGACAAGTCTGGATCGGCGAGTCTTCTTCCTGTCAATCATTACTATACCCATCTCGATGAGAATGGTGTGAAACAAGTCCCTGAGAAGAAGGATCTATCGGGATCTCTTCTGGGTAGTTTGAGTAACTTCCACACTCTCACCTCTAGTCCACATGGGGGTATTTTCCCCTGGTTCATGGAATTGCTGAGGGAAATCCAAGATCTCATCTGGACGCAAGTTGCAGGAAGTACTTCCTGGCAAACCAAAGCGCACTGGAACAGTCTCGAGCCAAAGGGTGGTAGATCTGCCATTGATATGGAGATTGGTCTCCGACGAGGAGATATTCAGCGCATGTGGGCTTCGCCGCTGTTTCTGGTCTGTAAACGCTCGAGGGCTCTTGCTATTCGTCTCTGGGGAGGAACGCCAACAAGACATGCTATCCCGTTCAACCCTGCTGCGGATGTTTTGGAGGTAAACCTCCGAACCCCGCCGTTTGTTTACTCTCCACCCGGACAAGCCCAAGCCGGAGCGGGTTGGTATATGATCCCGCCTCCCCCACAGTGTCATCTCTGTGGAAACAGGCGACTGCGCGACGCAAAGCGTGGTGACCAGCTGATGGATATCCCGCTGACTTTTGTAGACAGCGATAATTATCTGGGTATGCATGGACTTTCCGACCACCGCGCCAGTTCCCTTTTTTTGTCGCGAGTTCGTAAAGTGAGGGTGTATATCCCCCGCTCAAACGACGAAGGCGATGCGGCAAACCACCACCCCGAGGGATGGACGCGTTACCGAAAAGTGAATTGGTATGACCAGGTTCTGGGTCATTTATTCCTGTATTTTCCATCTCTGGAAACCTTGGAAATCTCCGTGGAGAAGAGGTGGGATGATACGGTGGGGAAATGCTTTGCTTTTTCGGGACAGGGAACCGGAAATATCACGCAAGATTGGGATGTCTATGATTTCCGAGCGCTGGACTCCTCGAGGCACTGGAGAGATTGTCGACAAACCCTATTCTCGAAGGAAAAGAAGCGAAGCTGAAAAACCTGGTGTTTAACCTCTGGGGAGCACACAGTCCAAATGATAAACCTGGCGAGGGAACGACCGGAAAAGTGGGACAGGACCAGACGTGGAATTTCACAGAAGCGTTTGCCGGGAATTGGAAGGCGCATTTGGTGCTTTTTCCGAAAGGAGAGGAAGATCCGCGCACGGAGAGGGGGGTTTATAGACTACCTTGACCTCTTGCTTTTCTGTATTCACGTAAGAATCGTATTGTAGAGAAATGAAAGAATGAATGAAAAAAAATTAGAAATTGTCTTTCTTGGCGTGTTGTGAGTGATTCCTTTGTTTTGTGGTGTTTTGTAAGTGAGTCCTTTGTTAAGGTTAAGAAGCAGGCCCGTGAGCCCATCAAGAGACAAGGAGGTAAGATACTGCATTTTCAGTGAGCTATCTATTTTTTGTGTTCTCCATCTACCTATCCATCATTCATCTCAATCATTCATTCTCAGTCACCCATTTCAGTCAAATCCATAAAACTCGCATCACTCTCTCTCAAACTTATGCCATGTATCACATCCCATGTCGCCCCGTTTCTGCTTCCAGCAACACTGCCATCCCTCTTCCTCGTCGTACTGGGGGCTATCAAACATGGCCATTCTGCAGCGATAGATCGGTCCCCACTTTCCTGTTTTTTTATCATAACCATTAGCTTCCACTCATTTTTACCTCAAGACACCTACCTAGGGGCAGCTAGATAGATAAGTAAAATAAAGAGTTATATAGAACGTACCAGAATGCCGCGGCTCTCTACAATAGTCCCCCCGCTCCCTGTCGTTGCACATTTCCCCACAGTGCTTACACTTGAAAAGTCTCACCGCCTGGGCCGGTGCCGGCGTAGTGGTCTTTGCCTCACCCTTCCGCTCCGTCGCCAATGAAGAAGCAAAGCTAGACTGAGTCAATCTTGAACTCGAACTAGAACTCGAATTTGCCACCGCCGTGTCACCGCCCTTCTAAGACGACTCAGCACGGGGTTTATTCATGTTCGCATTCTGGTTCTGGCCCTGGTTCGGATTCCGGTTCTGGTTCCGGTTTTGGTCCTGCTTCTTGTTCATGATATTTCCACTGTTGATCATGTTACCTTTCTGTATGATCTTGTTCTTGTTCATGTCCTTGTTCATGCTCATCTTCCCCATGGATTCTACAAGGGGGTCATCTTCCGTCTTGTTCGTGTTAGCCTGGCCGTGAAGGGGCATGGGCGTTGTTTTGGGTTTTCGGGCTGGCCATTTGAAGAATGCTGATGGCCTGTAAGAGTTGTTGTTTCTGTCATCGTTGGGGGAATCGGTGGGTGCCGCCATGGTTGGGTGGGTGTGTGTCTGTGTGAAGAGGATTTGTGAAAGTGAAGTGTTGTTTGGTGGTTGTGGTTGGGGATTTACAGTCCAGGTTGCTGGGTTTCTCCCTTTTTATCATTTTTTCGTGGGTTTCTAGCAGATACCCTACCGTTTCTCATTTTATCGTTGGTTTCCGGTAGATGCTATGCATCCCTTCCATCTTCAATTCCTACAAGAGGCTCGATTATTCCACACTCGCATCGTGGAAAATTGCCACACACTTCAAGGGCGGTGCTGGGCTGAGGCAGGTTGTTCCCGAAACGTCCAGAAGTAAATGCGTTCTTTGTTCGCTGTTTTCTGTTACTCTAATACAGTAAGTAAACCTGCATCCTTTGTGAAGACCTTTTGGTCAACAAAAGAACACATGCCTTCATGGTGGCCGTCAACGTCGTTCTCGTTCAACTATATAGTAGATATGTATACAGTGATGTACTGTAACAACGGGGTATTATAATGACTGTCAGCCAACCTGGACTGTTCAGCCAAAATCAGCTGCGGCAAGAAATGGATCTTATCTAGATGACCGCTGACAAATTATAACAGCGAATCTGGTTCCATTGAGTTTTCATCAACGGCTAAAAAAAAAAGGAGGGGTCACGGTTGACCCCTTGACCAAATGTCTTGGATGGCGATATTTCTGTCTGCTCCTGCTCGACTGCCGGCCCGGGTCGGCTGCCGTCGACGCATTTTGGGCGATTCGGGTACGGTCTCCGTGTCGCGGCTCCAGGTCCGGGCGCCGCACAGGGCCTAATGTTTCCCAGTCAATTTGTGTCAACCGGCTGGCAGCTGCCTGGCACTGCACTAAATTTACTCAAAGGATAAGCGCAAAAACGCAGTAAAACGCTCAATTGATTGCCAGTGCTCCCCGTCGGTTAGGCCCGCTGTTTCCACTCTGGCGACCTAAGTAAAACCCCTCTTCTTCGAAGCCGGCGCCACGTATTTCCGGAGCTAACCCAATGCTGTGATGCCCGCTGACAATTTGCCTGCATCACGAAGCTAGTCGGGGTCTTGTCTGAGTCATCAACTACGCCACACTAACTGTGGCTGGAGAAAAGGGTGAAGCTGAAGCACTTGATCCGCTCTTGTGTGCGCTGCAGGCTTCGGGCAGCAATGTTCAGCCGCACCACTCCAGTCATGGCAAAACCTCACTGACGGCTTTCTGTTCGGCTGGATACAACTAACTCAAACGTCAGAGATGTCGCCGCCAATGCAGACCACATCTTTTGGGTCGATCAACGATCTGCCGCCCGGTAAGATTGGTCCCGCTCGAACTGCCGGATGCCCCGCTAACCGACCAGAAACACTGCCGACACCGTCCGCGGTCATCTCCTTATCGCGCGACCTCGACCTCGTTAACCAGGGAGACATTCTCGACAAAATCGACCGATGTTCCGAGCCCGCCCCCCATGTGGCCGTCGGCGGCCTGGGCGAAGCTGGCCAGTCGCAATTGCCCGTCGAGCAAGCCCATCGGATCGTCGAGGCATCGTCGCAACCCAGGCATCAGATATGGAGGATCCGCGGCGTGCCAGCAGGCATCGACGAGGAGGAACTTGAAGGAGTTTTGCGCCAACATCCCACTTTGCAACCACCGCACGCCGATTCGGTGGACGATGGATACGATGGAAGCTGCATCGGCAATGGCGTCCAGGTTCACACGTTAACACACGACCTCCGGCATAGCCAAGTTGCGACAGTCCGCTTCCAACGTCTGCCGCACCGACTGCGCACACTTGCGCGCGGCGGCCAATTGACAACCAATGTCGACCTATCCCTGGAGAATACACTTATTGGTAGCAAAAGAAAGCGCGGTTTTTTAACCATTAAATTTGCTATCGATCGGCACTTCCATAGGATCACTATTCTCTCCTCACCTCCAATTAACAACCATACCGTCGACGTACTGGTAGTCCCTGGTTTGGGCGGCCATCCGTATGGTTCGTTTGTAGATAAAGGAGATGGGTATATATAGTTAAGCGAAAACCTGCCTCGAGATATGCCTACCGCTTGGGTAATGATTTACGGGTATAAGAGTAGGTTACAGGATAGTACTAGTTTTGCTAGACTTAACGATCTTGCTAGCTCGCTACGCGTCGTACTTCGTTACTTATTGGGATTCGGAGAGCAGAGATGCCTTATCCTTATCAGGCACAGCCTTAGTAGTCTTCTAATTAAGGAGGCACTAATTTAAATAGCAAAGTCCAATTCGGAACTGGACTAAACAAGAAAAATCGTCGGGGCATTATTCTTTAGTATCCCTAATAACGGAATAAATATTGCGTTGCTTATTCCCATAATTAATAATTAGCCGAACCGTACCCTACTTAAATCACTAAGCGCGATAAACTCCCAGGTTTTACGATTATAAGGGCGAAGCTTTACTAAGCTCTTAAACCAGACGGCGCTTAACTTATTCTGCTTCTATAAGACGAAACTATTACCAACAATAGCCCAGGTCAGTAGCCCCTAGTATGTAAATTAACCAAATTAATAGGTTGGGATAGGACTTGGCTGGGAAATGGAAAATAAACGGCCCTTATCGATATCTTATTACCTATTCTTCCGCTACAAGCTGCCTACCAGTTGGTATTCGCTTAAACCATTTAGTAGAACTTCTTCGAATACATTCCGAACTTGTCAAATTTGCATCTTATAACCCCGACTACGAAAAGGTAAGCGATGTTTTCTGCAGAATAAACACCGCTAAAGGTATATAGAAATGGGAGGAACTAATCTATACTTCTAAGAATATACTGGGCTAAATCTGCTCTGGAGACCAAGTACTATCCGAAACTGCGTAAGATTACCTTAAGTTACTAGCCTTTCCGCAAATAAAGAACCGTTCCTATAATATAGGCAGTGCTGTTGAGGGGATATGCGAGTAGCTGCTTCAACACAAAATATACAATAGCTAGGCCGTTTGCAACTAAGGTCTGCTCTGGATCAAGGGAAAGCCTAGCTCTAAAAAGTCGATACTGCTAAAATATGCTCTCGATAAATACGAAACTAGGGACGGTACCCTTGTTCTCTCGTTCTTCTTCCACGGTCGCGGCGATAAGCTCCAAAGGACGCCTCTTGGCCTCTAGCGGTCCCTCCTTCATCAGGTCCTTCGGCAAGCCCCCAACGTACTATAGGATCTCGTCGACGAATTTAAAACAAAGCGTAAATAGAACGGCAAGCTAGGTAAGGACTGGTACTGGCATGAGGAGGAATTGTGGCCCTTCTTTAAGTCGTCTCTTTCGAAGGTTTTAAAAAGCCGCCCGATCCGGTTATTTATCGATGCTTTAAACGAATACGGTAAGGAAAATACAATTAGGCTTATCGAGATTTTCAAATCTTTACTAAAGCATCTCCCATCCCAGTCTATGGGCTGTAGTATCTGCTTTTCTTATCGCTACTACCCGATCCTAGACCTGGACGAAAGCATATTCGAAATATACACTGAGGATGAAAATCAACAGGATATTTTAAAGTTCGTAAATAAGCAGCTTATTGGGTTCCGGGCGCGAATATTATCTACGACTCCGGCCTTAATTACGGAACGTACCTCTGGCGTTTTTATATAGGCGCGTCTAGTTGTAGAGTAAGTTCTCGACCTGGAGCGCGAGGGAGCCGGAGTAAAGAAAATCGAAACGGCAATCTATTCTATCCCCCCCGGTCTTGATGAACTCTACCGACAACTCATTCGAAATATGGAACCTGCCTCTTAAAAACTGATCCAATAGATTTACTTTGCTACGCGGCCCTTATCAATAGACGAGTTGCGATGGGCCATAGTTATTAAGGCCGATTACCTACACCGATCATTAAAAGCATACCGGAGCGCAGAAAATTACATACCCAACAGTTTCCGGATGAAGAGGCAAGTTCAGACGCTCAGCCGCGGTCTTACCCAAGTCAGCGATGCGCAAGTTGTACAGTTCATCCACCAGTCCGTCAAGGACTTCTTCGTCGAGAAAGGCCTCTCAGCTTTGGATGGCAACGTAACGTCGAACGAGGCGGCAACCGAGGCGGGAATCAGAGCACACTTCCGACTGTCCAAGATTTGCATACGCTACTTGGCGATGGAGGAGATCAATCGGTCAACAACGTACGACGACTTTACCTTCCTGCGTTACGCCACGACATCATGGGTGGCGCATACACAGCAGTGCGATGCGAGAAGCGTCCCTCAAGAGGATCTTTTAGCGTTATTTGCTTGGCCATCGCACCATCTCGTGGAGTTATGGGTACGCATTTACCAGGCAATAGATCGATATTCAAATGAATGTCCGGTCAACGGGACTAGCCTATTACACGTTATATCAAGATATGGGGTCTTTGGGCTGGTAACGACCACTTTGCAAATTACAGACCAAATTACTACAGTTATTGACGTTATGGATGAGTATGGCCGAACGCCGCTATCGTGGGCAGCCGAGAATGGCCACGAGGCCATCGTACGAACCCTGCTCGATGCCGGCGCTACCGTCGATACGCAAGATCTTCATAATGGTCGAACGCCGCTATCGTGGGCTGCCCGGAATGGCCACGAGGCCATCGTACGAACCCTTCTCGATACCAGCGCTACGGTCAATATGAAAGATGAGTATGGTCGAACGCCGTTATCGTGGGCTGCCCAGAATGGCCACGAGACCATCGTACGAACCCTGCTCGATGCCGGCGCTACCGTCGATACGCAAGATTATAATAGTCAAACGCCGCTATCGTATGCTGCCGAGAATGGCCACGAGGCCGTCGTACGAACCCTTCTCGATACCGGCGCTACCGTCGATACGCAAGATCTTCATAATGGTCGAACGCCGCTATCGTGGGCTGCCCGGAATGGCCACCAGGCCATCGTACGAACCCTGCTCGATGTTGGCGCTACCGTCGATACGCAAGATTATAAGTATGGTCAAACGCCGCTATCATATGCTGCCGATAATGGCCACGAGGCCGTCGTACGAACCCTGCTCGATGCCGGCGCTACCGTCGATACGAAAGATAAGTATGGTGAAACGCCGCTATCGTATGCTACCCGGAATGGCTACGAGGCCGTCGTACGAACCCTTCTCGATGCCGGCACTACCGTCGATACGCAAGATAAGTATGGTGAAACGCCGCTATCGTGGGCTGCCCGGAATGGCCACGAGACCATCGTACGAACCCTTCTCGATGCCGGCGCTACGGTCGGTACGAGAGATTATAGTGAAACGCCGCTATCGTGGGCTGCCCGGAATAGCCACGAGGCCATCGTACGAACCCTTCTCGATGCCGGCGCTACGGTCGATACAAAAGATTATAAGGATGGTGAAACGCCGCTATCGTGGGCTGCCCGGAATGGCCACGAGACCATCGTACGAACCCTTCTCGATGCCGGCGCTACTATCGATACGAAAGATTATAAAGGTGGAACGCCGTTATCGTATGCTGCCTGGAATGGCCACGAGGCTATCGTACGAGCCCTGCTCGATACCGGCGCTACTGTCGATATGAAAGATGATAAGTATGGTGGAACTCCGTTATCGTATGCTGCCCGGAATGGCTACGAGGCCATCGTACGAACCCTGCTTGATGCCGGCGCTACCGTCGATACGAAAGATAAGTATGGTGAAACGCCGCTATCGTATGCTGCCGAGAATGGCCACGAGGCCGTCGTACGATTACTGCAATGCTATGTCCATGCCAGCGGTGCGCCGGCCGTCTCTACTTACCTCACGATGCCGCACTATGATTCGACAGAACCGGCAAGAGAATGAATCCTATTATTTTCTATTCGGATGTTTCTTCCATGGAAGGGTCTGGGAGACAATGTCACAATATAGCCTCTCATGACCACGTTCTCACAGTTTCTAGATGATTTGTCAGCAGTCGCCGCTTTCTAAGTATTTGTCAATAAGGTATCAGGTGATTGAATAGGTGGCAATAGCAACAACAATGGCGACTAGGCTACAGTAAAAATTACCTCTCAGCAAGCTCAGGCATTGACCTCGAGTGTCACGATCCTAAAACACACCAGGCCTCAGGCACCAAAGTGGGGCGCAGACAACCACCAATCACAGCACCATGGACCCATGCAAGGCCGAGGAAGTCTGTCCCGGCTTTGGGACGGAGGTAGTCGGCCGAGCGTGGTTGTCCCGGGTCCGGGACAACGTGGCTCGGGACATCGAGACCACTTAGATATATATGCGCCGGACAGGAGCGGCACTGCAGACAGTTCTTTTGTACCTCTACAGTAACGATAATAACACTCCTTTGCGTTGTCTGCACTGAAGCATCCTTTGACTGCTTACAATCTACGTGTTCCATCACCTGTTATCTCTGTTGCATACCTCTCTTGTGTGTCAGCCACACTCACCAGGGTTTGGGTTGCATAGGTCGTCACACGAGGTATCGACACGAAAGATCATCGTAACTCTAGATGATCAGAACTACTGTAGTCACAGAGCACATACACGCAGGCTGATGCTGCCGATATGTAGAAAAGTTACTTATTCGCGCCTTCGGCCATTTTCAAGCGACTGCGTTTTTTTAAGCTGATCCAAATCAGCAGAAGAAGCTTTAATTACAGTACCGTATGGTCGCATCGCTCAGTGGGATACTCAAGGACGTGTGAGGGCGCACGGTGTAGATGGCTAAATGCATAAAAAGTCTGTGCGCAGAAGAAATGTGGGAAAGAAAAGCGGAAGCCGATTTCGCTAGTGACTGTATCATCAACCTCACCTTTCTGCCGCCAACAGCAACATCATCAACCGCACCACCAACCGCACCACGACCACAATGGCGCCAAATCTCACTCTACCCAAGCGCATTCTAATTCAGAGAATAGTCGAAAGTAAACTAAAATGTAACGATGGCCCAAAAGATAACGAGATAGCAAACATAGCAGGCTGTTCCACTCGCGCAGTACGCCACATTCAATCAAACCTATTTCACTTCGAAACGACCACCACACCACCAAATAACGCAGGCCGACCCAAAACCCTCGCCCCTCCTATACTAACCGCTTTATATAATCAACTCTCCATTAACCTATACATACAACTAAAAAACATAACCGCATTCCTTTAAGATAAATTTAACATCAACGTAACACGATTCAGCATTAGCAAAACGCTAAAACAGGCCAAATAGTCGAAAAAATGCACACAGAATATCACACGCGAGCGCAACCCTAATCTACACAACAAATACATACACAAGATATCTTTTCTTCGCTCCAAACAGCTAGTCTTCATAAATGAAACAGGCGTAGACAGAAGCATCGGAGCCAAGCGTAAAGGCTGGGCTCCCCGCGGAAAGCAACCCCAACAAATCAAACAATTCCATCAAGGGCGGAGGTTCTAGATCCTCCCCACTTACACTAAAAATGGCGTAATACATTTTTAAGTATACAAAGGGTTAATTGATACCGAGATATTCGAATACTTCATTAAAACACTACTCCTATACTACGGTAAGTAGCCTAAGCCCCAGTCTATCCTAATTATAAATAATACTTCATTTTATTACTTAGAGAAAATATAACAGATATATAACGATACAGGTATCGTACTGCTCTATTTACCACCCTACTTGCCCAACTTAAACCCAATTAAAAAGTTCTTTGGAAAGCTGAAGACGTATATTAGGTAAGCTTAAAATAAGTATATTAACTTTATCAAAACAAACTTCTCTTCTTTTTTGGAAAAGTATATAAAAATCATAAGCGTAAGGAAGACAAGTGCCAAAGGTCACTTCCATTAAGCTAGGATCTCTATTAATAATGAGCTACCAGAATAATAAACCAGTTAATATTCTATCTATATAATAAACATACTATACTACTACCTCTAAAATACATTATACTAATTAAGAAAAACTATTACATTACAAACAAACCACCGTACCACTCCCTCCAATACCTTACAGTTAATATAAAACTAAGCATCATTATTTTCGTAAATAAGCTTAAAATCAAAACCTCTATTTAATATAAGGTCGAAGGCTAGCCAGTACTACTACTTCTAATCCTCACGCTTAACTTTGGAACAATGCTATTTATAGTAAACTATTACTATATCCTCCCGAAATCCAGGTATAGTAATAGGTAGGGGAGGCAGTTGGAAAATACGTATCATCAAACTAATTCTAAAAAGGTACGGATTAGGTACGGGTTGGCTAGGGTGGGTTGGGATATAATTATTAATAACTACGGGCTGGTTAGATATATATAAGGTTAAGTTGCGTTACTTCCGCTTATGGTCCAAATATTATTGGTCCTTAGTATAAAGCTGTTAATTTGGGTGACCTGACTGGTCTCAGTGAGGTCCAGTACAGGGGGTTACAGGGGGTGAGTCCCCTGTAACAGGCGCAGCGGAAGGCTTTGGGGGTACGATGACTGCCCGGGACGAGGTCAAAGGAAGCTAAGATCAGTAGACTAATTTGTTGTGATAAGTAGAAATATAGGGGTTTATGCCCTGCGTGACTACGGTGGGCTTTGCACGGGAGTCACGGAGGTCAAAAAGGTTGCCTGAGGGTTATATATAAACTATCTTGCTTAAGGTAGAAGAAAGGAAAAGAATTAAGTGATAAAGGTATAAGAGAGGAGATGGTTCTTTATAGGGCCCTTAGTGGGTGTGGGTTAATCCTATAGGGGGTGAGGGCCCTAAGACGTAGAAGGAAAGATTATACTATAGAAGGAATGGTGCTTGGAGCCTACCCCTGTAGGCCAAGCCTATAGGTGGTGGAGCCCCCGGAACCCCCTGTCGATTTTAGTGGGTTCTAGTGGGTTCCAGTGGGTCCAAGGGGCTTGGCAGCTCCCCTGGACCACAACAACAACTCCTCATGGTTGTGGTGGCTGTACTTCGCTATAGTGCAGTCGACAGTACTCCCAGGGCAGTAGATCAACCAGACTACAGCACCCAAGGGTGCTTTAGCTACAGGGCATCTGGGCTGTAATTTCAACAAAAGCTATATTTAAATATCCTGTAAAACGTTATTATATCTCTCAAGTTTACATCCTTACTACACAAACTTGGTTAAACTTCGTAAATAATAGCCTATAAGTTTATAGTATTTTTTCAAATCAGGATCTTACCAGTAATAAGGCCCCGATTACACGGGGGTTCTAAACACCTAAAAATAGTATATACCTACCTCCAAGCGTCCAATGCACTAAAGGCCACCTACTCCACATCAAGCCAAATATCCCTTTTAACAAGCTAAATAGCAATAGCCCCCCATCCAGCAATACGGACCGCTTTTCCACTTTCCATATAATTAAACAAAACGTTAACCCGTAAGGTTTTACCAATACAAAGAAGGTGGCTCCACGATTAGAATTACCTTTCCACCACCGGCCAATCAATCTACAACTCTTTAAAGTACTTTATTATATCCCTCTTAGAGTAGTCATTTACGAAGATTATAATCATCGTTAAATTAACACTATACAATTTGCCCTTTAATTACATAATATTAGTAATCTTAAATACCAGCTCCTAATTCTAAAAATTACTCAAAGCTACTACGAAATTTTCTTCAATCTGCTTAGTTACTACTCTTTTATTTAATACCAACTTCCATTCCATAATATAGCGTATATAAATAAATAGGTATTCTTTATATAATTAGCCTAGAACCCAATCCTTATACGGTAAGAACGGAAGGGTATTACAAGCAAATCGCAACTCGCTTCATTACAACAACCTCGCGCCACAAATTAGCTATCTCGCGGAATTCACGTCATTATAAAATTGCCGTTGCGGCTCGTCGCCACTAAACCAATCATTTACGGAATCGTCTAAATCTATTACCCAAAGGATGCAAAGCGAAGGCAAATCGTACGCGAGTAGTGATATTTGTTCTCACGCGAAATATGACTCACCGAGCCGGGAAACAGGACACATTTTCTTCAATACTAATTACGTGGTCATCCACCTGACTACCAGCACACATTAAGCCATCGCCCCCAAGCAAATTCGCCTCCGTCGCATTATATGTGGTGTTGATCTTGCTTCTCAATGGAAACTACGTAAGTTATCTCGACATTGATGGAAAATGATAGAATTTCCATAGTATCTATAAAGCAACCCAGACTCCTGGACCCTTCTAGTGTCAAGCTAGAAAAAAGAAATAAAGGGAGTGAAGTGAAAGGAGAGTTGAAATGTACTAAACATCTTGCGAGAAGCCAATGGTAAGGACCCATCCCGATAAACAGCCGATAGATATCATCCACCCTTGGACGGCAGAGCAGTAAGGGCGGTATTCCGGTGGTAACCATAACACGTTCCAGCCGTTACAAATAATCCAAGTTTCGTCCTCCCTTAAACTATACCTATACCTCCCTGGATTATCCAGTGAGAAGGCGACTGATAGAACTGAGGAGTAATGGCCGTGAAGCGTCTGTAGGCATTGGCCTGAGGCAGGATCCCAGATCTTAACGGTCGTGTCCTCAGAACCCGACGCGAGCCGCTGGCCATCCGGCGAGAAGGCGACTGACCGAACCGAGGAGGAATGGCCGTAAAGCGTGTGTAGGCGTTGGCCCGAGGCGGGATCCCAGATCTTAACGGTTTTGTCCTCAGAACCTAATACAAGCCGCTGGCCATCCGGCGAGAAGGTAACTGATAAAACCGAGGAGTAATGGCCGTAATAGCCTTCAAGTGTCTGTAGGCATTGGCCTGAGGCGGGATCCCAAATCTTGACGGTTGTGTCCTCAGAACCCGACGCGAGCCGCTGGTTATCCGATGAGAAGGCAACTGACCGAACTGACGTGACTGACCGAACTGACGTGAGCCGCTGGCTATCCGGTGAGAAGGCGACTGACCGAACCGAGGAGCGATGGCCGTGAAGCGTCTGTAGGCATTGGCCTGAGGCAGGATCCCAGATCTTAACGGTCGTGTCGTTAGAACCCGACGCGAGCCGCTGGCTATCCGGTGAGAAGGTAACTGACCGAACCGAGGAGCGATGGCCTTGAAGCGTCTGTAGGCATTGGCCCGAGGCGGGATCCCAGATCTTGACGGTTTTGTCTTTAGAACCCGACGCGAGCCGCTGGTTATCCGATGAGAAGGCGACTGATAGAACTGAGGAGCGATGGCCTTTAAGCGTCTGTAAGCACGCATCCTAGTCCGCTTCTACTACTGGCTTTGTACTGAGCTAGTTAGGGCCTTCCGCTTTAAATTTTATTTTTATTAGGCTATAAGCTGGTGTAAATACGAGGGCTAAAGCGTATGTTTGAAGAGGAGCTTGCTTGATTATTTACCTATAGGAGAGAGTAAACTGGTATGCATCTTGAATAAAAGCTGTTAGTTGTCTTTAATCAGTACGTATTTGTATCTTTATTAGTATAGTTTTTTAGCTTTAGTAATTAATACTTATAAGTAGTCCCTCAAGCTGTTTTATAGCTATGATACCCTCCGATATAGCTTGGAGTAGGCTAAGAGCTTTGAGTTAGTAAAGGTACTTCTGCTTAAAGAAGGTCCAGGTCGCATTTAGTATATTGTATTGTAGTGTGTTTTTATCGGAAATTGAGTTGTAGAGATAATTAATCTAGAAGATGCATAAGTATCGTACTATGGCTAGTAGGTCCAAAGATGGCGTTTGAACCTTGTTGATTGGGAATTCTGGTTCCTTTAAGCCGTATATATCGCGTATTAATACCGGAGATATCGCATTAAGCAACCTTAAGAAGATAATATTATGTATATCTTCCGTTCCTTAAGGGAAGACCCAATTGAAAGCTTTTTAATATGCCTCTTAAAATATCTCAAGATTAGCCTTACCTAGTAGAAAGTCCTTGGCTGATTGATGAATGATATAGATAAATTATTTGCGTAGGGATAAAAACGAATTATAAATAGTAATAAGTTTTTCTAGTCGTTTAGTATAGTTTGTTATAGAATTTGGTAGCTTAACGAGAGTGGCAAGTTCCTGAACGCTAATGGGCTGCTGAATAATTGATATAGCGGTAAGAATTCGTTTGTAATATAGTTTATCTTTTAACTTCTTAATATAGCGTAATATTTGCAAATACAGATTATCCAGCCCTGGTGGGAATATACGTAGCATTTCGAGAGTGTGCTATTCCTGGACGCCCGGGTTAGTTAGAGCTTGGTAGATTAATACTACCTAGAGGAATGTCCCATTCGTATTGGAAGAAAGATATTGATGGATTTTATCCTTTATTGTTTCCCTGTATTTTTTCAATTGTAAAAGGTATAGGACCTTATGCTGGATAAATGCTTTGATGGCAGCGGTGACGGATTTGGCGTTTAATTTGAGACTGAGCTTAAACTGCTACGCAATTGTCGCTAGTTATTTCTTAATCTAGACCCAGTTGCGATTAGAAACGACGTATTTGATATAAGTAAATATAGATGATATTTGAACGATTAAATTAAGAAGCTTTTACTAATTGATTATATACTTGTTTAAAGCATTAATTACTAAGTAGGTATCTTTTAAATTTAGATTTTCTAGTATTTTGGATAAAATCTTCGATAAGGTAATCTATGTTATTGCGTTATTGGAGGCATATAAGTTTTCGGGTAGATGCGAGAGGAGACGTGGCTGTTGTTGGGTAAGTAGAAAGATTAAGCCCCGCAGTACAGTAGTTGCGTTATTAATGCGTGGGTTGGTAGTTTAATAGAAGAAGTATGCTAAGTTACTACTGTTAACGATAATAGGTCGCTTAAGTTTGTTAATAATATTGTATAGTAGTATAGTCTTGCTTTTACCGGGGTCCTTTTTGATTTAGAGTAACCGGGACTCTGGAGAATAGCGTTATTAATTAAAGTTGGGGTTGTTGAAAACTTAGTGGTAAGTATTAACTAGGAGACCGCCCTTTGCCAGCTCGATATGTTCTTTTTCGACCCGCGGGTTACGCGGGTTAGTGGATTATAACTTTGCTAAAGCGCGATAATTTTCCTAAAACTTATCTTGCAGCTATTTAAATACCTTTTTTTTTCCTTCGCCGTATAGAACCGGCAGGTGTATATTGAAGATGCTGAATAAAGAGTATACTTTGTCTTTTTTAAGGGTGGTATTTCGCTTCTCGGTCTATACCTTTTATTTGTCAAAGCTAAAGTTAGATAGCGGGTAACCTTAAAGGGCCCTGAGGGGAATTTTGGTTATGTTGTGGATTTTCCGTTCCAGTGACTTCTTGTCTCCCAGACGCAAGCCTTTTTTAGAGAAGAATTCGATAGTTGTTGGGGCGATAAGTTCTTGGAGCGTTTATCCTCTGGTGAATTATCTGCTCTGTTGAAATGCTTGCTTTTAACCTGTAGAGAAGAAGTTGGCAACTCCTCGGGCATTGGGCTTTTGGAAGGCCCATTTTTGGGTGACATATCCGCTTTGTCGGATGACTAGTTCCCGATTGGAGCTGTTGATGTCCTCTTGATGGGCTGAGACATCTGCTAGATAAATATAGCATTTGGCGGCACGGCGGTACTAATTAAACATGGAGTTGAGGGCATGCTGAAGCTCAGTACCGTCGGATTTGTTAATACAGCATATATCGACCCAGAAGAATCTCAACTTATCGCGCTAGGCTTGATCTTCGCAAAATTGAATCTTTACGTAGCCTGTTTTGTTCTTTCTTGTACCGTCCATGAGGTCCCTGAAGAGGACCTCCCCGTTGCCCCATGTGTGTGAAAGTATCGCATACGGCGGAATCTTGTTGTTGGGGAAGTCCTCCGTTAATCGGACCCCTTCGGTATCGTTACGTTCCAGCAGTCGTATTGCACAAGACCGCCAGGCTCAACTCTCTCGGCAGCTACCGAAACGAATTTTCGGCGGTGGGAAATGGCGAGCGGGCGCTGATTGGACGGCTAATATAACGGGACTGTTGGTATAATTAATCAGCATGGTGAAACTGGTGCAGTTGCTAGATAGACGAGAAGTACCTATTGTAAGTAGCTGTCGAGACGCGTAGCGTGAATTTTGGTCGGTGATTGAGGACGTCGAATGCGGTTGTTGTTGTCGTGAAGTCGCCTTTGCCCAACCTCGTATGTTGGGCGTTTTGTCCGCGTGGCATCTGTCCGCCACGCGCCAATCGCGCATATTTCGAGGCATCTTCATTAGCTTTATTTCGCTAGTGTGCATCGGCGCGTGACATGCAGAAACTACCTTTGCTGAAGGTAAGGTGGGAGTTTAAGACGAGTGCGAAGAATGCATGATGCTATTATTTGAATGGGCGTATGTTGAACTCCGAAGGAGAAATGCTAAGCCTGCCCTGGCAGGGGTCACGTACTTGATCAAGCAAGTCAGTACCTTTTTTGCGTTATTGCACTGTGAGAGAATCACGTAAGCGCCAAGTCGCTCTATTTACCTAGGGTTACTTTATGGTACTTGCTGATAAAGACCTTAGCATTGTAAAAGGTGGGATGTCATCCGTCATACTATAGCTTCAAGTTCCTCAAGTATCGCTGGTCCGTGCCCAAATATATCAAAAGAGTGTAGAGCGGACGCCGATTTCGCTCCTAGCTGTACATGTAGAATGCGTTCTGTGACTTCTTAATGAGAATTCAGCAGAGCTTCGTGGATGGTGTCACCAAGGTGCAATATTATGCAGCTATCGGGTTGTCGTCATCGGCCGATCTCTAGGCAGTGCCGAGCCTTTTAACCGTCGATTGCCGAAAGCGGCTACTGCACTCCTTCCCCTGGTCACCGGCTGCCGCGATTTACACCTCTACCGGGGTAATAAAGGTTAGCGTGTAAATTCCTAACCTTCTCTGGAAGGGGCCTGGTCAGGTAACTTTTCTAGCAATTTCTATGCCAGGCTACCTGCCCAGCCACCACCAACTCTGGA
>Ga0247765_1000516_pt1 | contig 29391 bp, 20 predicted proteins | sample UWRJL106311C6_FD_179949 | JGI IMG/M metagenome (GOLD analysis project Ga0247765, IMG submission 179949) | Plant litter microbial communities from Arlington Agricultural Research Station in Wisconsin, United States - UWRJ-L106-311C-6 | ecosystem: Environmental > Terrestrial > Plant litter >...
TTTGGCTTCATCCAGCCCTCTTTTTTTTTTTTACAACATTCCACCATCTGGGCTCACGTGCAACCAAACCTTCCAGCCATGTACCAAAACGTATCCATGCTTTCCACTCCGTCCTACGAAGTATTCGCTGTGAGTGTGGGTCAAGGGTACCTTCTTCCCCACTTGGTTGTTCGTAAATCCCCGAGTAATTACACAAAAAACAGCAGGCTAAAAAAAAATCTATGATCCCCGAGAGAGAGAACCCCCTCAACTCTCTCTTGAATGCAAGTTTCCTGGCTCCGAAACTCCAGAATGCGATTAGGTGTGGCATGTTATACATTTGACCACTGAACAGTGAGTATAGTTGGTCGTTGGAGAAAGCGGAAACAGCAAGGCGGTGGGGTGGGTTGAGAGACCTGTGTGTGTATTCGGTGAGCGGGTTGTCTGGTTATCTGGTATCTTCATCCTCGGGTCTCTGTCGGGATTCATTATGTTTGGTCCTCTCCCTTGATTCTTCGCCTTGGTAATCCAACATTACAACATCCCTTTGATATGGTCGTGATGTTGTTGCTTAGTGCCGAAAAGTGCAGTTTTGACCTTTGGCACACTGCCCTCTCAGATAAAAGGTACACTGCTTGGTGCCAATGAGGCTGGTGTTGATGCCCCGGAGGTGGTCAGGGACATCGGCGCCGTCACGCCTGTTGCTGTTGCCGTTGCCGTTGCCTCGGCCACCATAACCATTGCCGCGGCCACCACGATAGTCACCGCGGTCGCTGCGGTTGCGGTCACGATTGCGTTCGCCGTCGCCGTCTTGGTCCTGACCACGGATCGAATATCCGCCTTGTCCATATCCGCTTTGGGTGTAGCTGCCCTGAGCATAGCCACTCTGGCTATAGCTGGTTTGGCCGTAGCCGCTTTGTCCATGAGAGCCCTGAGGGGCAGCGACTAGTGCCGAAACCACCGGAGTCGTCGAGGCTGCCTGTGCTTGAGACAGCAGCGACAGGATATAGGATGTGTACTCGGGGCCTGCAGTAGGTGCGGGCGGGGCTGTGGGAATGGGAGGCTGGACCGGGGGCTGTGGAGCTGCGGCTGTTGCCATCAACGATTGCTGAGCTTGAGCCGCGGCATTTGACTGGGCCAGGGCACTTAGGACAGCCTGTAGCTGGTTGGCAGCGGGATCAGGGGCTGGCTGTGGTTGAACTGGCTGTGCCGGGACTGGTTGCGCCTGGGCTTGTATCTGCGAGTAAGGGTTCACAAATCTCTGCAGATTTTGAAGAGCTTGTTGCTGTGCTTGGCGTTGAGCCTGCTCTTGAGCTTGTTGCTGGGCCTGCTCCTGGGCCCGCCGCTCTTCCTCTGCCCTGGCTCGGTTCGTTCGTCCCATGTCCTTGAAGGCCTCGAAAAGCTTTTCGACCGCGTCGATGTCGGTCTGTGTCGGTTGGGGATAATCAAAACGACGAGTGGTTTTCGGGTGTGCTGGATCATAGGCATCGGGGTCTACATAGCGCTTGGCTCGGTCCGAAGTGAGGAGATCCAAAGTTTGCTGGTCGCGAGCTGCAGAGCCGTATGCATGGGCGAAGTTGTAGGCTGGGCGAATATCCCGGGTTGGGCGAGACTCGAGACCAAGCCGATCGCGGGCTAATTCCATAGCCCTTCGCCGGCCAAAGTGGATGCTTTGTTGGGCACGCAAATGATACTCGTCGAGACCATCCTTGAGGCGGCCGGAAGCTTCGTCCGTTCCCTCGATCTCGCGGCTTTGGGGTACGTAAGACGTCCTCGCGCTCTCGTCCATGAATAGCTCTGGCTCGTACTGCGGAGACTTGGGCGTGGGAGGGATGTCATTGGGGTTTGGATATACAACCATCATGACGGTGCCGAAGCGGTCCTCGTGGAACTTTTGTTCGTCGGTATGGAAGGTCTTGGTGCCGCCTCTTGTCGAGTAGTTCTCCTGACGCTTCTTTTCCGGAAGTGCATCGAAATCGATGAGTTTGAGCGCCGGCCATTCTGCTGCCTCGAGTGCGTGCAACTCGCGTTGCGTGCTTTCTTGGTTAGACCTGAGGGCCATACCCTCGGTCTGGTCTCCGGGTCCGAGACTGCGAAAGTGGCGATGCATCTCTTCCAGCTCACCAGGCCAACGGTCAAATTCGCGCACCTCAGCCAAACGATCGTCTCCTTTCCAGACGACACGAAGGTGGCGACGAGACTCCTTGCGGAGGCGGATCTTACGTTCCTCGGGTGTTTCGGCAGGGATTGGCACCGTGACCGGTTTTGGAGGCTCGGGTGCAGTCACTTTCTTGGGTGCCGAAATGTCAGCCAGCAGCTGTCCTAATTTTGAAGTACCTGAAGGCTCGGGTGCACGCAATGCTGCCTGCAGTTTGGAGGGACCTGTTCTTGTGGACTCGGGTTTGGGCGCAGTCTGAGAAGATGACGATACCTCTGTCTTGACTGGCTCCTGTTTGGCTACAGGCTTGGCGGGGATCCTGACTTTCCCTGGAAGCAGAAGCGTCCGCTTTGGTGTGGCTGCGGCCGAAGAACTTGAGTTTGCCGAGGTGCCGATTGTCGAAGACTGGATTTGCTTGGCAAGTGCAGGCGGTGCTGAAGATTGTTTAGGTAAGGTCGAAGAACTCGAAGAATTAGCAGACTGGGACGAATCTTTGCGTGCAGCCAAAGACGCACTCGAGGCCGAGGGTTTGGTGGGACCCGCGGATTGTTTGGCTGCGGCCGAAGATGCGACAGTCGCGGGTGGCTTCGTTGAGCCCGAGAGAGATGATGGCTGCACTGAATGTTTTGATGCTGCCGGCAATGGTCTGGTAGCTGCCGAGGAAGGTGACGGCTTTGCGCCAATCTCAGTCGCTAGTTTCTTGCCAGAGCGTATCTCGCTGCTGGCGGCGTCGTCTTCTTCACGGGCACGCTTGTTTCCGGAAGGAACGCGCGCTTTCTTGGGTGATGGCTCTGCATCGTCCAGGTGCTTGTTCTTGGCCGCGTTGGCTTCGACAATGGCAAGCAGGCCATCCAACTCAGCGTCGCCAAGTCCACGCAGCTTTTTGGCAATACCTGGGAACTTCCAGCTTGCCAGTGTGCTCGGCTTGACCGCAGTGAATTTTCCGTACAGGCAAATGATGGCCTTTACAAGGGAGGAGGCGCCTTCGCCGGTGTTCGCAAGTCGGATTACAACATTTGACAGCCGACCCGGGACGTCGCTAGTTTCTCCGAGTTGGCGCAGGATAGAAGCATCAGCAGCCTCAATACCATTGTTGAGGGCTGCCTCTAGACGGTCAAAGAAGGGCTTGACTTGATCACGCAAAGTCTGTAGCTCAGGTTTGCCCGAACCTGCGAGTTTTCCTATTTTTTCGTAGGCAGGGCATTCTCGAAGCTCTTTGACCAGCTTCTTGATAAGTTCGTGGAAAGCATCCATCGCGGCTTTACGCACGCTATTGTTGCTTCGGTGGGCAGGATGTATGCGCACCTTCTCCTGCGCGAGGATGGCTGTCTTCAAAGGTTCGGCAGGGGGGGTTGCTTGTGGCTGTGTGATCTGGTCAGCCTTATAATTCCCGTGCGGCAACAAAAGATACGCGCAAACGAGAATTCTGGCGTTCACTCACCACATTGATCTTTGGCTTGGTCGGCTTGGGCTTATTGTCTACTCCAAAGAGATTTGCTGGGCGACCTACTTCCAACGTCAGAAATTGGTACGCAAAAATGGGATAAAAAGGAGTGATGCGCACCTTGTCCCAAACGGTCCAGCTCGGTATCCAGCCGGATATCTGCCCTCTGCTTGTCCGTCTCAGAGGATTTGTTATCGTTGTACAGTCTAATGTACCTTCCAATGGTTTCGGCAAGGGTCCACCCGCCGGGCAGGTCTGGGAACAGCGGCGGCCGTTCAAAGTCCTGGTTGGCCAAAAGAAGAGCACCCCGAATTCCCTTCTTTTTCTCGCTGGCGGGCGGTGGCCCACCAACCACAAGGTTGCCAACACCCGGCCAAGTAGTGCTCCCATCCTCGGCCAACACCCTCTCCCGCAACGCCGTGTTGACAGCCGGCAACGTGCGGGTCGATCTTGGACCTACCGGAGGATCCGCCGGTGGCTCTCGGCCGGGCGAGTCAACCGATCCAGTCCCACCAGTCGCGACCACCCTCGCCTTTTTGGTCGAGATCTTGGCAACTTCGCTGCTCTCGCCCGGTACCCGACGCTTCTGTTGCGGTGCTTGGGGTTCCAACCCATTCGCTGGCGCCAGCGCTACTGTGAGCCCAGTATCCTGTGTGGACACTGAGTTGACACCCGCAGGCCTGGTTATCGGTTGCGGTACTCTGGCTTGTGTATGCTGAGCCATGGAACGAGGGCTGTCGGTTCTCGAAAGCTGGCCCACCTGATGTTGTTGCTGCTGCTGCACAGCTGCTGCTCGAGCTGGGGTTTGGAACTGCTGTTGTTGCCCATTAGGCAGCGATACGAACTGGGTTTGCTGTTGCTGCTGCGGTTGAGTTTGCAGCTGGGTCTGCTGTTGACGTTGCGGCTGATGCTGCTGTGTCTGCTTGTTTGCCTGATGGTGCGTATTCTGGTGGTAACCCTGGGGGATATGGGCTGACGAGTATGGAGAAGGTGATCCCGTTTGTGTTTGAGCTTGGAGACTGACTGCTGACTGAGCCTGGGCAAGCGGATTCTGATATTGCTGCTGCTCTGGAGCAAATCCAGACACTGGGATCTGGGCTCCTCCTTGCCACTGAGATACGGAACTCTGCATATAGCCGTTTGGCGCAGCACTGGGTGTGTGAATGCCGTTGCTGAAGCCGTGCGAAGTGTCTGGAACATCAGAGCTCTGCAGATGTGCCTGGTATTCATGTCCTTGAGCCATATCGCTGAGCGCAAAGCGACTATCGACGGTCGGATGGCCGTTGCTGACGGCTTGTTGGCCATGTTGCTGAGGAGGGGGGTAATAAGTCTGAGGAACAGACTGTATGGACTGCTCGTGGGGGTAGGCAGAGCCTGTCTGTCCAGACCCAGGCCAGACCTCGCTTGTGTTGTAGAAGAAGGGCTGGAATGCGCCAGACTGGGATTCCACCGACGACACCTGGGCGTTCAAGGGGTTATCTGCAGCAAGGAACTGCTCATTCCCATACTGACCATGTTCTGGTGCCTGGTGGGCATCAAACCCAAGGGGCCCATCGGTGTACTGGGTAGGCCAATGGTCAAAGGCGGCGGCAGCATTCCAATCGCCCATCCCAGGCGCCTGGTCTGGATCCATGGTTGAGACGGACCAAAACACAGAAAAGGGGGATCACGTGAGCGTCTTGCGAATGCAGTGTGATGAGAGTTGCAGGCCCCGATTAGTGCATACCTTGCCTGGCTGGCGTGGGCGAATTGCTGCCCAACAGCAAATCTGGTCAACGGAAAAAAAAGAGAGACAAAGAGGGATAGCACGTGATTTCACCCGCTGAGAGACCTGGTGTTGCTGTTAGATGTGCCGGATTATCACGATCGTCGTGTTGTGGTGGTCAGTGGCGAGAATATTGTTTTAACCGATCTGTGCAGAAATCGACGTTGATCGTTCAAAGCGAGCGTATGGAGGTCTGCACAAAACCGGAAATCGGTGGGGCAGGGCGCGACCTGATTTGGACTAGTGTCTGGTTCTAAGGGACGAAAGAGGTCAGCATTCACAAAGCCACATTTTCCATTAGGCATGTCTGCTGCGACGCGTGGAGAAAGTGCACCAAAAAGCCCACCACCACCAAATCCACCAAGATCCAGTGAGAGCAACAGCGACAGCAGTCTCGATATAACGGAATGGGTTCGGCAAGTTGAGTGTCCAGGATTATTCGTTATCGCCATTTCGGGGCCAGGGCGGCCTGAGTATTAAATTATTGACATCGGGTGAGGGCGCCAAGGTCGAGTCTTGTGTATGACCGCAATCCAGAATCCAACGGGTAGATAGGTAGATGGTGAACCAACTCTTCGCAACACCATTCAGGTTTTGCTCTTCCTCCTCTTGTCTCATGTGAGAACTGGTTCTCAATCATGTCCAAATCAAACTGGATCTTTGATGCAAGCCGTGTCTGCCCAAGTAGTGGCAGGGTGATGCGGCAAGCCAGGCGCTGCACCCGATGACACAGAGTGCTGCACCCAAGTGTCGTCAGTGGCCCTGTCCAGTGTGCTGCATGCCCCGCTCAATGTGCAGCTCAGCACCACCTCAACCACCGCGGCTCCCATCTTCCGGCGGCAACATCCTGGATTCGGGCATGGTGGGACAATTAACCAGGAAAACGAATTGCTGGCCCGTCGTCATTGAATTAGTGACAATAACTCCGGGGGCATTCGTTCCATGCTCATTGAAAAATTGGTGTTGCCACTGCTCCAAGACTGCTTTGCTGTTGCTCTCTCCATTCGGCCTGATTTTTGCACTTGGCCCCTCGCACCCGCAACAAGGATTTTAATGTCCAGTGTTACTCGCGGCAGAGGGTGAGGGCCACTGGATCATCCGCCCACACCCAAAAATGACTGTTTGTTTGTGTGATGCCACTCTCGCAGTCCTTCAGCTCGCAGATGAAAGCTGCGAGATCAAGACTGTCCGATTGAACATACATTGTAGGAAGGATGGAGATACACTTAATGCTGTCAAGGCTTCAGGTGGGGGTGGTGTTTTAATGCATACATACCCGTTTGTCGTGATGCGTCTTTCCACGACACGCCACGATCCATTCGCTCCGCGTCAAAGACACGTCATGGCCTCTCCTTCTCACAGGCGACAAGACAGCTGTCTGCAAGACGCCCTACAGCATTTTTCGAAAAGTATCTAGATAGAGGATGCCTTGGTTATGGCTTGCAAATGATTAAGAGAGCAAATGGATGGCGACCGTCGCGTGACGACAGATGGCGAGAAGGAGCGCCGATTGAGGTCGCTCGCGTTGCCCGACCGACTTTACAATCTGGTCGGTATTTAGGGCTAGGACCACGAAAGCGCAATCTCTGAGAACGATGGGGAGTCTAAAATGGTACTCCAGGTGATGGTTGCGCGTCAGGTGGTGTTTGTGAGAAGGATGACAAGAGGCACCGAGGTTGATGAGGAAGGGAAAAAGTTGCTCTCGGTTTCGCAAATCAGCCGTTGCGGCCATAAAAAGGGTTTTGGCTGGCATGCCCGCGCCATGAATGGTCAGTGCGTGTGGCGACCCAGCACGCTAAAAGGGGAGTTGCAGCCACCAACCAACCGCAAGCCGAGCAAGCCAACTGGGGGCCTTTGTTGTGGTGCCGGAAGCGAAGGCTTTGGCAGCCCGTCGGTGGGTGTCGGAGAATCGGACGAGGGTACTTCCGCTTTAGCGAGCGATGACCCCTGCTGGGTTGGAAGTTGGAGACAGCGACCGACTTGGCCTGGCCTAGGTGACCGAATTCAATGTGGGGGCTTCTGAACAATGTGGCAGCGTGACTTTCCAAAACGAAGCTCCTGAAGCTTTCTCAGTCTGCAGACACGGTTGAACTTCTCGACACTTAATCCCACACGAGAAACTGCCATAACGAGCGATTCGGAGCTGTGGCCTGTGGTACCCCAGTCCAGACGATACCAGCAAAGCCACTGTGAACAAGAAGCCAACTTGCCAACCACTGCGCATTGGGAAACATGGCATCGCGGGGCTCTTTGCGTGACAAGCAAATTGGTATGCGCGGTTGCCTTCTTCCAGGAGTTACAGTCCGTAATTGACCAGAAGTGCAAAGTCTCGATCAAGAAAATCCTAAACCTCAATGACCCCGTCGAGTCGAGCGAAACCGATGATTCCCACAGCAGCAGTTTTCTAGCTCCGACTGCCCCGATCTTGAAAGACGGTCGGCCCATATGGAAGGTTCTCATTTTCGATGTAAGGATTGCTCAACAACAATGGCACTTGCGATAGCATTCTAACTCGTGTGCCTTCAGAACCTAGGGCGCGACGTCATCAGCCCCGTCCTCCAGGTGTCTCACCTCAGATCGATGGGAATTACATTGCACTTGTGGGTACTCCCTTGTGTAGTTCGTGGGAGTTATGTTACTGAAGCTCCCAGGCACATTGCATCCACGAGAGCGCCGATCCCTGATGTTCCTGCCATCTATCTTGTCGAACCTACCCCTGCGAACCTACAAGCCATTACAAATGATTTGAAAAAGGGGCTCTATGGCTCAGCCTATGTCAACTTCCTTTCCTCCATTCCCCGCCCCCTCCTCGAAGACTTCGCCGCACAAACGGCAGCCTCCGACACGTCAGAACAGATCGCGCAAATCTATGACCAATACTTGAACTTTATTGTTACTGAGCCTGATCTTTTCAGTCTGGGTATGCAAGAGGAGCATACGTATTGGGCGTTGAATAGCGCAAAGACAAGTGACGAAGAGCTTGACAGAGTAATTGACAGGATCGTCAGTGGTCTGTTTAGTGTTGTGGTGACGATGGGCGTAATTCCTATTGTAAGTGATGTTGAAGTTGATACATCTAGCTCCAATCTCTCTACTTTGCAGTGTGCTAATGCTACTTACCAAGATACGCTGCCCAAGAGGAGCTGCCGCCGAGATGATTGCGACCAAACTCGACCGCAAGCTCCGCGACCACATTCTCAACTCTAAGGATAACTTGTTTTCCTCACAGGCACGCCCATCGTCCTCAGCAGCTGGGACTCCGGCATCGCGACCAGTACTCATCTTGCTCGACCGTAATGTGGATCTGATACCCATGCTCTCGCACTCTTGGACATATCAAAGTCTTTGCTTTGACATATTCAAGGTAAGGTCAAGTCCCTGTTTGAGCCAGAGAACATTTCTAATGAAATATAAAGTCAGAGCGAAATCGGATTACCATTGAGGCTCCAGTAGATCCAAACAACCCAGCGAAAGGATCCAAAGAGAAGGTCTATGACCTTGCCGCGAACGATTTCTTCTGGCAAAAGAATGCTTGCTTACCTTTCCCTCAAGTTGCCGAAGATATCGGTAAGCCGATACTGCATATGGACCAGTAGTACAGTTGACTGATTGCGCCAGATGCCGAGCTCACCAAATATAAAGAAGAGGCAGAAGCAATCACCAAGAAAACTGGTGTTACTGATTTTGAAGATCTTCAGAACGACACGAGCGCCAGTGCCCAGCATCTCAAAGCTGCCATCACGCTACTCCCTGAACTCCGGGAGAGGAAAGCAACCTTGGATATGCATATGAACATATTGGCCGCGATTTTAGGGGAGATCCAGAATCGACAGCTAGATAACTATTTTGAGCTTGAACAGAGCGTCATGAAGCAGACGAAAGCGCAAATGTTAGAGCTGATCAAAACGGGGAACAAGGGCAAGCCAGCAGACAAGCTCCGCCTATTCATTATATGGTTCCTCAGCACAGAGCAGGACGTGTCCCGTCAAGAATGGGCACAATTTGAGGAGGCTTTGACTGCACAGGGCTGCGATAAGACCTGTTTGTCTTACATCCGACAGTAAGTGGCACCCTGGCCGTGTGAGGCTTACCAATTAACTGATATGAACGAATCAGAGTCCGCGCGACGACAAAGATGACACAGCTCACTACGGTCAACAATTCTTCGACAGCAGGACAGCAGCAATCAGGGTCTTCCGATCTGTTGCAACGCTTCTCGGCCATTTCGACACGGTTCACGGACCGGCTGAAGGAGACTGGTGTACCAACTAGCGTCTTGTCCTCCAATGTCGCATCATTGCTTGGAGGAATCAAGGATTTCTTGCCGACAGACAGAGATCTGACGGTTACCAAGATCACGGAATCCATCATGGATCCATCAACTGCCAGTTCGTCAGCGATCGCGAAGACAGAGAATTACCTCTACTTCGATCCAAGAAGCGCAAACGCGCGTGGCACGATGCCTCAACCATCAGCCATGCGGGCAGCATCGACTGGTGTTATGGCTCCGGGCGGGTTGCCAGGCTCGAGTCTCGTCCAGGCACCAGGGACGGGCGCCAGCTTTGGGCAGCGCAGGCAAGGGTTTTTGGAGGCTCTGGTATTTATGGTCGGGGGTGGGTCAATGGATGAATATGGGAACCTTCAAGAATGGGCGGCCCGGACATCGGGCACCGACCGGGCGAAGCGGAGGGTGGTGTATGGAGCGAGCGAGCTGGTCAATGCGGGGCAGTTTGTAAGTCAGGAGCTGAACAGGTTGGGCGGGGAGATATCGTAGGATACCCCTGAAGCTTGTCTCGGTGGGACAAGTCAGCGTTGACCACGAGCTAGAGACAGCTCTCGCCACGAGCGGAATACAGAGAGGCTGCGAGGCCAGAATCGTACACCCATTGTGAGTGTAGTGGCGACCAATCAGAGCGAGGCAGTGGAGAGCTCGAATTTCTCCTAGAGGTCCAAATGGCCAGCCCAATACTTTTGTATCTGCCGCGCCATCGGGTTCGTCATCACCAGCCTAGTCGTATTTCTTTTCTTGGTCCCGGCCATTCTCGGGAAAGCACACGCGAAGTTGTACGAGGCGGTGCATTTCATTTTTGGTTTGCAGCGATGATCCCAGGTCCAGGACGGATCGGTTGAAATGTGGCTGGTGGCTAAAGGATTCAAGCCCCGCCTCGCATGCAGATTGCCGCTGGGCATTTTCACACTGCAGCATAAGGCGCTAACCAGCGGACGATTAGTGCATCGAAACCTCTGCAACCTTTCGGAGGCCACCAGCGCGATACTCAGGAACCGTTTGGCTTAGCTTCAGGGAAACGGCGACTAGTGCAGGGAACACAAAACCTTAAAAGCTGGGATGGCTCCACCATGGCGAAATGCAGTTGCACTACCTTCGACCGTCTCTAGACGGAGAAAACATTTATTCGTGGAAGGAGGAACGTTGGACAGCGAGACTGGAGTTGATGGCACGAAATCCGGTGGGAAAGCGGCAGGATGGTGGGCTGTCTACTCCACGGTTGCCAGGGCAGACAGCCTCGCACTGGAGACAATGCGGGCCCCCTCTGATGGGATGGAAGGTCGTGATGCACTCCGTCGCCCACACTGTCCATATCGTAGTACAACCGGGTACCTACCTATTATCCCGTAGCTTTGTAGCCAATTCACAAAGAAACCGGATTCTGGCAGACGATCTCAGAGCGTCACATAAGTAGATTTTACACTAGAACAAAAAAAATCCAGGCCGGCGGGAGGGCATAGGAGAGCCCCGTCCTGATTCGATCTCAAGTTCTCAACCCCTTAAACAGTCGGGGAAAAGCCAGTCGGTAGAGCGACGTCAGAACTTCCCCTCCGGGGCGCTGAAACAACATTTCTGCCGGGATTCATCCCTTGGCCCTTGCGTCCTCCCCACCCCCCGAAGCACTGCCCCTTCATTCGGCCAACCCCTGTTCGGCCGCCCATCAAGCTCCAAGACTGGCACGGAACCCGCCTTCGTGAAACTTGGGTCTTTGTCCTGCCGCCGAATTCTCTCGCCGTTTCACACAGTTCCAGGCATTACGCTTGGCGGCACAAGGAAAAAACCTACGCACTCATTGAACCCATCGCCCCTCCTCCACAGCAGACGACCCAGCGACGATTCGAGGCGCGAACTTTGACTGGCGCGACGCTGCACGGGACGGCGACAGTCGGCTGCGAGAAACATTCTTCTCTGCCCCCTCCGTCAAGACCTTTCGTGTGCGCGAGAAGACAGACGCCAGGACAACACCAAGAAACAGTGGAGGATACGGAGTACGCCAGGCGGGACACACACACTTCTGCGCTTGCTTTGCTCTGTGTTTGCTTTGCTTCACATCGAAGCGTCCCGCGTCGCAATCTGTCCCTCGAAAGCCTGAGACGGCTATAACTCCTTATTGGAAACACCTCTCTCTCCCCACAGTCACCTTACTCTCTCCACACAGCCAATATTCGCTCCTAAGCTTCACGCCAGTCGCCTGCAACCATGTCGTACAATCGATTAGGCAAGTCCCCTATTCTCACATCCTGTGCTTTGTGATGTCCCTAGCGTTGCTTTCGCTCGCTGGAACGCTGGGATGGTGTGCATATCAGGCATATCCACCTGACTTCCCTTCCAACCGCTGCAACCACCCAGTCCCTCTTTCATCCCATCTTTTATTTTCCCTTTGCCCCCCGTCCTCGACTTGCATTCCTCGCCCGTGGATTGTGACTGCGTGGCCGCAGTCTAGTGCTTTTGCCCGGCGCAAGCAACGCTCGTGGTCAGGGGCCCTTTCTCCCCAGGTTTTACATCACACGCTTCCGGCTGGCTTCCAGTACATTACAAATAGATCTGTGTTCTAATAATATCTGCTGCGACGTTTAGACGACGACTACTACGATACTCATAACAGAATGGACAACCGGCAGGCCTACAGGACGCCCTCGCCAGGACATCCTCTTCAGCATGGCTACCAGCTCGAAGACAACCCAGGCCCGTACGGCCGAGCTCCGCCGGGTATCGATCCCCATGGCAGACACAGCCCGGGCGATGCGCTGCAAATGCAAACAGCTGTGAGTCTGCTTCGTTCGAGGTTATCGCCGTAGAAGACTGACGTTGACACCTCCCAGCAATCCTTTGACAACCTTGCGCAATATCCCAGCCGAGGTCAGGGCCAGGGAGAGTACGCGGTAAACCCAGAACAACATCACGATGCCTACTATAATCAGCCTTATGAGCCCCATCCCACTGAGGGTCAGGGCTACGACTTCGACGACAGGCGACCAATGTTGACACATACCGACTCCCACGTCGGCGCAAGCGATCCCTATCACGACAACCCGCCCCCCCCCTCGAACAGCCAGCCTATCAAGAGGTGGAAGACAGTCAAGCGAGTAGAGCTGTACCGCGGAAACTTGGTGTTGGACTGTCCTGTTCCCCCAATTCTTCTGAACAGGCTCCCTCACGGTGAGCGCGACGAGTTTACGCACATGCGCTACACTGCCGCGACATGCGATCCCGCCGACTTCTACGACCAAAATTTTACCCTCCGCCAAAAGCTGTTCAGCAAGCCTCGGCACACGGAGCTCTTCATCGTCGTCACCATGTACAACGAGGACGAGATTCTGTTTGCGCGCACAATGATTGGTGTCTTCAAGAATATCGAGTACATGTGCAGACGGACAGACAGCAAAACATGGGGCAAGGACGCCTGGAAGAAGATCGTAGTGTGTGTCGTCAGTGATGGACGTGCCAAGATAAACCCCCGGACGAGGGCGCTGTTAGCTGGTATGGGGGTGTACCAAGAAGGTATTGCCAAGCAGAAGGTCAACGACAAAGATGTCACGGCCCATATTTACGAGTATACAACTCAGGTTGGCATGACCATCAAGAACGACGTCGTTCAGCTCATTCCCAAGCAGCAGGAGGTCCAGATGCTCTTCTGCTTGAAGGAGAAGAATGGGAAGAAGATCAACTCTCATCGTTGGTTCTTCCAAGCCTTCGGGCGTGTCCTGGACCCCAACATCTGCGTCCTGATTGACGCAGGTACCAAGCCGGGAGGCAAATCCATCTACGATTTGTGGAAGGCTTTCGATCTCGAGCCCATGTGTGCTGGCGCTTGCGGTGAGATCAAGGCTATGCTGGGCACTGGCGGCAAGAATCTCTTGAACCCCCTGGTTGCAACACAAAACTTCGAGTACAAAATGAGTAACATTCTGGACAAGCCCTTGGAGTCGGCATTTGGTTTTATTTCCGTCTTGCCGGGTGCCTTCTCGGCGTACCGCTATGTTGCGCTTCAGAACGACAAGAATGGTCAGGGGCCATTAGAGAAGTATTTTGCTGGTGAGAAGCTGCACGGCGGTGACGCAGGCATCTTCACTGCCAACATGTACCTCGCCGAGGATCGTATTCTGTGCTTCGAGCTTGTCACCAAGCGAAACTGCCACTGGATTCTTCAGTACGTCAAGTCGGCTACCGGCGAGACCGACGTTCCCGACACAGTTACGGAATTAATTCTTCAGCGTCGTCGCTGGCTCAACGGTTCATTCTTCGCATCTGCCTACGCTATAGTCCACTTCCACCAGTTCTTCCGATCCGACCACTCCTTCTTCCGCAAGATTGCCTTCTTCGTCGAATTCGTCTTTCAAACGGTCAACATGATCTTTGCCTGGTTTGCTATTGGCAACTTCTTCCTGGTCTTTAAGATCCTGACGACAAGTCTGGGTGATGAGAAGCTCCTGGGAACCGTGGGAAGTATTTTGAGTGTCGTCTTCACCTGGCTGTACGGCGTGTCGCTCATGACATGTTTCGTCTTGGCCATGGGTAACAGACCAGCGGGCTCCGGACCATTCTACATGGCCATGGTCATCTTCTGGGCTATCATCTTCATGTACGTGCTCCCCCGTCTGTGGTTGTGATCTCCAAATCTAACAAGCCTACAGCTACCTCATGTTCGCTGCGATTTTCATCTCGGTCAAGGCCATCCAGGCAGATCTGCTCCTTCACAGTTTCAGCATATCAGAACTATTTAAGAATAGTGTTTTCTATACGCTGATCATCTCGGTCATGTCGACGTACGGTATCTGGCTGGTCGCCTCGCTGCTTATGTTCGACCCTTGGCACATGTTCACCTCCCTGGTGCAATACATGTTGCTCAGTCCGACCTACACCAACGTCCTCAACGTCTATGCTTTCTGCAACACACACGATATCTCGTGGGGTACGAAGGGTGATGACAAGGCCGAGAAGCTGCCCGAAGTCAGCACCAAGGACGGAACTGGCAAGACGGATCTTCCTGACGAGACGGATCTGAACAGCCAATACGAACGAGAACTCCGCACCTTCGGCTCCAAGGAGGTGAAGGAGGTTAAGGCACCGACAGCAGCCCAGCTAGAAGAGAAGCAGATGGATTACTACCGGGGTGTACGTACCATCGTCGTGCTGGCATGGATGATTTCCAACTTTGCCCTGTGCGCACTCGTCCTCTCCACTGCAGGACTGGAGAAGCTCGTGCCCGGTCAAGACCAACAGTCGGAGCAAGACGTCAAGAACACGAGAGCCACCATCTACATGAGCGTCGTGCTTTGGTCGGTAGCCGTGCTCTCGGGCTTCAAGTTCATTGGCGCTGTTTGGTTCCTGATTGTACGTATGTTTAGAGGAGTATAATGTGTAAAACAGAAGCCAGCTGGGATGGCATCATTTGGGTTGTATGGTCGGGGTTTTGGTGGGGGTTTCTCTTGTTTTTTGTTTTATTTTTTGGGAGGGGGGGAGCTTTGGCTTTTCACCCTTGGGATTCTCGGGACATGTCAACGGCAAAGCAAGCAAAGCAGAGCAGAGTAAAACATGTTGTTTGTGTTTTCTTGAGATATCGATAATGTTTTTTGCGGTGTTTCAATCTCGGTCCTGGTTTTGCCAGTGCACAGCCCTCATCTCTAGACCTGAATGAATGTATGCATAGCGAGGTACCTTGACTACCTTACATTGTGTTAGTACCCCTGTCACGCCGATTTGGTTATTTGTCCTGAAACATGCAAACTCTATGCTCGTGGCTGGGAACTAGAGGGAAGTGAAACACATGTGGTGTTTGCTAGCTGTGCTGCGTCCTGATCCAATGGGGTAAACCAATGGCTTCCCCGTTACCTATCCAGCTACCTAGGTACTTCCTTCCTGCTAACTATCCAACGAACCGGTCTCTGGTAGGTAGGCGATTTCTTCTGTCTGCAGTGCCTAGGGCGTATTGGGAGGGACAGTTGATGCAGATATATGAGTAATGAGACGGGTCATAAACAAAGTACCGATGACGCTGCTGCGTTCGAGAAACGGCGATAGAATACAACAGATGAGCAAGCCGGTACCGGGACTTGCCGAGTGTCATTGCCTCTTTAGCTACCGAGTGCCCTGCAGTGTGTATTGTGCCATGCCCCAGATACCAAACCACCTCACGAGTAGAGTTCTCTTGTGTTTTTTCGCTCACGCTTAGCAGAGTCCTCCTTAGATCTGCAGTTGGGTCTCTCGTCGTGCTGTTATAGGATGGCTAGTACTGCCTTGCGGTATTGGGAATAGCTTGTGTCGTTAGGGTTTTGTCCGAGTGTTGTTTGATATCCAAAGGGGATCGGACGAGTGAGTAAAGGCGGTTTGGTTTGAATCCCCATAGTGGGCATGTCCATACCGTCCTCCTCCTTTCTCTATCCATTATTTCGGGGTTCCTCGATGTTAGGATTGAGGACTCGAGTGTAAGTCTGTGAAACATTGTTGGTTTGGGTGGGTGACGGTAGGTCTGGTAGGACTATATTCTAATATCTAAGCCATGGCTTTCACATTCAAAACTTTTCAAAGTCCACTTCAAGCGACCTAAATGTGTCGTTGAGCCGTTGTAATTCTTTATCGACTTTTCAATGATGAGATATGGAGGGACTTTGTGGCCGAGCTGCAGCTAATGACCGCTAATGATGAGATATACAGTGTAATGCCAATGCCAATCTATGACATCCAATTCGACGAACGGGATATGGAACTTGATATTCGTGAGTGAAATTTGAAATTAACCTAGACCAGACCAAATTGCGCGCTATATTTTTATTTTATTCTACATACAGCCTAGGTGTGCGTTCTTCGTGTTCTTGGTTTTCTTAGTTAGGTACCTAGATTCTTAGGTCTGTGGAGCAGCTTCATGATAGGGCGGAGAAACAATGGAACCCACGTCAACAAACCGCCGACTTCCGCTCCCGCTTCTTGTTTAGCTGGACCCACAGGGTTTTGACTGACAAACACACAGAGGAAGCAGATCGAGTCATGTCACATACAGTTATGGGCCCAGCGCAGTCCCTATTTCCCTTCTAGATGACTACATAGGCGTCAGCGAAAAAAAATCACAGTAGGCCAAGAAAAGTGGCGGGGTTCCACCTCCCTCTCTGAATATTCTGTAGCACACGTGACGGTAAAAGCTCCGCCTCCAGCTATGCATATGTGTAACCCGGAGGTTCGGGGTTCGCATACCAGAAACCGCCGTGGCCAACATCGGGACTATCCGGATTCCGGACCATGTGGAGCCACCGGAGCCAAGACCTTGTAAGGCCGCCGGCGGATAGAGTAACCCATTGTCGCTCCAGAGGTAGCATGTTCCTCTGGTTGTACGAATAGCCTTTTCTCATCCGTTGCATCTCATGATGGGTCGCTAAATTGCAATTCCTACACAGGCCACCGCCGGGCGTTTGCCCGAGAAGGATATCTACGGCAGCCCCGACTACCAGTCATCAGCTGTACCGTGCGCAGAGGAGCTGAAAATCACGGGGCGTGCTGGCTCTGGGCATTAGCCACGACACTTCGAATGGCGATTTGCAGGCCAGGACGGCTGAGTCAAGTGACCTTGGATGTCTTGGATGTCCGTGCCGAGAGTCAGTCTTGGCCGCCAAGGGATTGGCTAACACATGGCGACGTCGGAGGCCAAACGACCAAGGCAAAGCTGAATCGGCTTAGTATGCTACTAGTTCATAAAGGTGCTTCCTCCGTCAACCGCGGGCAACCGCTGACGCCACGCCACAAAGAAGCCACAGCCCAAAGGCCGATTCCAGCAAATACAGACTGGGCGCCCACGGTGATGACCGATCACGCAGCAATCGTACTAAATGTTCAGTGGGCGCGATCTTGGGCGCTGATTAAGGCCGTTGATGACGCACTAAAGAAAAATTTTCCTGCTAGATCGACGCGTCCGAGAATGTCGTTGCGCATTGTTGCGGCTCGTCTCGGCCTCCCTGCCTGGGCAGAAAGTTTAGCAGCAGCGTTCCGGAGGCGGTTCCGATGCTTCCTCACAGCAACGCAGCCTGCTGACATGCACCGCGTGAACAAACATTTCAGGTTTCGGAATGGTTCCCGTCAAGCTGGAAACTGCATGCATAGTGTTGTAACGGATACCTCCCGGCTTCCCGCCGTCCAATTTGGGAATACCATCACCATGACTGGGCGACGTCCCTTCTCATTGGGCCACGCCCGAACAGGCGACTTGCAACAATTGCGGGGAGGGAGGCATGGACCGAGAGAGCCTCCTCAGCGCCCGCCTGCGCTAAGCTAACCGAGCCCCTTCGCTGGCACAAACCGGGCGACCCCATGATCTTGTTCAAAATCCGGGGTAAATGTTCCTTTTCCCTTCCATTTCTTGGCAAGGAATAGACATGAGTTTCCTGCATGCCCCCTGAAAAAAAATCGACTCCGTGCCTTCTCATGAACATCGGGCTGGAGCCATGGCACAAACCCCATAATTGAAAGGTTCTTCTCTGCCCATGCGTGCCCGATCCAAGCAGCTGAAAAGGCTCAATTCCACTCTTGCGAACCCGCCGGGCGGGCTGCTGTGTCTGGTATTTGTGCCGTGCTAGCCAGCCACCGACAATGGCGAGGTCTGGTCTGTGGCTTGCGTTTCAGTGAGGCGGTGAGGAAAATGTCGTTGTGTGCGACAACTAAACAAATCAGATGTCGCGGATACGCCATGTATGTCGTGACGCAAAATGGTTGGTTGGTGGTGCAAAACGAACGGCCAGACCGTCCATCTCCGCGGCTTGCTGTGCCATTTGCCCTGTCGTGACTTCAGCCAAGGAAACCCTGAGGTCACACAGGATTTTCTGCTGCCCTCACTTGTTTCCTGTCCCTTGCAGGCGGCTGGCTCGAGCTTTCTGCAGGCGACTGGGTCCGACAAGTACCGCCACCAGCAGGATTGGGCGATCGAGGTACCTGTCCGGGGAGCAAACTATGGAGTAATCATTTCGTAACGAATAAGGCCACAGGGCGCCGCGTGACTACCTCGCCCATTTCCATCAGCTAAGAAATTGCTTCGTATGGATCGTTGAGATGCTCGGCATCAAATTTTCAGCCAGGCTAAGCGCTGATGCCAAACACCTGACGCCATCGCCGAGCACGCAGAGCAAATTCCTGTCGCCGCAGATTCTCCGCCTTGTACCTTTGTAGCTACCCCTCTCTCGTGTCTCCTCCAGTCCTGGGCGAACCGCACACTACGCGTAGCCCGAAGCCCCGTGGTCATGCGGTTTCCCCATCCAAGAAACGTCTGTCCGATGTATCTTTTTTTTTTTTTTTTTTTTGCCTTGCCAGAGCTGAGTCTTGTGAATCCCTACCTTAGTATAATAACCCGTCCCATCTCTCCTCTCGTTGCACATGGACCTCTAGACCAGTGTCATATCCAAACACATCTTTTCACACTTACACAACCACACACACACACACACAGAGAGAGAGAGAGAGAGAGAGAGAGAGCTCAGCATCTCTTTTTGCTCCAAGATTATTCTTGTCACCCAAGTTCATTAGACTCAGAAACTCTCTACCACTACCAAAAAAATGTCTTCTTACACCATCACCGAGCCGCACCCCACCGTTCGCAAGAACAGCTTCACCCACACCGGCCGCGGCGGCGCGGGCAACTTCTTCCGTGCCCCCGAGACAACCTCGCCTACTGGGGTTCCCACCCCAGCCGCGACGACGTCGACCACCTCATCAACCCGCTTCTACTCCGGTCGTGGCGGCGCTGGCAATGTACACGCCGCCTCTGAGCGACAAACCCTCTCTTTTGACGAGGAATTCCAGCGCGCCGAGGTGCGCGAGAAGACCTCCCCCATCATGCACGTCGGCCGCGGCGGTGCTGGCAACGTTTTCTCAAACACCTCGGCATCGGCCGCCAAGGATTCTGACTCTGCCCGCCGCGACTCAGACAGCACTACGGGTAGCACCCGGTCTGGCTTTTGGCACCGCCTGAGCAACGTCGGCCACTAGCTGCGCGTCGGCACGTTTGTTTCGGCCAGGTCGGGGCCGGTTTCCAACTGGACCGTTACCAGGGAGAGCCAGGAGGCACACTATCTGATACCATATGCACCTACGGAACATGGTTCTGTCATTTGTAACACCAGCAAGGCGTTTCGGGGTTTCTTTTCTTTTGTAGTATTTCAGACTGTGAATTGAACCGGTTCGAGGATGGGATTAAGTGGAACGGAGGAAAAGTTAATTAGGTTTCTTCTTTTTTTTTTTTTGGTTTTTGTTTTTGCAACGACAATGATGGAACGAGTGAAACGAGAGGGCCTCAGAGACAACGAATATGTGGCGGAGATCATAAGTCCTGGTGAAGGAGGGAAAAAGACGGGAGTTTGTTTCTGGTGAATTTGTGGTTCTATGCTAGATACCCCCCTCTTACAGTCATTGGATTGGATTGATGGAAGTTTTGCTATCTCGTGGCTTTACCAAATGAATTGCTTTTTGATTGGCATATGTTCTCAGCATTGCAACGCCTTTTCTGTGACAAGTGACTAATTGCAAGGAAAGGGAGAAACTAAAAAAAAGCTGGGTATCATTTCCGGGTTCTCTCAACTCTTTAAACGTACCGCGGTGGTGGAAGATGCTAGGTCAAAATACAACTATAGCTTAATACTTTCCACCCGACCCCGTCTTTTCGCTGACCCTCGGTAATTCCCACGGCCTGGACCCAGCTCCGCCCACTCGCTCGCTCGGCCTCACACTTGCTTCGCAAATTTTTGCTTACATGTCCCTGAGTACCTACTACTATACCTCTTGCGAGGCATGCTACTCCCACATCTAGCACGCCGCTCCGCATTATAGGGGAGTCTTCTTCACTTCAGTTAATATAGCCACAGTTGATATCTCGACCCTGGGGCACCCTCTTGCAATGCGGGATGCCCCATGATTTAACGAGGTTGTTGACAGCCACGAGAGCTTCAAGTAAACTTGGTGTGAATAATATCTGGGTTTTCATGCCAGTCATCAATACTGACCCACATCTGCGCCCCGGTCAAGTCAATAAACAAGAAACATCGCAGAATCTTGGCAAGGATAACCATACCTTTCTAAATGTGCTCAACCCAGCGAGAATACTGCCACCAATCCATGTCGAATATTTTCTCTCGGGTGGCGCAAAGATCTTTATCCTCATATCCTTGACAGCCACGCGCTGTACCTCGGTCAGAAGGCGGTCACCAAAGCCCTTGGTGAGCGTGCTGCCGCCAGAGAGCACAATATTTGAGTAAAGATCTTTCCGTAGGTCAAGATCTGTTCTCTGGATTGAGTCTACGACGATCTGGTGCACGCCTGGATATTCTAGTCCAATAATTTCGGGGTCGAACAGGATCTCTGGCGCGCGGAAGCGTTCGGTGCCGATCTAGATAGGTTCAGTAACGTCCCATGAGGAATGAGAAGAGCCGCTTACCTTGAGTTTGTTCCCGTCAGGAAGGACATACTCTGCGATCTTGTTCTGGTCCATCTTGGCGGCCGCCCATTCCTTCTCCTCCTTTCGGGGGTCCTTTGCGACGTATGTGACTGCTTCCTTGATGAGCCGTACCACCTCCTTCTCGGCGCTCGTGTGGAAGATATAGCCGCTCTTCCGGAGCAGCGTCTGCAAGTATTCTGTGATGTCTCGACCGGCTACGTCTATGCGGCGAATGCTATTGGGAACTGTGAAGCCTTGGTATACCGGAACGGCGTGGGACACGCCATCACCAGCGTCCAGAACCACGCCCGTTGTCCGTCCGCTAGCGTACAGTGACAGCACGGCCTGGATCGAAGTGTATAGGGCGGGCACGTTGAAGGTCTCAAATAGAATCTGGGCGGCGGTGTCGCGATTGGAACGGGGATTGAGGGGCGGTTCTGTGAGTAGGACTGGGTGCTGTCCAGAAAATCGTAGTTAGCAACCTGCGCAAAGGCAGAGCGCAGTTGGTGGTTACTCACCTCTTCGCTCAAGGTTTTTAGACCCTCGTCATATACGTAACCCCATATCTTTTCCATATCATCCCAGTCCGTGACAATACCATGTTCGAGCGGATAGCGAATCTTGAGCAGGCCTCTGAGTTCCGTGGCCGCCTTTTGGCCAATAAAGACTTCGCCTTCAAGGGCGCCGGCCAAGACTCGGAGGTGTTTTGGTCGCCCTACAAATGACGGAAAGTGGCATTTTGGTACGTCCTCGCCGGCGAATCCTGCACGAATGGTGCCTGATCCGTTATCGAGAACGATGGGCGCGTTGTGCAGCGAGTCGGCCATGGCGTCCCGCTCGCCTTTGCAGCGCAATTAGATGGGAAAGGCCACTCTAGCAATGTGTCGGCGCGGCACAGTGTCGTTTTATACGGTCGTAGTTAATGCCAACCAGTTGCCTTCGTTCGTTGAAGGCTGGGATATGCAACAGTTGCAATTCTGTGTAAATCTTGGGAGACTCGCAGGGACACTGACCAGGACGGTCTAGTACTGGTCAGGTTGGTTTCGAGATGCGGTGTAGGGATTCGACGCGCCGCAGGTTAGTCGGGGGCAACAGATGACAGGGGCGGAAGCATCTGGGCAATAACGCAGTCGTGGTATTTGTTTAAGATGGTGATTCAGTGATTCCGCCAAGCTTAAGCTTCTGCGGAATCACGACGCGATCTTCAGACGGAAGGGACGTTGCTGCAAGGGGCGCATGGCCCAAGCTTCAATTGGCCAGCTGGGTTCAGTGACGTCCCTGCACAGGCCAACTGGAGCGTCCCAGCTTACCCCTGAAGAGCAGAAAGGAGAGAGTATGGGACATCGAGGAGTTGTGGATAATTGATATTCAGTCCTCGGATTTCTTTCTCCTCTCTTTTAATATTATTTGTGATTTTGCGTCTGAACCATTCGGTGAGGCAATTTAAGACAATACTTTTAACACCCCAAAACTCCATAATTCCACCAGAGGATGGCCTGTCTGCATTGAATCCATCTCGAATCGTGGAATACAGGAATATCTTCCCTTGATAGCTACCTTCAAGCTGATTGCAACTACCAGAATTATTTTCTCACAAAAAAAAATGCACTGGTTGCAGTAGAGAGAAATGGAAAGGGAAGGAGAGGGTGGTAGCTGGAAAAGTCAAACGCTGAAAATCAAGGACCAGCTATGCTAACCGTTGCACCATACCCGTTTGTAGCCAATCTGTTATGGGTGGGATAGGTGACCCTCGTATATCAAGGGCGATTTGAATGAAGAGAGCCGCGGTCATCATCGGGTGGCGGAAAGCTTTTGATTTTGTTGTTTTCAACTTGTCCCCGAACAAAGATCTCTTGTCAGCTAACTTCTCTTGACGACAGCAGATCTGTCCGGCTTGCTATCTCCTCCCTTTGCTGGCTTCTTCTTTCTCAGGTATAGAGTCCTCGAGCGTGTGAGGAGTATCAGGTCGCATCTCAAACCAGGTCTAGTGTCGTTAAGAAATGACAAATGAGATCATTGTCCTATATGCCGACACGATGGGCTTGCTAGGTACCCAGCGCATCTAGTCCTTTGTAGAAGACCCTCTGGACAGATTCAAATCCATCTCACCCTCAGCTTGAACCAAAACCAAAGCCAGCTGAAAAGAACAAATTCCCAACCCCTCCCAACGCCTTATGTCATGCAAATATCCAGATATATATGATTACTTCCCATGTCCGCGTTCATGTGGTCGATCAGACATGATCATCCAGAACCTGGCTTGCAACATACGGCCAACCTAGCACGGTGAACATGGCGGGGAAGAAGCTGTAAGGCATTACGGTTAGTATACCATGCTCATATTTGCTAGACTCGACAAATACAACTTACATAGCACCCTGTGCCATCAGCCTCTTGGCCTGGCGACCCCAATCAGCAGCCTGGGCGTTGTTGGCAACAGGGAGTCGCTCAAAGGGATGGGGCTCAAAGGACCGCGCGAAGCTGCGCAGCGAGTGGATGACAGAGAATTGTCTGCGGCCGGCGGTGGCAGCATAGCGGAAGACGGTGCGGGCAGCGATCGGCGACATGTTGAGGTTTGTGTAAGGGGTGATGTGATGCGATGTCTTGTGTGACTTTGTGTATGTGTTACTCGCCGGGATTGAGAGACGGTACGACTTGTGAAGATTGGTGTGATTTGGAAGTTTACTGGAGGTAACCCGAGCTGGACGCTGTTGAACTCTGATAGAAACTGGGGCTGAGATCTATATCTAGATCTGATGATGACTTCGTTTTTTTTCTCCTCCCCAAACAAGAAAATCCAATGCCTATTATACTCTCCCCCCCCTCCCCCTCCCATTTCCCCCCTTCCGAAATAAACTCGCATGCCAATTTGCCTTGCCTTCCCAACCGAACCAGAATGGGATGTTGAAGAAGCAGAGAAAAATCATGCCACAACCCCCTCGCACCGTAAGTTGCTCAGTAACCTCAGCTCAGCTACACGGTTGCAAAGTCGGCATCTGATTGGCCATCCGGCGAGGCTGGTTGGCAGTGCTGGCGGGAGTGTTCGTTGTTGGCGGAATTGGGGACCAGGGATGGGTCGATGTCCAAGCCAGAATCGAACGGTGCAGAGGTCTGCGTCTGCCAAAAGTCGGCTTAATGTGGTGTGATCGGGCAGAGCCGAGACGGCCCAGCAGATGTGTGGCCCACTTTTACCACTACTACTGCACCACGCCCACTAGAGAGGCCTCGTCCCCAGAATGACAAGTGAGCCTTTTTGCCATCGGTTCCTGGCACGCCTGGGGTCCTCTGATCGGATCGGAATTGGACGGACGGCTTGGGCAATGTTAATCCCGACCCGACGACCGGGACCCTCCGCAAAAGGCTCAACATATCCCATTAACCCGTCTGTTTTGTTACCTAGCCAAGCGGTTGCCAGGAAAAAAGAGACTGCAAAATGATGCACGTGGACTTTGCACTAACAGTGGCTTACCAGTTCTTTTATCTTCCATCACCCCACCCATCGCCAAACCTACAATAGTAATAATATACAGTTCAACCTCTAAAAGCTTCAAAATTACATTTTTCGTTACGAAACGCTAAGGTTTGCAGTTTGCATAGTAGGTCCCTTCCCGAAGACACAAGCTAACAACCTTTCAGGGTTGGAGTATAGTAATTAATAGACTGAGAACAGTATCAGGCGACAAGGATGCACTAGCTAGTTCTGCGATAAGTAAGGTTCCCAGGTTTGTTAGTACGAAGTTGTCAGATAACTGGTAAAAGTATGAAAAAGTTACCCCTCTTTGCTAGAGATCTTGGTGGTGGCGGCAGTACCGGCTAGGTAATATATCTCTTTTATTTTGTCAATCGCTTGCCTAGGTCGCAATCATCTTCAGACTGAAACAGTCCAGACCGTCCCGTGAGTTCCGTTCCGTCCCGCAACTCGGATTCGGGTTTACTTGGTTCCTCCGAACCGACACCCAAACACAAACAATCGACCCGGCAACCATAACCGCAGATTTCTTCGAGTAAGAGTAGCCGGATAGAAGGGGTATCATGATTTTTTTGTTCTTCTCTCTCTACTTCTCTATTCACATTTAATGCCATTTAATGCCATTATCGTCAAGTCATTGCCGGATAACCTGAGTACCATCCGCTGGCTCCAGCACCTTCCAGCTGCAGACGATATTCTGCTTCTCAAAGTGCGAGATGATGCGCTTTGCGATCTCGTCAAAGTGGCTCGTCGCCAACGCCAGGATCGTCGGCCCGGCCCCCGAAAGACAAATACCTAGCAAGCCGGGCTGGGTTACTGGTGTCATGGACTCGACAATCTTTGTCAGCCCCGGGATCAGTGTTTGTCGGTAAGGCTGATGCAGCTTATCCTGCATGGCAAGGTAAATGAGCTCCGGATCTGGCGGTGACTGGCCCAGCGCCACGGGCAGCAGCGCTATTCTCTGGAGGTTAAAAGTCTGCGTCGCAACCATGTCAGCTACTACTCCCCTGAGATAATAGGAGAAAAGCAAAACAAAACATACCACATCCGCCCGTGGATAATCCTTGGGTAACACCTCACGCGCCTTAGCCGTAGGAACCTCAAACTCTGGAATAATCACCACCGCCTTGATCTCAGGCGCCCACGGGAACTTGATATGGTGACCAATCCCATGCGGCGGCTCCGGCGGCCTGATGCCCGTATCGATGCCACCTGCCGGCGTAGGGAGGACCTCGCTCAACGGGATCTCCTTGCGAGCGACGTCCTCAGGCTTGAGCAGCTTGAGGTAGGTGCCGACGAAACCGCCAAAGAGGGCAGCGCCAACATTGTCCGGGTGGCGTTCTGCCTCGTGATGTCAGATAAACCACGTAGTTGTATGGAGCAAACAAACAAACATTACTCACCGATCATTAAGCAAAAATCAAACAGCCTCTCCGGCGTCAGGTGGTCGAGATGACCGGCCTCCTTGCCGAGCAGCACGCCCGCCACCACAGCTGCACCCGAGGACCCCAGCCCGCTGCCGAGTGGAATGGGGTTCTTAATATGCACGTGAGTCTCAACGGGGAAGGAACGCTGGTCGTGACAGCGCAAAACGTAAAGGGCCACGCGAGTGAGCAGATTAACCTCGGGATCGAGGCTGATGTCCCCGCCGTCCTCACCTTGACCCTCGTACGTAACGCGGCAGTTGAGCGGGTAGTCTGATTTGGCCTTTGAGCGGTCGATGGTGACATGCAGCTCAAGATACATGCTCAGGGCAAGGCCGATGACGTCGAAGCCGGGCCCAATGTTTGCGCTCGAGCAGGGCGTCTTGATGATGAAGGACTCGGAAGCCGCCATTGTCGTCTCTTTTTTTTTTGTGTGTGTCTTGTCTCTAAACCTGTGACGGAGTGGCGTGTGCAGTCGTGGCCTGGCCCGGCGTAATCTGAGCCTGGAGAGAGAGCAAAGAAAAGTAGTGACGCGAAAATTTGTCCACTGGAGTGGCAACCCCCCCACCGATTGCGGAGGCGGGACCAGCTAAAACTTAGCGGGTACTTAGCGCCCTGACAACAGTACTGCGTCCAACAACCTGCAAAAAAGGACCAGAGGAATCAAGGAGGAAAGTACTCCGGTGTTCCTCACATCACTAACCTGGATTAGCTGGGACGGTGGAGCCTGGAATCGGCGGGCCAAACTACAGCGATCAGCACCGACAGCAAGACATCTCAACGGAAACCATCGGCATAGGTACGGGCCAAAAAAAAAAAAAAAATTAAACCCCGTGCCTCAAGACACCGCAACCACAATTGTTATTACAAGACCAACTAGGCGGCATCGAAAGCAACTGTATGTATGTCCATGGTATCGTCTCACTTTTCGCTTTTCGACATGCCCGCGAATACTTTTTCACCCAAAAAAAACCCAGATCAATCGTTCATTTACACAAACCCGCTCGTTCCCTCGGATCAAAGACCAACTCAACGCTGCTCTCGTTGAAATCCTCGCTAATTCGCCCGAAAACGAGTAAACTTGGTATTAAACGGTGCGGACACAGAATCAAATCTCGCAAAACAGGCCGAGTGATTGTAGGTCATGATCGTCGTAACAGAAAGCCACTTCTCCTTTCCTCCACTTCCTGTGGGACATCGCCATATGCTTCGGGCACATCGATGCCCCCAACGCTCCTTGTGAAAACTATCACTGCAAATCTATAGTATAGGACGTTGCGTAGCTCAGGAGATCAACCAAGGTGCTGATCGGACACGTCTGATTCTCGAGCGAAAGTGAACCGTAGCGACCAAGCTTGTCCCTTTTGCTTGGTGCAAAATCAATTAACGGTAAAGAATATGTTCATCAAGCAGTTATGTCGCGCCGCAGGCCATCCAGCAGCCCATGACCTAGATTGATGCCATACATCTCCGGTGCTCTCTAAAACGTGTCGGTATCTTGAGAGTGAACGGTGCCGAACGTGTCTAGAGCGCCAGGTCAGATCAGGGGTTGCGACGCCGTTGTTGGCCGAGGATTACTCACCTCTCTTTCTCCTAGACTCTGCTGTGTCTCTACCATCATCGCTTCCCGTGCTGCCTACACTCTTGGGAGTCATGGGCCGGGGGCCGCTAGGCCGCCGTGCAACACCCAAGGCGCCGCTAAGGTTACGGTTCTCCAGCCGTGGACTACCTCCATCGCGGCTGTGGCTAATGTAGCTGGCTGTGGGCACGCCCTGTGTCATGGTCCCGTAGCCGCTCTCAACGCTGTGATGTGGCAGCGGGCTCTGCTTCTGCAGCTTGCTGATCCGCTTATTCTGAGGAGGGGTGCCTTTCATCGGACCAGGGCTTGATGCCTGGTCCATGGGCTCCTTGGGGGGTCGTGGGGGTCCAGCGGTAGCCGTGATATTGCCCGCGGTCGGGGAAGACGTCCAGTGTTGCTGGTATTGTTCAGCAGCTGACCCATAACTTTCCCTGTTGGCTTGACGAGGGAACTGATTCAGGCTAGTGGATGAGCCGGCCCAATCAGCCGACTTGGGGCTCATCGGCGAATCAAATCCCATGGCTTGAGACTCTAGTGCCGCCTTGTAGCGCTCAGTCTGTCCTTGGCGCGGCTGAGGGTGCTGCAAGTTGAGCGAGTTTCTGTGGGCCTTGAACTTGGGGTCCTCAGGTGTCATGGTGACATATCCTTGCATGACAGGCCTCGGAGGGTAGATCTCCTGTTGTGCAGTCGGCTCTGGGCTACCCTCTTGCAGCTCGTAACTCAGATTCTGGTCCGAAAACCCCGTGTGGAGTTTGTCACTTTGGATCGGGTGAGGATTGGAGAACTGGAAGTTGTCCGAGTACTGATCAATAGACCCAGAGCGAGAGTGGGCGTTGTCAAGCCTCCGCTCGTCAGAAGAGGCAAAAGCACCCTCCCCGTCATCGTCATTTTTTTGCGATTGGCCACTACGGCGGAAGACTTGCGCAACACTGGATGTGGTTGTCTCAGACCAGCGTGAGATCTTGGGAAACCAACTTGACCTCGATCCTGATTTTTTCTTGGCGTCAGTCCGTGGCGTGTTTTCATTGCTGGCTGATGTCTGTGCTTGGGCCGCAGCATCCGGGGGTGTAGCAAGGGGAACTGAGCTGCCGCGTTGGTCCTGCGTTGGGGTTGTTAACATGTCGTGTTTGCTGTAGTGAATAGTCTCATTGGCATTGTCATGATCGTATTCATCTTCGTTGTCTTCCGGCACAGTGCTGATCCTGTGGCCCGACGTCCTTCGGTCAAACCCAGGCTTAGTCGATGCACCGCGAGATTGAACCGAAAGGTGCCCAGACTGGGACGCATGGCTCGCAGTGGATGTACCGGCATGGCCCTCCGGTTCATAGCCGTGGTCTTGTTCGTATTGTATCTCGGGCTGTATGTGATCAAACATCTGTTCGTCCTGAGGGCCACCTGGAAGCGTACCAGGGGCGGTCTGCGCCTTCAGGACGTCAACTTCGGTAAGCAGTTGCATGAGCATATCCTCAATCCTCCCCAAGTCATTCGCTCCCTTTGCGCTGAGACCTTTGAGGGCGCGACGGAATATGCTTCTTTTCTTGGCGTTAACGTCGTCAGTGCCAGCTTGTGAAGGTGCCTGCAATGAGCGAGCTCCACTGCCGGGGAACGGACGCGGGCCATTGATAGCCCGATGAACCGTCTTCTCCGTATTCTCCTTGACCTCGGTGATGATCACATCCTCTGTATCCGCAAGCATCCTCTTGATGTCTTCGAAATTGTTCCGCATCTCGGTGGCAGCTCGCACCAGAGTGACAAGTATCTCCGTGTCACGAGCGCTTCGTTGAGCATCGCGCACCGTCAACTATAAGAGTTAGCCCAATGTAGCAACGATTTCTAGCTTTTTTTGGGGGGGGGGGGGGGGGGGGGGGCCCACGGGTCCAC
>Ga0247765_1000517_pt1 | contig 29353 bp, 28 predicted proteins | sample UWRJL106311C6_FD_179949 | JGI IMG/M metagenome (GOLD analysis project Ga0247765, IMG submission 179949) | Plant litter microbial communities from Arlington Agricultural Research Station in Wisconsin, United States - UWRJ-L106-311C-6 | ecosystem: Environmental > Terrestrial > Plant litter >...
TCTTGGCTCAGCCCAGTTTTTCTCGTGCCGCCGATCTCGATCCAGTCAGAAATTAAGGTTAGACCCGGCTATCAACGGTTCAAGATGCCTTCGAAGTAAGTAGAGCTCTCTTTTCTTGTCAATTCTCAAAGCGCGCAAGCATACAAGCGCGCGCGTAGCTTTCTAAGTTCGCTCTAGTCGTTGGATCAATTGCCCCAATTTCCCCAATCGTCAGGTCAATTTTCGAATCGCAGAATTAGCTCGTTTTTCATAGAGTCAATTGCCCTGGCCATCTAGTAGCTCGTACTAATACGCGCGCAGATCCGGAAAAAAGTCGTCCCAACCAGCGACCCCTAGCAAGCATACTCGCGGCAATCGTTCGAACGTAGGAGCATACCAGTCCGAGGCTCCCGAGTCTGGCTCGAGGAAACGCTTGGCCTCCAGTAGCGATTTTAACCCTGCTACGAAACAAGCTCGTATCGATTCTTTCGCTCCCACTCCAGCCACCGAAAGCTCTCCCTTCTCTCGCATTAACTTCACGAGCATACTCGAGGCTTCGGTCCCACCTCGCGCTTTGGTATCTGCGAGTACTCCGCGCGCTCGGCTACCTACTCTCGATTTTACCGTTGGGCTTAACTTCCTCAACCAGGAGGCTTCTGGGTGGCGAGAGCAGGACATCGAGCGGTTTCCATCCTACGTCTGGGAGGAGCTAAACTCCCTTAACAGCGGTTCATCTTCGCAACGTATCCACTTCAACTTCGCTATATACACCCAATTTCATCTTCGCACACTCAAAGAGAATTCCGCCGCAATCTTCTTAAGCCCATTCGTCCGTCACCAGATCTTACTCCGATCAAAAAAGCTGCGAGTTAAAAGCTGTATACGCTGTTTCAACTCGCTCGTTCACGGCAATATCTGGGGCTGCGAGAAGGGCCCCAAGAGCAGCGAAAGATACAAACTCTATACTGCGGGGCATCCGTATCGCCCTATCCCTTCGGAACTTATTCCCGTGGCCAGGTAGTACTACGACGTTTATTTCGAGTCCAACCTCCCTATCAACGCGCCGTTCAAAAATAGGCTCAAAGCTATCCTTGGAGCTCCATACAAGCCACTCAAAGAGCTTACTACCTTCCTCTCCTCCCGCGGTAGTAACAGTTCAAGTAGTACCGAGTACTCAAGCAAACTCGCTGCTTTCGCTACTACTTAAAACGCTTTTAACTACGTTAACGCTCAGGGATCTGGATAGGAGACAGTTGGCTATACTCTCAGGTCTCCTCGGGAGTCGTATCGGCTCTCAGTTCCTAGCGTCAGTACTCCCGTAATCGAAGCCAAGTCGGATAGCTCGGACAGTAATAACGCTCCAGGCCAGAAAGTCCCGCCGCTCACAATAGCATCTATAGCGAAGCAAGGGCTACACCCCGGTTTTGCCGAGAAAGTAAAACGTAAGCTTAGGGCTAAACAGTTGGAGGGTTACAACGAAAACGATAACAAAGGCGAGGAGCTCTGGGACGAGCCAGGAGATGTTGACTGGCTCAACCAGTTCAAGCCCAAGACCAGGTCCTACGGTTCGCATCTTCCCCCGCTCCAGTCCACAGCAAACGCGAGCAACCCCAACAATACTCGTCGCATTGGTATCGTCGCTCAGGCAGGCCAAGATCTCTAGACGCAGGTTCTTAAGGAGAGCCAGAAGAAAACAGTTAAGGATCTCGAGTAGTCGAGGCGTAAGCGTCGGTACCATAATCAGCCATTTACTAAGAAGCTCGCGGAGGCTATGAGAGCCGCGAAGGACGCCAACTCGGCACTCTTAGAGCTCGTTAAGCGTCAAGCTGTTAAGTCAAACACGGAGGTCTGTAAGGGGTTATCGCAACTATCAATCCTTAGGAAACGTATATACACCCTCGTTTACTCCCTCCAAGCTCCTCTCAAGGAGGAGCTTGCTCTTACTAAGAAGGAGTTAAAAGGGTTGTCCGAAAAAATCGTTGAGACTAGGGGCGGCGGTACCGTTAAGGAGGTTATTCAGTTGCAAGCTCGGGTAGATGCTGTAGAGGAGCTAGCTCGAGGTAATAAGCAGGCTTACCTTACTAAAATTAACAAGAAGCTCCAACAGGAGCGGAGATTTATCCAGAACTTTGTTCGTAAAGGGTTCAAGGACTTATTAAAGAGTTTGGAGGGTCGTTTTGTCTCGAAGTAACGCTCCAGGGAATATTTTTATATACGTTAGTTAAGCGAGCTGGTCAGATCGGTATAAAGGAGTCGTAAGCGTACTCGTCAGTACGCTCCGCTCCTCCGCCTTCTAGTTCTCTAAAATAGGCATCTTATTCTCTGTACTCGCCTTAATTTTATACCGTACGTCCTGAAGATTAATTAGCTTGATAAAGTGCTCGAATTTCTGCCTTAACAAGCGCTTAGTCAACCCATCTGCTGGCATCTTGTCTGTTGAGAGGTATTCGATGGCAAAAGATTCTCTCTTATATTCTTACCTCAACCACAGGTTCTATATATCTACGTACTTAAGCTTGGTATTAATACGCTCTAAGGCATTCGTAACGAGCCTAATCGTCTATACATTATCACAAAAGATCGTCAGAGGGAAGGAGAATACTTCACCAATATTCTTAAGGAGCCTTCCAAAAGCCATACTCTCTTTAGCTGTGGCACCTAAAGCGTAGAGCTCTACTTCAGTTAACGAGGTAGTAACCATAACTTATCAAGCTGCCTTCCAGTAGACTAGGCCTCCCATAAGCAAGAATACGAATCCGTGAGATAACTTACGCGTTTCTTCGTCTAACGCAAAGGAGGCATCTCCGGCGATCAAAAGCTGCGGAGCTCCTACTCGGATAGACGCGTATTAAATGGAGAGGAACCTTGTGGCGTAGAGGTAGCTCAAGGTATAGTAAGCGGCCTTAATATAATCTTAGCTTGGATTGGTAAGAAACTTCAAGAGCTGGGAAACTGTAAACGCAACATCCGGCCTTATCATAATAGCGGTATAAAGAATGCTACCGACGAGCTCTTAAAAGAGCTTGATCTCCTGCTTCGATACCTCCCCCAAATTCTTAACGAGCTCTTCGGCTAGTAGGGGTGTAGAAAAGCATTTCCCAATATCGTCCACTCCGAACCTCTTCGCGATCTTTTCGATATACTAATCGTAAATAAGCCAGAGTTTCTTACTCTCCCAGTCTCTAATTACACGCATACCTAAAAAGGTATTAACGTCATCTCCCCCGGTAAGGCTGTACTCCTTCTTAATCCCCTCTACCATCTTAATTACGGTCTGCTCGTGGCTCTTGGGGTATATAAGGAGAAAGTCATCCACGTAGACCACCAAGTACGCTATACGCTCTTTATTATAAAAGAGGCAAGGCTCCTTCTCTAATCGGAAGAAACCCACCTTCTTAAGCGTAATACAGAAGGTCTTATACCAAAGTACAGGAGAGTCCCTCAGCCCATACAAAGCTCTATCAAGCAGTACCACAAAGCCCTCTTTCTTAAACCCATTAGGGAGCTCGCAAACTACCCCCGGAAAATCTTCTCCCTAAACAGCGTTTAGAAACGCTTACTTTACATCGAATTACTTAACCTCCCAATCTTTAACTACTACAAAGGCGAGCATAGTACGCAGAGTCCGCGCGGCTAGTATAGCTGCGTAGGTATCTTGCAGCGTATAGTAGTATTGGAGATCTCCTCGTATAACTACACAAGCCTTGAACGTAAGGATCCCCCCAACTATTTTTTGTAAAAACACCCATTTAAGTAGAAGTAGGTATTATCTTTATGCTCTTGGATCAAACTTAAAGATCTCTCTCCAAGTCTTCCTATTAACAAACTTACTTATCTCTTAGGCGGCTACTTCCAAGAATTCCTTTCCCAAGAGATGGCTCTCGAACTCCCTCCAGTTCTTCGGGGGTGGGAGCATCATAAGCTCTTCGTAAGTTGGGGTTCTCTTACGGATTGCCGCTACTACGATTTCGTATAGCGTACGGTAAGCGTAATCTCCTCCCTGGATTGCCTCTTGCTAATCAGGCAGGTAGGTCTCCATAAAGTCATACCACTATTAATTACAGCTGATTAGGATCTCTTCAAGCTTATACCAATTCTCGAGAAAAGCAAAGACTCCCTTTTCTACGCCGGCAACCACCTTAACCTCCTTTTATTTCTTTCCCCTCAAATTATATCTGCAAGTAGGAGACCCTGTACTTGGGCCGGACGTTTGCTGAGCTAGCTTAAGTTGAGCTCGCTTTTGTACTCGCGTTATTACTCTTAATAGTTTCTTTTGTAAAGGTCTCGGGGTTACTTTAGCCCCTGACTGCAGATTTCCCCTGGATCCTTCTTAGGAAGCGCCCCCGCCAGCCTTATATTTGGGACTCTTAGTACAAACCACGATCGTTAAACGTATACTCGCTCTCGAGCTCGATCGTATTTGCTCCGTACTGCTGGGGCATTCATCTATCCACTTATCTTCGTAAGCGGGATCTTCTCCGGACGGCTCGTATACACCCGGGCCTTATTGTCCAAAGGTCTTTAGTACGTTAAAGAAGTCTCTATTGGCTTCTAAGCTGGTTTTTTACCTCTAAGCATCTTTATCTCCGCTTTCCTACGCGTTAAAAAAGTCAGTTTCAACCTCTAAAACGAAATCTTGCTCCTAGGCTTCCGCAGCTCCGCTATTCGACTCTTCCTGCTGCAAAGCCTATTGTAAAACCGAACCTCTAGCACCCGCTCCCTACTATTTAGGCGAGGAGTCTATTAACGTTGGAGTCATAAGTCCTTGGGTTGGGGTTAAAGGCTCGTCAACCGATTTGCAATCTTTCGGGCTTCCAGGTAGTTCCACCCCCGAGCTCGGTTCCAGAGGTTCCTTACTATTTTGCAACTCCCCTTCCTCAGGTTCGTTTAGTAAATCGGGGGATAAGCTTATCGTTAAAAACTCGTTAATTAGATCGATAACTAAAAGGGGCTTACGCGCTTCCTTAGTTAGGCTTACGTACTTTACCACACAATTAATCTCCCCTACGTTTAGGGCTTCCCTCTCCTCCTTTTTGGATCCGAAAAAGAGTTCCTCGTTAAACGTTACATTACGCGTAACCACTACTCGGTCTAGGAGCGGTACCCAGATTCTATAAAGGTTGGAACCCCCGTAACCAACCAGATACCCTAGGTAAACGCGCTCCTTAGTCTTAAAGGCACGTCAATTAATATTCTTTACCCTCTCGACCAATAACGGATATACCCGGTATCCGTATGCGTATACCCCAGATTAATCTGGGCGTACGTCTTCTATTTAAGCTCCCTTCGGACCTTACTCTACAAAGTACCAACAGTAGTACTGCCTAAACCACTAGTAAAGCTTCTCGTTCGGAAACATTCAATTATTACGCTTACTTAGACTTATTCCGTATAAGTATACTACAGTAGTAATAGACTCTAGCCACATATATTCCGGGAGCCCTGCTCCCGTTAGTATCTTTAGAGACTTCTCCTGCAGCTCCTTACCAGCGCATTCAATACCGCCGTTGGATTCGTAATAGGCGGTCCCGGTTGTCTCGTACTCGATGCCCTCCTCTGCGAGCTACCTTATAAACTATATCTCTCCTCTGGTACTATACGTACTTATATCTTGATCTTGGCCGATAACGCAGATCCTAAGCCCGCACTACCTTTACACCTATCGTTCAAACCGCTGTAAAATCGTAGTAACGGTTAGCCCGGCTTTGTCCCTTGTAATGTAAATAAAGGGCTTATTACTAAACTTATCTCTTATAAGTACGGTATAATAGACGTTCCCGATCCCCCGGTTAAACTTAAAGATATCCTACGCGATCCTCCAAAACGGTTTCTTGGATTAGTAGGGCGAAGGCTAGCGGTTAATTACACTCTCGGCGTAAGCTCAAGCGCAATTCTCGCACTTTTAACGCAAGGAACCGTTCACACTCCCTTTAATCTTAACGCCCTTTACGCGTTCTACCAGGTAGCGGAAAGCGTCCCTCCCGAGGTACCCTAATCGCAGATACTATAAGGCGATGGTATCTTCCCTCGGGTAATTATACGGTCAAGGTCTTACTCCCCTGCTCGTAAACGCCATAATTATAGGGCCGAGTATGTAAACAACTTGCGGTTTACTCAAAGGTACCGGATTAAACTAAAGGTAGGAGAAAAGAGGCTTATATTCGAAGAAGATAATGTTGCAGTAACGAACAAGCTTGCGTATAATCTTACTATACTTTGGAGTTCCATAACGCAGGGTTAAGTTATAACCACAATATTACAAGCTCGCTGCTTCCTTAAGCTTTCCTTTAGAGATAATATTAACATAAAAACCGGAAACTACAGCAACGTTTTATAGCAAGAGATTCTCTGTATTCTCGCCTCCCTAGCCGTTTAAATAGTTCTTAAACATACGCGATCCATACCCAAGGATAGGGAAATACCCAGCTCCTGCCTTAATGAACCTACCTTACCTATCAGCTATAAACGAGCCTGGAAGGAGAAGCTCCTTCCTGTTAACGATGTGGAGGGCTCCGTAATTGTTAAGGAGCGTACTGTCCGAAAGTTAATATGGAACCTGGCTCGCAGCCGCGTACACCCCCAAACTCTCTTCTAACTTCTCAAGCAGAGATAAATCAATAATCATAGCGCAGGGATACTCTACAGGGAGCTTAGTAGGATCGGATCCTTCGGGGGTAACTAAAGTAGGATTTTTTTAATTACGGGGTTCCAGTTCCATAATTTGGGGACCTAACTGGGTATTAGAAGCGGTACTCGTAACCAAATCTAGCTGCGCTCCTTCGGCTAACGGCTTATAGAGACTAATAGGATCTCGCTCCAGGGGCGAGAAAAAAATTGCTATAGCGCTAATAAACCCGGGCCAATCTCCTCCTCCCTTTGCGGAACTAACTCCACCCCCGGAGGAGACTTACTTGGGTTCTCCCTACTTAGCGCGCAATTCCTCCTTAAGCTTACTATATACTAACTTATTAAGGATAGAAAGGATCTGATTACGCTCCTTCTTATTAAGGCGTCTCTTCGAATAAGCTGGGGCGTTAAATACGAAGTCTCTACTATAAGCGAAACGGAGAGAGTTGCAATTGGTTGGCTCCTACCGGTACTTCCGAAGCTTGTAAGGGCAAACGTACTCGGTCCCAGTAGTTTTACTCTTCCTACTGAAGCTACTCTATTCCGTAATAGCGTAGGATCCATTATAACCCTTCCCCTTTTTCTCCTTAGCGTCAAGCTTAATCTCCACTTCCAAGTTGCAAGCGAACTCGTTCAGGGTCAGGAGCTCCTCGCTCTTATCAAGCAATCTGGTATACTCGGATCTCTACCTTTTACCCCACTCGCTATCGATATACTTGATAACGACGGCGAGCCAGTCCAGGGTGGCTAATAATATCTTAACTTCCTATACGCTATAGGCGAAAGCTTCCTCGTAGACCCTCTTCCAGTTCTATATCCAGGTAGTTGGGTTAACCCTTCCAACTCCAATCAACCGCATTACGTCGTTATAATTATCGCGAGCGTATATCCGGGTAAGCTCCGCTCCTTTATTAAACTACGCGTAAAGCTTAGCGACGCGATCTCGAACCGTAATAGGTTTATCTTATTAATTTAGAAGCTAAAGGTTAATCGGGTAGAAGATCTTCGCGTCAACTATGCTCTCGATCCAGGTTTAAATATTTGTAAAGTACTGGAGCTAGTCTTTACGCCTATACTCTTTGGCGACCCATTCCTTTATTCGAAGATTATGGTACTTAAAGGGATCAAGTGCTATTTTAACTAGTCTCGTCTTTGCAGCTTTTTCTAAACTAGTGAGCTTTTCGTACTCAGCAAGCTTTTTTTCAAAACCCGTATCCTAAAGCTGGATCTCGTCCAGGGTTCCTTGGAAGGTCAGAGGATCGGAAAGGTTGTAATGGATTACTAAAGGGGCTTCGGCGAGGGGATCGAGGAGGTGCCAGATCTGTTGCTCTTTGCAGTAAAGCTTTAGCGCGATATACCATTCGTTCCACTCGTTGCGCTTAGTAAGCTTAACCTTAGTTACAAGCTTATTATCGGTTAATATAGTAACGAGGTTGAAGTTTGAAGACAGAAGATTGTTGGAGGTATTTAAGAAAAAAAATGCAAATGCTCTAAAACCTGCACAGCAACGGCTGACTTATGCGCTCTTGGATACTGCTACAGCTTATGGAGCGCCGGGCTCATAACTGTAATGCCGTCGCTGGAGGAACTAGAGGCATGAGCTTGATTATTAAAAGGTATATTGTTCTATATGTGAGCCCCAGCGGGAGCTGGGGCGAGTTGTGGTTTTTATATACAAAGGAAATAGCTCAGCCACAGCTAAGAGCAAGCTCTTGGTCACAGGTGGCTCAGGTGGCTTGACTAGCTCCTTGGCACGACAGAAGTTGTATGCGGGTGGTTTTTCGGCTGACTGGATTGCGCCGAGCGATATTGGGCGTGTGGCCGCGGCGGTGCTGGCTGGCCACATGGCGGTTGAGACGAGTGTTTTGGACTTGGCTGGTCCGGAGGATATGTCGCTTCGAGAGGCCGTGGGGGTTATTGCCAAAGCTGTGGGCAAAGAGGTCAGGATTGTGGATATCGATGCGGAGGAGTGTATCAAGATGTTTGTGGAGATGGGTCAGCCACGGGTGATTGCAGCGCATATCGTTGAATTCCTGGGTAAGGGGCTGGAGAGTGGAGGAGTGCAAAATTTGTTCAAGGGTGCGGTGTATGATGAGGCTGTGGGTAATGTGGAACGGTATACGGGAAGACCGGCAACCCGGTTCGCGCAGTGGGCAGAGGACAACAAGGGAGAATTCTCCAGCTAGGGAGTTCTCTAGGTACCTAGCTCGGGGACTGGATCTTCTTGCTGTCTCACTGGTTCAGCAAGATACTGACAGAAAAACAAACTAGAACCCTGACTTAACCGTCCAGCTTGCAAGATCTCATACAATGTTAAAATCCCGTGCCTCAAGAGAAGACCCTTCATCAAAGCCGTAAACATAGCACGACTGAACAATCACCCAGTTTTCCCCCATCTTTCGCAGGATAATCGGGATCGGACAGCCAAACAGAACGCAGACGGCATCGCCCTTTTGCACCAAACCAGATGCCATTCCAAATAGTCCATTTTCTGTCTCAATCAGATGCCCTCCACTCAAAGAGTTGACAAGGATTCTTGACACCCTGTGGCAATGCTCGTAGTGATACTGTCCTCGCGTCAACTCGTCTTTTCTTTTCTTCCACGCCAATCGAGGGTCAGATCTTAATTCCTTGCCAAGGAACAAATCCAAAATCTGCTCGACTGATTGTGCTCCCCGGTGGTCTTGCCCGACCCAGTGCAGGAAGCTGGCGATATAGTCAGGATACTTGTCCGTAGTGTCGTCGTTGACCCGCTCTTCATGGCCTCGGTCTAAGCCCTTCCCAAGACTGTACAAGAATGCGGCTACTGCATCACGGAAGGATCTGGTGCCTGGGGCTAATCGCTTGCCGGTGACCATGTGAAGGTCATATAAAAGGGTTATAAAGACAGCGTGAAGTCGGGTTATGCCTGTTTTGTAGAGTAAAGGCTTGCCGTCGACGTCAAAGAACATGTTAGGCGACAGGTGAGTACCTTCGGCTGACACGTTGGTTGGGGTAACATGGGATACGATAGCGTGTATTACTCCCCGTACACGAACCGCCCTGTGATCTGGCGAGAAGGCCAACATGGGTTTTTCTTTCTGCAACACGAGCGGCGCATAGATGGTGTAAGGGGCGAAGCGGTTGTGGCGACGTGAGGTCCAGTCGGGGACCCACGATGGGAGCTGTAGGCCATTCTTGTCGCAAGAACTGTTGCTGGCGCCAGCAAGGGAAAGAAGTCGGAGGCCCCAGGTCTCATCTGTGAGATTCTTGATCGCCACTTGGGTGAGAACGTCGATAGGTGCCTTGGAGTAGTCTGGTTTTTCATACTGGTCCGCATCCTGGGCGACTCCGAGCAGCCCGTACACTTGATCCTGGGCCAGGGTACACTGTCGCTCGCAGAATGACTCTAGTAGCGAATGAAGAGTGCAATTTCTGGGGGGAGATATGGTCAATAGCTCGTCTTCCTCGGCCTCGCCGTCGTCCTCGTCGGTCTCATCCTCGTTAGCCATGGGGTCTGGCAGGTTTCCATCATTTTGACCGTCCTCGCTGTGCGCGCGTGAGTGAGCTTCTTCCTCTTCCAGATCATGTGCTGCGTTAACGATTCCGCTTTCATCTCTGAGACCATCCCCACCCGTAGCACCCTCTCCGGTTTCATCTTCGTGCTCAGGGCCCTTCTCAACCGCCTCCTCTCCGCCGTCGTCATTGATCAACCCAGAAAATCCCTTTTCCCCGTTCACCATATTCTTCCGCTGCTCGGACATGAGAGAAATCATGGCCAACCTCGACGAAACCACGTCCAAGTTCTCATGGGAGGTAATCTCAGCCCCAGGGCCTAAAGAAGACGGGCGGCAACCATCATCAACAACATGATTTCCTCCCGTCTTCCTTCCTAACAGCACCAAAAACCCCAAGACGCCAATCCAAACATCCAACTCTTCAAACCGCCACTGTCCAAAACGAAATTCTAACTTCTTTGCCAACAACACCTCCTGCACGACCCATAACCTAGCCCACCACTCTCTGTTCATGACAAACTTGATTCCTGCGTTTAACAACCTGTCCGCCTCCCGTCCGGGTGGTGGGAAAGGTGAATCCTCAAATGATCCACTACTCAAGGTTAAAAATAACTCTGCAACCAAATGACTATCATCCCCATCCTCACATTCACCCAGCCAAACGATTACAGAGTCTGCAGATTTGTAAATCTCCCCCATCTGTGCGACCTGCTGGCTTTTTTCGAAATCATCTTGTTGGTTTATACAGATGGCGTCGATCCATAGCGTTAATTTCTTTGATGAAGATGAGGCGTGGCGGAGATGGCGTAGGGCAGAAGCGAGGTTTAGAGTTACGTGGTGAGGATGGCCGTTGAGGAGGATGGGCGTGGTCAGAGACCGTGAACCCCAAGCGTAAGAGAGAGCTGTGTACTCATGTTGTTGTTGTCCTAGTTCGTGTTCTTGTGAGGACAAGGATGGGGAGGGAACGGGGGAGATGACTTGGAGGGTGCCTTCGATGGGGGCGGAAAAGTCCGAGGAGGGCAGGAGGTAGAGGAGGCGGATTTGGCGTGCGGGGTCGTCAAAAGGGGGATAGAGCGGTGGGGTGGCCATGCTGTGACCGAGACAATGATTTTTTTTTCTGGAGAATAGGAATTGTCGATAGACGAGATATATTCTTGCAGGAAGGAAGCGGTTGGGGCTTATAGAACCAGGTGCCCTGGTGTGGCGTTGAGGCCAAGAGAAAACAGTTACCCCACACTTCGGCTTTTAAACCCTAAAGGCGGTGCATTTTTGTGGGATCGCTTGGCGCATTGCGTTGAGCCAAGAGGAAGGTTGAGCATCCAAGAGGATCGGCACAGTGCATGTAGCGCAATGCAGCCTTTGTCATTTCGTCGTTGTTCTAGTTTGCAAAAGCCTCAAGAAGAGAAATACACGTTTCAGGGGTATCCCCTAAAATCTATCATGGTCCTCATCTCAACTCATCAATACAGTCCAATCATGGCTTCGTATGGCATCATTTCCCAGCTGAAGCCCTCAGTCCACCGAATTCCTCGTGTAAACCGTCGACTTATCCAATAGGCCCAACGTCGGCTCGCGGTGTAGCCGCAAATTCGCAATGCGAGGGTGGCGAGGATCCATCAAATTTAGACCCGCTAGCATATCCTCTTTCTTTGTAACTGGCACGTCTCCGTCCGCATATGACCAGGTGCCTTGACCGGCGCCTTCATATGCCAGACGCTGGAGCTGCAGAAACGCATCGGTGCTCCATTTAAGTCGTTTGTATTCGGCGATACCTCGCCGTCGTTGCAGACAGGTCATGATGGGGTCGAGGAGATACGAGAGGAGTACGAGGAGCAGGCCGACGCCAAATGTCACGCCGAGTCCGACGACGCTGAAGGAGGTGTGGTCTTTACTTCGAATTTTCTGTGTACAACCAGACACGTATTAGCTTTATCCATTCTTTACCTGAAATAGCTAAGGTAGTTAAGCAGTTCCACATACCTGATTCTCGCACATGTTGTGCTCCTGGGTATTGTTTGGCTTTCTCGAAAAGGTGTTTTGCATCTCGGGCGAGGGCGCTCCCATGGCCGTCACGACTGGCGCGCTTTGTATCGCCGCCAAGTTGACTTCAAGCCAGTAGCGGACATCCATCATCCATTGGTTGTCGGGGATAGACGCTTGTGTTTGTTCTGTTAAATCGCGTGATCTGGTTAGCATGCTCCGGCCCAGTCGTCACGCAGGTACGATAGGTAGGTGGGAAATATGGGCAACGAACCATTCGTAAACCGGTATCTCGATGCCAGAGCCTGCGTTTTCAGCGTTCTCACCACCTGGTGAAAGGCAACCATGTCACCAAGTATGTACGTAAACCAGCCCACCCTGGCGAGCTTGACCTCGTAGTCGTTGTCGAATGCATCAAAGCTGCGATACACATTGTCGACCCACCCGCCAAAGTCGGAACACCCAGTGTCCCGCGGCTTGTTGGGGTTGCAGAACTGGTCCTGTAGTTTGCATCCGAGGGGTGAGGCATATTCAGCTCCCAGGAACTGTGTTACCGTCTCTTCCGTGACCGAGCCATTGCTGCTTCGAAAACCGTTGGTGTAGGAGGAAGGGATTGACGCGTTATACCACGGGTCGTCGGTGCGGTTCGTGAACGGGACTTGGTTCGTAGATAGCCAAAAGATGAAGAGAGTTGCGTCTGTCTTGTTCATGTGGAGTTCTCGAGAGGGAGTCCAAAAAGTGTTGTCGAAAGCGAGCTTGCCGTAGGCATAAAAGGCAGAAGTGACACTGGAGAACATCACGTTGTCAGTTCCAGTAACATGAAAGCAAATGCGGCACCAACAGCCAACTCACTCGAGATTGAAGAACCCGGTATTCCGGGTGGTGTTGTCCCAGAAATATGTCGAGGCTCCGTTGATCAAGGGCCCATAGTTATAGGCCATGCCAGCGCGCCTGGTGTTGTTCGCGTTGACGAGGGTTCTATGACCCTCCGTGACGAGAGGGGCACATGAAATCTTTCGCCGAAACAAGAACCGTTCCTCAGGCCGTGAGTTGATGCCAAGGTGGTCATGGCTGTCCAAGTAGCCTGTATCGAGAACCAGGTTGCGGTCCTGAGTCTTGCAGATGCGGCTGTCAAAGGGACAAGCGGCATTCATGTCTGACGAAATGGGAAGTCGCCGCTGAACGAACGTGTCGCATTCGGCCTCCTTCCCCGCCGACGAAGAATAACACTGCTGGGCGTAGTTGGCAGCATTTTCGATCTGCGTGGTTTGTTGGATCTGCTGCGGGACGTAGTAGGCATCGTAAGCGTTGGCCTGTTTATCTGGAAAGTCGTCATATTTGCCTATCGCAGCGCATCTGCCGCCGCTGACTAGCACCTCGTCGCCAATCTCCGAGATGCGAGGTGAAAACAAGCTGGCGAGTGACCCGACAACGACGCAAGTCAGAGCTATGATGAGGACGGAGAAAAGCCGCCAAAATGCCCTCCTCGCTCTGCGTCGCCAGGACAGATAAAGCATGGCCGACAGCCGAAGACCGGACTCGGGTTCCGAGGCATTTCGGAGGATAGCTTGTTGTTGATGGAAAAGCCCATCGTGTTCGCCCGGCGAAGATGAAGCGAAATGCAGAAAGAAGCAGACAATCCTCCAGAAGCAGGTACCCGCTGACAGGTGCAGCATTAGCGTGTGAGATTATGAGTAGGTAGCTTCGGTGGCGGTGAGACGGGACTGGACTTACCCCACGCAACGAAGAAGGCGATGAAAGCGATCAGAGTGGTCCCGTCACTCCGGGTCAGTGTGATAGTGGCACCATTGACAGGTCCTCGGCTCCAGTTGACCCAAAACCCAATGTAAACCTGCGATGATGCGCTGATGCTCGAGGACATGATGGTATGCGCTGGGACCGGCTCAGGCAGGGCATCGGCAAAAGCAGAAGAAAAGTCGAGAGGAGAGCATCAAACAGGTTTTGTTGGTTCTCTCGTCTTTTTTGTGCGTTGTTGTTGATGTTGTTGACCAGCAAGCAATAATGTTTCCGCAAAACAACATTGAAGAGAGACCAGACCGTTGCCTGCAAAGAGGGAGCGTCGTCCTTGTTGGCCACTGTGCCCTCAGTGGGATCTTGGGATCTTGGTGGATAATGCGAAATTCATGCCTGGGGCAAATCCGATGACAACCACGCTGTGGGAAAAAGTGGTTCAATCCCGAAACATGCACACGATCCTTGCTTTTGCGCGTCTATCTCCAGCCCTACCTATGCTTGGAGCAGCACAATGTGGAGTGCCCCCCTGCCATAGCCGCCGTGACATGCGGGGCATGATTGGTGTTTGCATGTTCGGTTGGACAGCATCCGCAATAGCCGGAAATCCTCTGACATTTTTGATCCTATTTTGGAACCCTGTCGCCACTCTTCCGCGATTGGGTATATTTTTCTTGGTTTTTTTTTTCTCTCCGGCAACTGGGCGGCTGGTGGCAGTGCCACCAACCGTTTTGATGCGGCACAGCACCTCGGACTTGGGAAAGTGCGAAAATGTCACAAACCACCAAATTCCGGCTTTCTGGTACCAACGAACAGCGATCCAGGGGGGGGGAAGGAGCCGCAGATCCGCCCCACCACCCTCAAGTCAAAAAAACCATGCACGTCATGATCATCCAATTCTCTCATTAATCGGAGGCTCTTTGCTTCCCCGGAACTCAGCTCAGGGGGTTTTGTTGGGGGCTCGGGTAACATTTGCCGTAATTGTATAGCAGTGGACGCGGTACAAATGACACGCTTTCAGCTTTCCGGCCTCTAATTTCTCCCGGGGGCTGCCCATTCTATTTACACTACACCAATCAGCGCGGCGCTGGTCCAGTTGCGGCCAATTACAACAGCCCTCCAAAGGGACTTTTGTGTAGCACTGTGGCGTTGAACGGGGTGATACAAGGTGCTATGTGAGACGAATCTGGGCACACACAATTTCCTTTTCTTGTACCTCGCTCACGTGACACTGCTCACCTAGTACCGCGAGCTTCATTGTCGATTATCCTATCCACCTCGATAACCAATTGCTATACGCAAGATATTTGTTTAGAGCGTGTAATGCAATGGGCGGTTTGTCGCTGCCCAACCTTTGTGGTTGGTGAGGCCAAGAGACGCGGGGTAATCTCCGGGGGAAGGAGAGATTGGCTTGAAGCTTCGCCCAACACCTCGGTCCTGTGTTTTCTTGCTCTCAAGCTACCCCGGCATCCGCAAGCGCCATTTTGTGCCTTGATGGCCGATATTGAAGGCTGCAGTCGCAACGTATTCAGGGTGTGTCAGCTGCCCGGCCGCGTTTCTGATCGACCTGCCGCTGCTGCGCTGTTGAGCAACGCCCTTTCCCTTCCGACAGACCACATTACCATCTTTTCGCTGGCTACCATGTTACATAGATGGGAAGACCCGCGTTGGTTCCGTGGTTTTCTTGGGAAAGAAGCTGCTGACACGTGCGGATGCAAATCTATCTCAGATATATATATATATATATCACCAGCTACATTTTGAAGAACTGGATCTCCGTATCCAACAGATCGAGGATCCATTTCAGGATACCTTTGAGTGGGCTTTTGGTCTACCCGTGCTGACTAACTGGTTGCAGCAAGGGTTTGATTCAAGTCTTCTTTTGGATTCACGGCAAGCCAGGCTCCGGAAAATCCACCTCTATGAAGTTCCTATTCCAGAACCCCCAGACATGGCAGCTCCTTCACGGCTAGAAGAATAACGACGCCTGCGAGATTCCTGCAAGGTTCTTCTTCCACTAGCCAAAGTTGTCGAAGAGTTAAGAAAGCCCGATTCTGGACTGATCCTGAAACTCGAGAGAACCGTCCGTCAACTTTGGACCAAGATATCATCAGGATAGACTTGATTCTTTTCTTCGATGCACTGGGCGAATTTGGCGGATGCCCTGATGTTATCTGCCCGTTCCTGAAGAACCTGGTTGATGGTTCAGACTCACACCAGTTGAAAACTAGGGTCAATATCTACCTATCTAGCCGCCCCTAGAAAGCCCTCCGGGATCACTTTTCGGCACACCCTCAACTTGCACTCGAAATGCATACCAGAGGAGACATCGAAGATTACGTGTCACGTTCGGTGAAGAACTGGCACGGAACTAACCTCTATGCTAGCCAACTCATCCCAGCCATTCTATCGCGGGAAAAGGGGGTATTCCTTTACGTCAGGTCGACCGTAAGGGTCTTGTCGGACTCTTTGACACTCGACGGCAAACTTTCGACGCTCGAACAACCTGGGATGCGACTGAGAGAATTGCCAGATGACCTCTTCGAGTTCTGCGGGCTTATAATTGAACGAATTGGGCGGTCAGATCGCCGCCGCACATTTGCGCTGCTTGAACTGCTCTCCCGCCACAGCCCTAGTGGTCCGCCGGTAACGACAATACAGGTATGAGACACCGTCCTAGTCTCAGACTGCACCAGCTTCCAAGAAGTCGAAGATATCCTTGACGCAGCCGCAGCAACAGCTGATCTCGCCATGTGGGGACGAGGTCCTTGTCGAGATCAAGCGAGACAGGCCTCAGTTGATACACCAAAAACGGTCTTGGAGTTCATCATGGGGCTAGATTTCAAGAGCATCGTGCTTGGCGACCTCGCTGATTTTCTCAGCGAAACTCATTCTTACGTCCAAGTACTGGACTTCACGCCGAAATTGGGCGGTGGACAACTTTGCTGCGCCTAAAGTTGCTCTCACCAACGCTAAGTTACCTGCACTTCCCTAGCCACTTTTTCTCACAGGTATTATTTAGGCGCCGATGAGTAGGCAGTAATTTGGAGATCAAAAAGCAAATTTTTGGCGACCTCCTAGCTTTTGGGATACAGGTGGCCCAAAACTGGGACCACCTCACCACCCTTTTCTCGCTCCTCTTCCTTTCCACCTAATGTTACAATAAAGCCCAGTTTACGGCCTTGATTAGTGTCAAACGCACTTCAATATGGATATCATAGATTTGAAGTGGTTGCAATTGCTGAATTGTGTTGCTTCTGTGTGAGAGATGGGGACAGGCCTGCTAGCTGATGGGACGACAGCTTTGAAAGCGGCTTTGCAAAATGACATATAGGTTGGTAGGTTTGCCTAAGGGTGGATGAGACGAAGTTTTGCCCCCCTTTTTTTTTTTTTTTTTGTGTGAGGCCGAACGCTTTGCAAAAGCAAAGTCGAATTAGCTACCTAGGTATAGCGGGAGTCTTCGACTGAGCCGAAAACGGTATGTATCGAGCGGTGCAAGCGCGACAGCAACAAATCGGGTAGGTAATTGACTAGTTCCTGGCCTGAGCCTTGGAAGTGAGACAGGGATATCCTAATAGCTTGTCTTATCGGACCATAATAGCGCTGCTGGCTAGGTAGCTCCCTCATGACAAAAAAAATAGGTACACACATATCCCAATTAGGTGGGACGACTTGCCGATCACCCTTCAAACTGCGTTCAACATCGATGACAATACTCTTCACCTGCAGCAGTATCGGAATTGAAACTTCCAGGATGGGATGGCCTGACTGAAGGAGTTTAGTACGAATTTTCTCCAAGTTTTCTACTCTTGTTTGAAAGCTACGGCAAGCGTGGAAAGCCAAGGTCGGCTTTGTGTGTACCTATTTTTTTTTGTCATGATGGAGGGTAGGTAGCTACGTGGTGTTGGATTTGACTGTTACTGATCTACACCAAGTTTGCACGGAAACTGTAACAGTCAAATCCGACACCACGTGTGTGGTAGCTAAGCTGCTGCAGAGCCGGAGTCGGATCGGGATGAGCCGCGGCTCTCCCCACAACACTTCCCGCTTCCTCGGCCGCCCGACGGTGGTGACGCCCTGGTCATGGGGTCCGCGTCGGCCCCAAATGTTGAAGTTCCCCGAGAGCGGACGATCAAAGGCGCTTCCGAACTTCCTGCAGGGGCAACCGCCGCTGGGAGGTGATGGACAGCTGCATTTCTGTCACTGGACTTAATCAGACACATGTTGGAGCATGTCCGGCAACAGCGCCGATTCGATCGCAAGTTCTCCTCAGAGCCTCGTCGCATAGCCGAAGCAGGAATGCGGTGAGTAAGTACTGTTATGGAGGGTAAATAAAACTAGCCTGTCTGGTATCGCAGGTGGTAGCCTTTCCTAATTTCTACCAATGATCTCACAGCGGCTTGACAGGGGCAGGCTTGCGGCTGACGTCTCATTACGGAGCTGAAATCAGGTTTTCATACCGGGATTGCCGTCAAAAGCCGGACCAAGCTCTCTGAAGAACCAAGTCAGGTTAGCTGAGTTCCGCGCCTGAGCAGCAATCCCAGTTTGCAAAGGTTGCCTCGGGATGCTAATACCTAAGTTCTTCGCATGAAATATCCATTAGCAGCCCTTTTTGGCCGTGCTGAGCTTTGCGCTGAAGATGTTGGAGCTGTGTGGTGCCACGACAAACGTCACAAGTGTCGCCGGCAAGGCTGAGTTTCCGCGAGAATGCTTTCCTTGTTTTTGGCAAGCCCACAGGGGCCAGTGGACCGCACTACTGCAAGCCGCGGCTAACCTGCATATGTCGGTAAACAGGGGGGCAAGGGGGGAATGTTTGCGAATGGCTTAGATCCAAAGCATCCACTCGCGTTTTCGGTGAGCAACTTGTACTGCCAGGCTCTAAAATATAGTGGTCTGCTACTTTACACTTTAATCTATCCAGAAGGGCCTTGTCCTAGGCTTAGGCCCTAATCTTCTCGCGAATACTGGGCCAGTGTTTGCCTCTAGGCCTTTGTTCACTAGCGCTTACGCCAAGATGTACTGCATGAAACCCTTGTTAGTCTAACTAGCCAGAAACGGAGTAGCTTGCACAAGCCCAAGCTGCACGCCTCGGTCTCCAACCCTTGCTTGGTGTCATGGGCAATGAGCCCCTCCGGCGCCATTGGCCAGGACTCGACCCTCATTGCCCAACATCTAAGTGACGATTCGCTAGGCTGAGACCCGCTCGAAATGTGGCTGCATGAAACCTTGACAGGTCACTTTTCTGTTTTCTACACCATTCTCCGGTTTCTGGTGTGATGTTCTTCAAGGATCAAGAAGGTAAATACAGGGAATATTTCACCTGGAATTGAAGCGCATAAAGTTCATTACCTGGGGACCTGGTATGTACCCGTCAGGGGAAGTGAAAAGTTCTTTTTTATAAAAAAAAAAAAAAAAAAAAAAAAAAAAAAAAAACGTAGAATGGTGTACACCTTGAAGCCTCAACCAAAAGGCCAGTGCAGCGGGCTTGACAGAACATTCCGCCCGGTACCTGGCGACCAGGTACCGATGTCTCACTCTCGACGCTGTTGTGGACGGGCGAGCGCAAAAGATTATGATTGCGATCCCATCACATTATCGACTAGATAGGTACATGTAGGGGCCTATTTACGAGAGAAAACCGTTTTGGGCCCTTCGTGTCCAGGCTTGCCCGTAAGGCTCCACGCGGCGGCTGGAAAGGGTTGATGCTTTCCCACCGCCCCTTCTTTTCTTGCGTGGCGAGGGCAGTCCATCGAAAATGGGACTGACCTCGACTTGGTGAACCTGGATTTCCGCGTTTGCGTCTGGCTGCTCACCGCCCTGAAATGCCCACGAGTCTACTACCGAGAATATTGAGCTCGTGAACATGTCATCCTCGCCAGTGCTCGAGCCGGTTGCGGCGGTACTCGCTTCAGTGATTCGTGATGCAGTTTCTTCTGGTGCAGGTTCCATTACCGACTCGACATCGGAATCCTGATCTGACTCGTCCTCGGACGACACACCCATGTCTACCTCTCCCAGGTCGTTTGGCTGAGGCGGGAGACCGAGGTCCAGCTCGTTAATAGCTTTGTTCCTGTAACCCACATGGATCGTGCTGCTGTTCCCATCAAAGTACAGAGGTAGGCGCAGAGTCCTCTTGGCCTGTGATGGAAGCTCTCGCCTTCTCTGGTAAGATTGCCGAAGCACCAAATCCATCCTATCACCCGAGCCTTCGAGTGACAGCTGGAAGGTCCAAGTGCCTTGCTTCCGCCTGCCGAGATAGACGAGATCATAGCTTAGCTTTGAGGACACGCGAGTTTGTTGCTTGCGTGGGAGGCGATCATAAAAGGGGTCGCAGATTAGCTTGAACTCGTCGTAATATCTCACGGCGAGATTAACCTTGGGTTGACGATGCTGGTGGCACAAGGCCATTAGCACATGAGTCAATGTGTAGTTAGGGTCGGGGTTTCTGGAGAAGGGTTCACTTGTGGATAATACTTACAAGATCAAGGAGTAACGCTCCTGTGTTATCCCATAGACGGGGACCCACCTTGGGCTTCCCTTGGATTGGAGATTGCTTCATCTGGATTCCTACGGCGGCACCGCGAGCGAAGAACTCCTCGAGGGTAAGAGTTTCGCTGACGACGTACGAAGCGGCCAGTGCCACCTTGGCGGAACTGTGGAAGAAAATATGGCACCCTGTTAAACTTGATCGTCGCAACATCGGGTGGGAAAGGAAAAAAAGAAAGAAAAAAAAAAGAGAGCAAAATAAAGACCAAAGAAGCACCATTTGGGGGCGGACAAAGATGGAGGAGGCGGAGGAATTGAAAGATGCTCACTCGTAAGCGATACTGTCAGCAAAGTCAGCAGTGAAGACAACAGGGATGCCGCTCTGCTTGCAAAGTGTCTCCATCTGTGACTTGACCGCTGGGTTACGCGCTGTACCGCCCGAGACAACAACGAGCGGCGATGTCACGCACCCACCCTCCACCATGCCAACAAGTCTTGCAATCTCGCGTCGGGCTGTCTCGAGGGGTCGGCTAAGAGCCTTCCCCCATGCCGATGTCATGACTTCTCTAGTCAGGTTGACTCGGCATGCACCACCGTCATTTGGTCGAGCGTACATGACAATAATATTCTCGAGCAGCTCCGTCTCCCTACCCTTTTGTTTCCGGAAGCGGCTCAGAAAGTCTTCTCGATGCTTCGGAGGAGCGACGGTCCCGTTAATACCGTACCAGGCTCGCATAAACCACTCGTTGACGTGGTGCTCCCACTGTTCCGAGCCGCCTCCAGCACCTGCATTTCGCGGGATATTAGAGATGTTTCCGACAAAGGTCGAGAAGGACGAGATGGAAACCAAAAAGGGGAAAGACCTCACCAAACTTCTTCCCAACACGATAGAAGCCATTTCTCTCCGGATTTTCTTCATCACGAGCGACCCCAAAGGCGCAACCGTTCTAGCAGCAGCACTGTTAGCCTCTGAACCAAGGACTCGCTCTGAGCAGGTGAACACATGCCATGTTATGACCTCCAAAATCGAAGAATAAAACCGTGTTATGCTTGCCCTCGGGGTCCATCTGAGTTGCCTTGTATTTGAAGAGATATCTTGCCAACGCCTCGGTTTCGGTGAAGAAGTATATGATCTCCTGTGGGATCTCAAACACCTCGGCGACCAGCCCCCTGTACATCTCCTCGAACTCAAGTGTCCACTGCATAGGGATAGTGAGCCCAACCTTGGCAATTCGTAGCTTCCTAGCGCGGCAGACAGCCATGGCGCGACGTTGAAGGGCCGAGAGGAGCACGGCCAGGGCCCTCCGGAGCTTCGCCTTGAACTCCGGATCCCGTTTCTTCGCGTTAAGCTGGTGCACAGGAGGGTACTGCTCGAGTAGCGTATCAGAAATCTCGGCCAGGGCGTAAAACACGTATTTCGCCGAGATGGACTGCCGGGTCTCGTATTCACCCTCCTCAAGGTAAACACTTTCGCAGCCGCTTGATGCGTCGTCAAACACGTAGAGGGCCGAGGGGAAATCCCCTGGGTAGTGTGTAGTGTCGAGACTGTGGCTGAAACGATTCTCGACAACAATCTCAGAACCGTCGGCCCAGATACAAATTCGTGACCGATGGCTTCCAATATCAATTCCTAGACAGCAGCTTTTTTTGGGAATGTATTAATGTGATGATGCCGAAGCCCCAGGGCGAGAGTGGTCCGCGATGGGATGGAAGAGGACATGGAAAAGAGGGAGAACAACATTAACTTACGGTGTTAAAGCTGATGAACAACTTGGTGGGGTAGGGACGGCGGGTCGTCGCGCAGGCCGACACGACGGAGCTCTTTCGCGCCTCTCCGCCATCTTGGAGGTCGCAGAAGGTCAAGTTCGGGTAGCAAGTGGTGTTCCAGCGAGAAAAGTGGAATTGGAATGGTGGACGCGCCAGCCTTGCAGCCCTTTGTGACAGGACAAATATTATTTGGAAAAGAACAAAGGACATGGCAGTTAAACTTGGCCGGGGGGAAACCGCTTCATAAGTGGACAGGCGCATCCAGCGGTGTCCAAAGCCTAGGCCACGAGCCAGTCCTGGCTGGTCGTGACTTCCTTCAGAGGTACCTCAGCATTACAGGGATCCCCTACCCCTCCCCCCCCCCCTTCCCCCTTCGCGCCCAGGGTGACAGATTGTGAGGTGATCTTTCCCACATTAGCAACCGATTGCTGGATCCGCGAAGGGAGAAAAACACAGCAAGCAGGCAGACCGTCGTGCCTTGCCATTACTTCCTCTTTCCACAGGCGCCGCGGTCAGGGTTTTCCCCCTAACCCAGTGACATTCCCGCTGCAACTGCGCTGGCGATTATCTGACCCACACGGTGCTGTTTGCAGCGTGGCTTCTGAGCCCCCTCCCCTCTTGCGAACAATGGGCTCCAAGAACTCGCGGTCAACGTCCCCCGCCCCTCGCGTTGTTCCCATTGACCCAAAGACATCGCCTTCATCGCCTTCGGCTGACATAGCGGCCTTCAAGGCCAAGATTGACGACATTGAGCGTCGGAGATGCGAGGCCAGTACGGTCATGCGCGACAGGCTGCACGCAGCCGTCGTCGAATATAAGCGCGCGGACCAAAGCTTCGTCAACGAGCATACAGCGTGTCTCAATGAGCTGCTGGCGGCTTTCCCAGAGGCCGGCAACCTGGATTGGGCGCAGCCCTGCCTCGGAGTCCCGGACCGTGAACTGTTCGCTCGGGACGGTATCGCCATTAAATATCACCCGTCCTTCGACCCCGCCGGATTCGGCGCCCTCGCTCGCGGCCTCTCCCCTTCACCATCGACTCATGAGATGATTGGCTCCCTGCTCGCTCCCAGCCCATTCTCCTCCACACTCTCCAGCGCACCACCCTCACCAAGACTCCCCGATATGGAGCGCCCGACACCCAAACCAACACCACACCACGAGTCAGCACCGCCCCTGGTACCCAGCAAAAGATCCGCAAGTCGGCCTGCAAAGCGATCCTCTAGCGTGGCTTCCTCTTCATCCTCGTCCATTGTTTCCAACACCCCCCCCTCCCCAGACGAGCTCACACCCGACGCCAAACCTCCTCGACCACAGCCCAGGAAGAGATCCCGCTCGATGCATGCTCCCCCGGCTACCACCGCCACAGGCAGGAAGCTGCTGCCAACTTCCCGTCGAGGCCACTACACAGCGAATAGCACTACACGCCAGCTGGCTCCCACGGCGGCCTCGATCAAACCACCAGCCGAGAAGAGGGTCTATCAGGGGGGCTATCAGGGTCGGTATAAGTGTGCCGAATGTAGCAAGAGCTCTCAGAAGTGCGATCGAGGATTACCCTGCTCAGTATGCGTTCGAAAGGGCAAGGCCGAGCAGTGCCAATACTCTACGCGGAGAAGGAGATGATGTTAGGGAATAGACTCGGCGCGAACATGATTTTGTAGGTAGAAAGTAGGTAGTTTTATATCCTCTGCAACGATAGCTCCCTGAAACAATCTTCCTCTCTTCTGAGCTGGACTTGAGAGTAACTCGCCTCTCTTTTCTCTTCCTCTAGCTTCACGCTCTCAAGCTCACATTCTCCCCCAACTCCCCACATGATTTTTCACAACATCGTACTCGAAGCTTCTGCATCTTGTTCGTTCCATATCGCGTTGCCCCAACGCTCCAGACTCGACGATTTGAGTCCCCCCTGCTCAAGCCATGTGAGTGATAGTTGCGCTCTCCATCACTCCAGTCACCAACCAACTTCACCGCTTCCCGAGCCCCCGCAGACATCAGTCTCTTTGAGACGTCCCGGCGCCTAAGGGGCATGAAGTTCTTATACTTAGCATTTCGTATCTCAACATGGGCTTGCCTGCCTCTGGTCTTACTTACGGTCACCGTTACGCACACTGGAGTAATCTCGTGTTGGCACGATGGGCGGAAACACTAGGCTTGGATTGGCAGAGGAGAGTTCCAGTAGCAGCTGCTAACAACTGCCAGCACTCCATTCTCATGTTAGGGTTAGGCGTGTTCAGTGTGGAGGGAAACCCCGACGAGCTACCGTAATAATCCATAGAGCTCGCTTTTACTCGTAGGCCGTGCCGGTGCTGAGCTATACAAAGCCACTGCTCTAGCCTTAAATTCCGAGAAAGCAAAGCTAGTCAAAATCACTAGATTTGGAGTAGTTAGCGGCGCAAGGCCCTGGGTGCGGTAAATCAGCTGTACTTCTAGTAAACTTTACAATAGCGCAAGTCACGAGAACACCACAAAGAAATTGTTAGCAGACTCAAAAAACAAGGCATCGGGCATAGTACACAGCGCATTCAATTTGAATTAGCGCGCGCCGCAGTGAGAGCTCAATAACAAATAGGAGGACCATCGCAGGAAGGCTGTTGGCTTTGCGCGACTGCATTGTGGCAACAATACATTTGTTACAGGCGGAGGAGTTAAATCATGGTGGTTAGAGGTAGAGGGGCACGGAACCAAGGCGGGGTAACCGCTTCAGAGCCTTTAAAATCTAGCAACGCTAATGTAAATAAGGCCAAGGTTGGAATAATTCCAAAGCTCAGAAAGGCTAGAAACGTAATAAAATCTATATACTCTAAGTAAAAGAATAGATTTAGCTAGGCTTGGGTAGGTGCGCGTGGAGGCATGTGGAGGCGCAGATGGAGAAGTAAATAGTTTATTGTAAGGTAATAGCCAAATCTTTAAAACAGCAAACCCACTAAACAAAGGCTATCAGATTAATCCATCAGATGCGCAAATGGTTGCAAATGCAAAGAAAGTCATGATTTTGAGTAAGTTTACTAGGATTCACGTAAATTAAGCTATAGAGAACTTTACTCTCTCCGGGGCCCTTCTTTTACTCTTGACATACTGAGCATTAAGAGCCAGCCATGCTCTTCTTCATAGAGTTATTACAAAGATATTCTGAAAAATTAAATAAGTTGTCAATTTCGGTCGTTCCTCCGTATTGCCGCTTAATATTCTTTATCGCCAAAGCAACGTCATTGGCGCCAACGGCTTTAGGAGCTGTAACTATCCCTACTACCTCGATGAGACCCTCGGCGAGTCTTGAAGCTTTGGTCTAACTCTCGCGCCTTCTTCGTGCTTAGCGCGGAATAACTATCACCAGCTCCAGTTAAACAATAGTAGCCACGCGGTGGTGATGAGCGTTAGGATCAGCATTACGATTGGGGCGTTGAGCAGCAGTTAATAGCCTTGCCTTGGGCGTGCTCACTGGTGCTGGTATGGTTGGCCAACCTTCTTCTCCAGCGCCATCATCTTCCTCATCATCCCCGTCTCTATTTCTATCTTCTTCTCTATCTTCACCACCGTCGTCACCCTCCTTAAGCGCATCGCTAGATGTGCCTGCGGCTTGGTTTGTCTCCTCCGCTTCTTGATATCGCGCCTAATAATACCTGGAGGTTCCATAATCGCGCCTCCCACCGACCGGTCATTCGCGAAGACTTCAGCGTACACCTCATGGTCACCAATAGGCTTTATAGCGATAGATCTGTTCGCATCAAGATGGGAAGCCTAAACCGCATTCAATATATCAAGCAGACCTTCCTCTATAAAAGAGGTGCTGCAAGTCATCAAATCCATCAAATCACGCCACCTTTTCCGCTGCGAGTAGTATTTGAAGATAGTTCCCAGATTTGTGGGTCCTTTCCCCAGCCACATTTGCGCCTGTTCTAACGTGTATTTCCGGGCACGGTTTCTACCAGACCTCTTTGCCTTAAAGTCACACTCGCGAGTACAATTTTAGAACCAGAGCATCAATTGAGCAGCCTCTTCTTTACTCCAGGATACTGCAGGCCTGCGCGTCGACTGCGAGCCTGCCTCCGTGGCTGGAGGTAGCGGAATGGGCGCGCAAGCGGTATTCTTCTTCTTCTTCTTCTTCTTCTTCCTAGCCTTCTGGGCCGCCGTCTTCTTGAGCGCTCGCTTCCGTCGAACAGATGGGGCTGTTCGCCCTGCCTCCTTAGCCCGCGACGGTCTACTACTGGCGTTTATACGAACAAGCGTACGGACCCCAGGTCTATCGCCTCTACTCAGCACATGCGTTCGTTCCTAGCGATAACTGCGATTACAGTAGCTCGTCATCATCGTCAGAATCGTCGGAACCGGGCTTCGGTAGAGTGGTCGGAATCAGCTTGCTCGCTTTTGAAGGAGCGGAGGGGGCTCGGCGAGTCTTCGAGGAATTAATCGCTAGATGACTGACCTGAATGCAGAGCGCTCGAACTGTCGATCAAGGATGGCATTTTCGCCGATTTTGGCACGCCTCTAAGACTGGAGAGAGATTTCCGGCGACGACAAACACATTCAGCGGTGCACAAATAAAGGCGGGGAGTTTCCTTGGGCTTGGCAAGCTACACTATTTACGGCTAGGCGGTCAGACTGACCAGGGCCTCCATGCCGCACCGGCCCACTCAGCATGAATTCTGCCGGCCCAACTGATATCTTTTCCAACCAAGCCAACCTATCGCCGTCACGATCGCCAACATCTGGAATTAATTGCCCTAGGTAAGCGCTACCGATCCAGCTCATTTCAATCTGCTAACCGCTCCAGAGATGGCGCCGCCACCCAGCTCCGATGCTGCCGCGCTGCACGTGCGCGCCCTCGAGAGCGACGATTCCAACAGCGACCACGAGCACGAGCTGCCTCTGCTTTCGAGCACTCCGCCTCATCACGAGCTCCTCACGAACCAGTTCGAAACCCTTGACAATCTCGAGGACCAGCTACACGAACTTCGCCGCGCGTATCGGCTTCAGCGTTTATCGCCACCGTAGCTCAAACAAGGTCAAGGGCTCCGGGTACCCTCGCATCGACTTCGCCTGCTCTCAGAACGAAACCACGGCCTCAACGGCGCGCTCCCGGGCTTCGAGCACTATCAGGCACGATTGCGACTGGGAGGCTACTGCTAAGGTGTTTGTTAGTAGCGGTCGCCGCTGGGTTTTCGAGATCCGCCCTATGCATAGAGCTCACAATCAGGAGGTCGGCGTGATCAAGCAGCGCTTTACAGAGGAGCAGAAAGCGTTTATCGCTAACTATGTGGACCGGCCAGCAATCAACAACCGAGAGATCGCCGGAAGCATGCGAGAGCGGTTCACCAGCATCGTCTTCACGCGCTGCCAGGTCAAATATACGCATTACAAGATGCACAAGGCGCAGCTGGATGGGTATATCCCATTCCAAGCGATTATGAAGTCGCTTTAACGAGCGGGGCATCTCTCATAACATCCTCTGGGTCCCTGAGGACCTGAACAAGCTGCTGGGGCTATTCTGGAGCCACGGCACGTGGAGTACGGAGGAGCGGAAGAACAACTACAGGGTCCAGATGTATGATAATAACTATCGAACGAATAATGAAGGTCTTTTATTGTTCCGGATTATTAGCATGAACTGCTTAGGCAAGGCAAGGCGCTAAGCTGTGCCTTTGGTCTCACAGCAAGCTCAAACCCTTGCAGGAAAAAAAAAACAGGGGGCGCATCCTTATGTACCCTTCTGTAATAAGCTACTAGGGTGATCAAGGAAGAGCCTGATGCTGCTGCGATACACAGGTGATTCACTAGCGATGAGTTGATAAAGCAGATTCCACTTCGATATAGTGACTGATTCTTGTAGAAAGGAATAGCCCCCTGCGAGCGCCAACTACCTACAGCGGCTTTTATGCGTGTGCCAACCTATTGCGTCACTGCTGCCTCGGCGCTGCGCGGACGCTGCGGCGGGGTTTCGCCTGCGTGTCACCTGGCCCCATTACACTATGGCCTTGTCAGCAACGAGCGCGAGGAAGAGTTCAACTGGCTTACGGAACAAGTCAACGCTCGCCCCCTCGAGATTAGTGCCCCAGCCCCTGAAGTCACGATTACAGATTTTGACAAGGCCATGAAGAACGCAGTTAAGCGCGTTTATCCGCTGGCCACGCCCCAGATCTGTATCTTCCACGTGAGTAAGAACGTGGCGTTCAACATCAAGAAGAAGTGGAACAAACTGACAGCAGAGGCAATCAGGCGCGAACACGCTGCTGCCCAGCTCCAAAACAGCAGCGAGCAGCCTACTCAGAGCGCCCAGAGCAATCAGTTAGCACCCCAGAGCGCAGAGGGAAGCGAAGATGACGAGCTGCTTGGGGCAGGCTTTAACGGCAAAGAGACGGCAGTTGTGAAGCGCTCGAATCGTACCGCCATCGACCCTCGTTGCCAGATAGCTGCTCCAGCTAACCCAGCCAAGGTTAAGCACCCAAAGGCTGTTATATACGAGCTCTGGGGGTAGGTTTTATACACCAAGACCCTGAATGACTTCCACGAGGCTTGGAGGTGCTTGAAGGCCTTCTTTTCCAAACAAACCTCAGATAGCGCTCTGCCGGAATAATTATTGTCAGAAACACTACACACTGGATTCTGTAGAATTGATGGAGTTGCAAAAATGCCACGCGTTCAGCTTTTCGGCCTCTAATTTCTCCCGAGGGCTGCCATCTCGATGGCTTATTAAATCAGCCAATATATCTCTGACCTGGTTACAGCCAATTACAACAGCTCTCCAAAGGGACTTTTTCTGTAGCACTGTGGCGTCGAACGGGTGATACAAGGTGTTTTATGAGACGAATTTGGGCACACAAAATTTCCTTTTTATACCTCACCCACGTGACGTTCTCACCCTGGCTGGGGCCCGGCTCAGCATTTGCTCTCAGGCTTACTCAACTTTGCTCAGGCAAAGTGCCATTTCGGCACACTACCCCGCGGCATGCTGAATTGCTTCAACTCTAGCTGAGTGGGCCCAGAATTGGTCCCCATATTTAAAGATGACCAAAATCGGTCCTTATCTTATTAAGTCTTGGTGATGAAAGAAATTCATACATTGAGGAAAACTCGTATCTTCGGTTGTTGATATCAGCGACTGACCGGGTGGTCCAACTAAACTAAGATAACCTTATTTTTGCAGGTAATACCGTAATACTCTGCAACAGAGATACCAAGGGCCTTATAGCTATGTATATATGCCTACCTACTCGTGTGGATTAGCTAGAACTGTTATCCGTCCCGAGAAATCTTTCCTTTCCCATACCTTC
>Ga0247765_1000518_pt1 | contig 29339 bp, 18 predicted proteins | sample UWRJL106311C6_FD_179949 | JGI IMG/M metagenome (GOLD analysis project Ga0247765, IMG submission 179949) | Plant litter microbial communities from Arlington Agricultural Research Station in Wisconsin, United States - UWRJ-L106-311C-6 | ecosystem: Environmental > Terrestrial > Plant litter >...
CTGATGGAAGATGGTGGAACTGTTAGGGTCGCTGTTAGCCGGGTACGCACAGGTCAGTTTTTGGTGGCTCTCTTTTTTTGTCAACCGCTTGCATGGGTACCTGAACAGAGGCGCACGGCGCACCGAAGTATCAGCGAGCTTTAGCCGGAATAGGCATGTCCCAACACAGGATTGTGGTCGGGCTGGCCCTTTTTGGGTTAGCTCGGTTCTAACCACAACCCAGGGGCGACTTTGGCGACAACTGGACACGTCTCGCACACTCAAGCATCTTGTGATTTAAGGCTCGACTTTGGACGGTCTTGACAATCAAATTTCTTGAGGGACGTTCCACCGCTTGCTTGGACTCGGGATTGGTTCCGTGCTGGGTGAATTTTCCTTGCTTTTCTTCTTCTCCCACCAATTGGTGGAATCTTCGTGCTCAAAAAGCGTATGTGCGTCTCAGCCTTTTTCTCTTCTAAAAAACTTCTAAAGTGCTACTTTGCGACACGCGACACAGCGCGCATCTTAGCGGCTCTCTGTCAAAAGATACCCCGCTCCAGCCGGGGCAGGCATACTCTGTCAACATGGAGAATGCATTTGCGAAGTCGGCCGACGCAGTCCTAGCCGAGCTGGGCGTAAATCCATCGACGGGCTTGAGTGAGGAACAGGTTTTGGGCCAAAGAGCCAAGTACGGAAAGAATGGTATGTCTGTTGCCGGCGCTGTTTGCTAGATACCCTCCGCTTATAGGTTTCTCATACAGCTATCCCCGAAGAACCCCCGACACCTATATGGGAACTCATCCTTGAACAGTTCAAAGATCAGCTCGTCATTATTCTTCTCGGCTCGGCTGCTATTTCGTTTGTTCTCGCTCTGTTCGAAGAGGAGGGGGGATGGAGCGCTTTCGTCGACCCTGCCGTCATCCTGACTATCTTGGTTCTCAACGCGGTCGTGGGAGTCTCGCAAGAGAGCAGCGCTGAGAAGGCCATTGCTGCGCTCCAGGAGTACTCGGCGAACGAGGCCAACGTTGTGCGCAATGGGCAGATTCACCGCGTCAAGGCCGAGGAGCTCGTTCCAGGCGATATTGTCGATGTCTCGATTGGCGCCCGGATTCCCGCAGACTGCAGGCTGATTGCCATCGAAAGCAACAGCTTCGCCGTTGACCAGGCCATCCTTACTGGCGAGAGCGAGAGTGTTGGCAAGGACTGCCGGGCAATTCTGGGCGACGACAAGGCTGTCTTGCAGGATCAGGTCAACATCCTCTTCTCCGGTACTACCGTTGTTACTGGTCACGCCAAGGCTGTGGTTGTCTTGACAGGCTCGAACACAGCTATTGGCGATATCCACGAGAGCATCACGGCGCAGATCTCGGAGCCTACGCCCCTGAAACAAAAGCTCAACGACTTTGGAGACCAACTCGCCAAGGTTATTACTGTTATTTGTGTTCTCGTCTGGCTGATCAACGTTCCCAACTTCAAGGACCCCAGCCATGGAAACTGGACTAAGGGTGCCATCTACTATCTCAAGATTGCCGTCTCCCTCGGCGTCGCAGCTATTCCCGAAGGCCTCGCTGTCGTCATCACCACATGTTTAGCCCTGGGAACTCGAAAAATGGCCGCGAAGAACGCAGTCGTCAGAAGCTTGCCTTCGGTCGAGACGCTGGGGAGCTGCAGTGTTATCTGCTCCGACAAGACGGGCACCTTGACAACGAATCAGATGAGCGTCAGCAAAATTGTCTATTTCAAGAGTGATGGTTCTGACTTTGAAGAACTCGAAGTCGAAGGAACGACGTTTGAGCCCAAGGGCGCTATCAAATCTCAGGGTAAGATTGTCTCAGATATCACGCAGTCATGTTCAACCGTTCGTCAGATCGCCGAGGTTGCCGCTCTTTGCAACGACGCCAGGCTCGATTATCACTCTCACTCTGGGACCTATACCAACGTCGGCGAGCCTACCGAGGGCGCACTCCGCGTCATGGTTGAGAAAATTGGACCTTGTGCCCCCTCAGATTGCCAACCGCGAGACCGTGTCCACTACGCCAGCTCCTGGTACGAGACGCAGTATAGCCGACTGGCTACCTATGAATTCTCTCGTGACCGCAAGAGTATGTCTGTTCTAGTTGAAGGTAACGGAGAGCAGAAGCTGTTTGTCAAGGGTGCCCCCGAGTCTCTTCTAGAGCGCTGCACTCATGTCCTTGTTGGGTCGAACGGAAAAAAGGTCCCCTTGGATCGCAAGTTAGCCGATATTCTCCTGAAGGAGGTTGTCGACTATGGAAACCAAGGCCTTCGCGTCATCGCTCTCGCCCGCCACGACAACGTCTCTGGAAACCCTCTTCTTCACCAGGCTAAGTCGACTTTGGAGTACACCTCACTGGAGCAAAATCTTACTCTGCTTGGCCTGGTCGGTATGCTCGACCCTCCGCGTCCAGAGGTGCCTGCTGCCATGGAGAAATGCAAGGCCGCGGGTATCCGTGTCATTGTTATCACTGGTGACAACCGTAACACTGCGGAGAGTATCTGCCGCCAAATCGGCGTTTTCGGACACTATGAGGACTTAACTGGTAAGAGCTTCACTGGGCGCGAGTTTGACAACCTCTCGCCCAGCGAGCAGCTCGAGGCGGCCAAGAAGGCATCTCTCTTCTCTCGCGTCGAGCCTGCCCATAAGTCTAAGCTTGTTGATCTGCTTCAGTCCCTCGGCGAAGTAGTTGCCATGACGGGCGACGGTGTCAATGATGCACCTGCACTGAAGAAGGCTGACATTGGTGTTGCCATGGGCTCTGGCACTGATGTGTCTAAGCTGGCGGCCGACATGGTTCTGGCCGATGACAACTTCGCGACGATTGGTGTCGCCATCGAGGAAGGACGGGCAATTTACAACAACACTCAACAGTTCATCCGCTACCTGATCTCATCCAATATTGGCGAAGTCGTCTCCATCTTCCTTACCGCTGCCTTGGGCATGCCAGAAGCTCTGATCCCTGTTCAGCTTCTCTGGGTGAACCTAGTCACCGACGGTCTCCCAGCTACTGCCCTCTCCTTCAACCCCCCGGATCACGACATCATGAAGCGACAGCCCCGTAAGAGAGACGAAGCCCTCATTGGCGGCTGGCTGTTCTTCCGCTACCTCGTCATCGGCACTTATGTCGGCTTGGCCACAGTTGCTGGCTACGCCTGGTGGTTCATGTTTTACTCTGAGGGCCCTCAGATCAGCTTCTACCAGCTGTCTCACTTCCATCGGTGCTCCGCCGAGTTCCCTGAGATCGGATGCAGCATGTTCACCAACGATATGGCCAAGGCCGGTTCGACGGTGTCCCTCTCCATCTTGGTTGTTATCGAGATGTTTAACGCTATGAATGCCCTGTCTTCAAGCGAATCTCTACTTACACTTCCGCTATGGGAAAACCCTATGTTGGCTTATGCGATTGGCCTGTCGATGGCGCTTCACTTCGCTTTGCTGTACACCCCCGTCCTTCAGACCTTGTTCTCCATCTTGCCTCTCAATTGGGCTGAGTGGAAGGCTGTTTTGATCATCAGCGCACCTGTTATGTGAGTATTGTTGATATATATATCCCGCTGGATCTCGATAGCTAACATTTTTATAGACTCATTGATGAAGTCCTCAAACTTTTCGAGCGCACCTTCTTTATGCAGAGCGCGCCATCATCTGTGTCTAAAGCAAAGAAAGAGGAATAAGATATGGTGGAGCGAGGGGGGAAAACATACCGTCTCGTACATATCATGATAGACCCTGTAAACTAGAAATAGTAGATCATGCAGCATAGCAGCCACGCAAGCGGCAGTCCCGGACCAGAAAAAGGTGCAGAGCATGCGGATCACAGGGTAATAGGATAGCGGACGAGATAAACACGAGTTCATGTTTCTGAAATCAACGGCCCTTTTTACTCCGTGCGAAGTGTTGCGGAGGTCTGTTTGTTTTGTGAAAATGGGGTTGCACCATAAGCACATCGTATACCCCGAACGCCAACCCCCTCCCCCACTCTCAATCCTGTCGACCCTTCAATAGTCTCTTGGTTACCTTGCCTTTCTCGATGATGTAAACGTGCGCGCCCCAGCCAGAAAGAGCATCTCGATCGACGGCGTTCAGGAGCGCTTGGGAGATAGTTTCGAACAGGTCCTCAGCTTCCTGTAGAGTAAAGTCAGTAAAATTCATGGGGCACACACTCAACGGAGATATACCAGATCAGGCTCCCACAAACTCTCGCACATGCCAAACAGCTGATCCGATGCCGTTCCGCTGACAATAAAGTCCTTGGCAAAGTCGATGCAGCCAATACTGTCAAAGCCGCAGATGAAGGGCGCCCCCGTCTTGGGGTCCAACCCGGCAACTACGGGACTGACGAAGTAAGGGCCGAAGCGGCGCTCGTACAGGGTGCTGCTGACGAGGTTCGCAAATGTGCGCGGGGCGATGCCACGCTCCTCGCGAAGTCGATACATGTTCACCTTGTATCGGAAGAGGTCCGATACCGTCTCCACGTCCGTTGCCAGTCCTGTAAGGCCTAAGAATACGCCCTCTCCATACTGAAAGATCTTGGGGAAGTTGTTGGACACTGTCAGTGCTTGTAGGCCGAGGCGGAGATCGCACGCGATGGCCACGCAGTCTTTGCCGACCATGGCAACGCAGGCGCCGCCGTTTATGGAGAAGGGGGACGACTGTGGAGGTTTCCGTTGTTAGCTAGGAGATTGGAAGTGAACGACGCTTGGGGTTGAATGTACCATGGTAGATGTATGCTGGTGAGGTGAGGAAGAGAAGCAAGGGGATGATGCTGAGGCTTGGGCAAGCCGTCAAGATGTGATGCGATATCGACGGAATTAGGGGTCTCAGTCACCGTACGGGGATTCGATGCGTGTTCTGAGCTGGGTGCGGTGCGTCGTCGCGGTGTTGTTAGCTAAAGCGTACGTCTTGTCAATCAATCCTAGGTTGAAGCTCCCGTCGAGAGAGACAAGGCAAACACGCAGCTGGCGCGGCTAGCTGGAGTGACAGGGGTTGCTCCGTTGGAAGGCGGTAGCAGACGGCGCTAATCCCAGTACTGGGGAAGGTGGACAGCTGTCTCGCTGCCCCGCCACAGCGGCTCGTTTAGCTCACCGCACGGTGCCCGGATGATGAAAGCACCAAGACAACCTACAAACAACGCCCGTACAAACTGACTAATAGCTTATTGTGACCTCGAATTCCGAGAAGAGGGCCTGCTTAGTTATTCGGTACAAATTTGCCGCACTAGCCTTAGTAGAAGATACTTCCATCCGACTGCTTCCTCAGAATCGGGGGCGAGTGGGCGTCACCCAGTCACGGTCCCGCAGCCAACAACCGCACAGCCGTTTGGCTGCCTAGCAAGTCTCCTTCAAAAAGGCTTGGTCATATCAAACTTGGACTAGCAACTTGAGTTATTATCTGCCCAACCTAGTCTCCGTCTCGAGAAAGACTGCAGCCGTGCTTTCATCGAGTCTCACCCTTCTTGACATTATATAGGGTTACTACTCAAGCCATGTCGGCACATATCGAGGTTATCTCGACGGATCTACGTCGGGCGAAGGTCAAGGTCGCCCAGACTACCTATCTTCTCGATGTGCTCGATGAAGCTTGCCAGAAGCTGAACTTGAAGTGCGATAGGTACCTACTCAAGTAGGCCTGCCCCTTGTCTTTCCAGCTTTCCTAGTATCCAGACTCACACGTCCAGGCACAAGCAAAGGATCATCGATCTGACTGGCCAGTATCGAACATCTGGCCTTGGTCCTGGGGCAAAGCTCGAGCTCGTGCTCAAGTCCAACAGCCCGTCCGTTGTCTCCATCGCTCTCGATGTCGCTGGCAACCGATTTGCCAAGAAGCTGCCCAGCGATATGACATTGTGGCAAGTGCTTCGTCAGTTTGAGGAAGCCGAGAAGGGTCTCCACGTCACCGGGAGAGGCGTACCGCAGTCTAAGCAGGGTGCTGGCCAGCTGTACTACGAGCGGCCCGTGGTGAATATCATGGGTAGGGACTACTTGGAGCTACAGGACCTCCAGAGGACGCTGTCGCAATGCGGTATCAACTCGGGCAGCATGGTGCTGAGAGTCTCTTTCCGCATCACAGAAAAGCCGCTGTACCAGGCCATGGAGGAAATTGACCGGTATTTCAACGACGTTGAGCCGACCGAGTCAAGCGATAAAGGGAAAAAGCCAGAGCAGCCAGCTGTGAAGCCAACCCCGAAAGAAGCGCCTAGCAAGGGGACCTTGGCCGAGGACACAGCAGGAGCAACTGCCTTGCCGACAATCACGGGCGATGATACAGGCGATGCAGCGCCTGGTGTTCAACAAGACTCAATCATCCCCGCCGACGTCATAGGTGTTGAACAGCAATCGATACTTCAAACCGAAGCAATAGACGCCATTCAGCCCACGGGTGTATTCGCGGCTCCCTTATCATCCACCCCGGTCGCTGCTCATGTCCGAGAAGACGATTCGGTGTACGAACCAACCATTGCGCATGCGCAGCTTCGCCAACAGCAGCTCCTGGCGCGCGCGCAAAACAAAAGACTGAAGTCCGACGCGGAGCTGGCTGCCGACCAAGCAGTAGAAGCGGCGAAGCTTGCCAAGATCACCAAGTCCGATATCAAGATCCGATTCCCAGATCAGACATCTGCACAATGGGAGGTCAACCCAGAACACACCGGTACCTTCCTGTACCAAGCTATTCGCAGCGTCATGGCCCATCCGGATCAACATTTTAAGCTGATTGAGCCGGGCCCACATATAGTTGTTCAAGACGACAACAAGCGCCTCATCGCTGACTACCAGCTCAAAGGCCGGGTGCTCTTGAATCTAGTGTGGGATGATGCTGCCTCCCTTGGAGCCCGCAAGTCACCCTTCCTGAAGAGCAGCGTTGCCAGCAAGGCGCAACCTGTAGTCGTTCCTGAGGTACCCCAGAGCGGACCATACGATCGCAATGCTGCTTCGGCTGGTCCATCAACCAAGTGGATGCCGGACAAGATGGAATCCGCCATTGACCCAGAGGTCATCAAGAAGAAACTGGGCAAGTTTTTCAAACTCCCTGGGAAGAAATAGGTGATCTTGAGACATGTAACAAGTTGGAAGGTCAGTTTAGGCGTTTGTTGGGTGGTAGCATTGAACAGGCACAGGGGGTATCAACAAGGGCTGATTGTTTATGTCTTCACATGTAAACCATAAATCAGGAAGAGGGGGAAATGAATTTGACTTAAGGTCCAGCGTCTCTTGCCAGTCCCTGCCTATCCCACTGCATGCTTGCAGAAGATATATTTCCCCAAGAGCCTTCTGGGCATAAACTTCCCAGATAGATCATGATAAGCTACGCCGAACCATGCGCGAAAAGACACCCGAAGCAGACCCATTCCACATCCAGACACCCTTTGTATGATTGGTTGATTTAGTGGCCAGCACGGCGAGACTCGGCGATGACACGCTGGAGCTCGTCGACCTTCGCCTTGGCACGGCCGAACGTTCCAAGCTGCCAACTATGTTAGAAGATGGCGAAGGTGAAATAAATTAGCAATGAGAACGTACCCTCTTCTTGGCGAGCTTGCGGGCACGCTTGTCCTTGCTGTTGCGTAGCAATTCAATAACACGGCGCTCATAGGGAGCGAGGCTGTGAGGTTGTGTTAGTCTTATCCTTCTATCAAAACTAACCACAGGTTCTCAGAAACGGTGGGCAAAATGCAATAGTCCTTTTCCATCCCGGGCCCCGCACTCGAATATCAACCATATGCGCCGATGGGGTGAACTTACCCAGCAACCTCCTTAACAATGTCCCGAACGAAGGCGGTGCGTTTGCTCAAGTGGCCCTTGGTCCGCGAGACACGTGGCTTATTAACGCGAGCGGTGGTCTTCTGCAGGTAGCGGAGACACAGTCTCCGGTCAGCGATTCTGTTCCTTCGAGTTGTGGATATTTTCATCTTCAAGGAAAAGGAAGAAGTCCATCGACTGCTTGAACCCCGTCGTGGGCGAGGAACCAATCTTTTTCAACAGGTCGCTGCTAGGTTGTCTGATGCCTCTCAACCATCAACTCCAGTTGGTAAAGTGAAGATTGTCGAGATAGGACGGTCAGAGAAAGCGAACCCGTGAAGCAAAAAGGTTCATCATGACGGTGACGCAGCGATCCTCCACGAGGTGAGACGTACGTGACCCTTCTGGAGGCCAACGGCCAGGCCGGACTTGGGCGCTTCCTTTGCCATTGCGTAGTTTGGGTGTATGATTTCGATGTGGCCGTGGGTGGTCGAAATCGTGGTATGGTGGCGGTCGTCGTCGTGACTTGGGTGAGGAGGGAGACAAATTTCGGAGCAATATGCGATTTTGGAAAATTGTTCTGTGGGAGGCGGCTCGTGCGTTACGGTGGGGCCCGATTGACGAGCTGTGGAAAGCAGCTAACGCTAGGCCGGCTAGGGTGTAAAGCTTCTTGGCATTCGATTCCACTCGCCTTGGTATCCAGTCCTGCGGCCGATTTTGTCCGATTTACCATCGCGACTAGCTCATTTTTCATTTCCAGTCGACTCGGAAGACACTCTATCTCTGATCCGTTGTGCGCTTCTCATTGCTGAATACGATGTTTCCCATTGCACAGCATCTGTAGGCTTGTATACCCCCAACTAGAGGGCTTCGCGATTCTCCCGGTGCACCAAGTCGAGCCACATATGCAGACTTCAGCTGTCTCGCTGCCAATGTGATGAGGTTGCATGTTTGGGCTACGTTCTACGGAATACACCAGCCCGGAGGTCACAGAAGATGTCAAAGTTTCACTGGCCGCAAATGTGGCCGTTCACTGCCAGTCAGCCGGCTGCACTGAGTACTTGTCTCGGTATCAAACGTGGGTACGACGCACCTTGATGCCCTATATGCCCCAGCCCGAATGCCTTATCAGCCATCTTGCAGCCGATCAGCATACCGATGGCCGTCGGCTTGTGAAATTCACAGATTCATTCCGCTTCCGCCTTTTAGCTGACCCCTTTGACGGTAGTCACAGATACCTACTCCCAAGATCAGAGTTGATGGAGTATTACATAGGGAACGGCCCCCAAAAGAGCCAAAAGTACCGTCTTCGAGCAGGAGGACACCGCGCCGGTTTGCTTGACTAATTTTTTCAAGCCCAAACTCGACACGCAGGGGAAAGAAGCACCTCTGTGTAGCCTTCAGATATATGCAAGCTGTGTCCCGTTGGTTCGGAGCAAGACCTCCCTAAAACGAAACGAAGAAGGCCGTGGAGCCCTTAGGATGGAGCTAGATCGGCGGCTGATTGGTTCTGGCAATCCGGTAACGACGGCTGATTGTCCCCATTGTTTGCTCTTCCAGTGTCCTAATTCTCGGGCGCAGCCGCGGAAGGACATGAAAGACCTCCCGTCTTCCGGTTGATTGCGCCTCGATCCGTCCCTCCTTCATCTGATATCTCCTGGATACATGCACGACACGGTATGATTACTGTGTGCCTCCCCGGCCTGCAAGTGCCCGGTGGGCGGTGCAAGAATGTCTGTCCCGATTTAAATACACCGCGCCGCAATATCTGGACCATCTTCACAAATTCCAGCTCTGTTCTCCCCAAGCCCTGCAATCATCTCATCAGGCATCCATTTCCTCCTACCATGACTGGGGGACACAGTCGGAACGAACTCGACGAAGACTAATACATTCTCCTGTCTCCCCGAACATGGCACGTATTTTCCATACAATAGTCGTCGCCATGACTACGGCCTCCGCTGTGCAAGCCCTGAACTATGCCATCCCTGCTGGCTTCCCATTGGAAATACTTGCCACGACTGATTGCATCATGCCACAGAACTTTGTGGTAGACCAGCTTATCGTTTGGGAACCAGCACCAACCAACCCGAACCAGAGCGACACGGCTGATTTCCACTTTACTGATGAGGGTACCGGCATTGACACATACTGTCATAAGAACGCCGACACTCCCAACGTTGCCGGACAAGGCGATGCCCCCAGATACAATTGCGACAACGCTCTCATTCAGTTTATCTGGGTCTCAGGAAAGCTTACGCTGATCGAGAAGGTGTGCAACGGGTAAGCAAGACATGCCAAGACTGACGGCACATCAGCAGAGCTATCTAACAAGACAACCAGGACGACGGGCTTTCAAGCATCTGGGGCCCTCCAACCCGGCTTCGAGTGCGTCCCAACGGATCCCAACACGCCAGCGGGACCGGGCTTCACTTGCACGGCGGTCAACACACCCTTGAACGGCAACTTCAGCAGCTTGCAACCCGCTCCTCCATCAGGTAACTCGGTGGTGTCGCATTGAATTCTTGAACAAGAATCCCAGACGGAACCCCTTTTCGATCTCCATTATTGGGGGTAATAATGGCAGGGCGGTAGAGAAAATGAATCATCGGTTGGCGGAACCATGGAAGGGATAGAAGGCAAAGTAGAGCTTCTCAAACATCCTCAATAACAGTGAATCTCCAAGTCCCGCAAGACATATGCAACTGTAATAAGCCGACGGGTGCGGGGCGCGGGGCGCGGGGCGCAGCGCGCATTGAATCCCTGCCCCCCGATCGATGGAGCTCTTCCATCAAAACACCACTCCCGTCCTTCCAAGTTACAATAATCTGTCTGATTCGCCGGTCCATCGTCAGGCCATTGGTATGAATCGCCGGCAATCATCGTGAAGCTGGTTTCAGCTGCTGGCCTGTCTTGCCATTTCTTTCAGGAAAGTCGACACTTTTCAACTTGCATCCCAGCGATTGGTCACGCGATGCAACCACGAGACCGCCGAACATGCTTCGCCCACACCGGACGAGGAGGTTGCCCTGAACGACGTATTTAGAGGACAGAACGCTTTCTCCCCCCCCCTTTTCGTCTCAAATTGTACTCTATCACCGCAACTAAACAATGCGGCTGATATCTCTCGTCGCCCTCCCTTTTGTCCTCGCCGATTTCCCTATAACAAACACACAACAACGCCCGCTCGTCCAGGATGACGCTTCCAAACATCGAGGCGTATCCATCCCATTCTTCGCCTCTCTCGAACGCCTTGCCCGCCTAGTTGACATAACCTACTGCGTCGGTAACACGGGCGTCTCCCCACCCTTCTCGTGCGTTTCTCGATGTAGGGACTTCCCGTCACTACACCTCGAGCGAACCTGGAACACAGGCGTGCTCCTCAGTGATAGCTGCGGGTATATCGCGGTGGATCACGGCGAAGACAGGAAGACCAAGGCCGGCGAGCGTCTAAGCTATGGCCCCGCCATCATTGTCGCGTTCCGTGGGACATACAGCATCACGAATACGATTGTCGATTTGAGCACCATACCGCAGGAGTATGTGCCGTATCCGGCGCCCGATGACGAGGAGGGCGAGCCAGAGAATCGGTGTGAGAACTGTGCTGTTCACATGGGCTTTATGAGCTCGTGGCGGAGTGCGCGTGAGGTGGTTTTGCCGGCACTCCAGGCTGCCCGGGAGAAGAATCCTGGGTATCCGGTGCAGCTTATTGGGCATAGCCTTGGCGGAGCGGTTGCTGCGCTGGCGGCGCTGGAACTCCGGCTATCGCTGGGTTGGAAGGATATCACGGTTACGACGTTTGGAGAACCGCGCGTGGGGAATAAGGCACTGGCGCAGTATCTAGATGCTGCGTTCGGTCTGAAAAATGGTAGTGTCGAAGACGCGGAGAAGCTGCCGTACCGGCGCGTAACCCACGTCAACGACCCGGTACCGTCGCTGCCGCTGACGGAGTGGGGTTTTCGATCGCACGCCGGCGAGGTGTACATCAACAAGGCAGAACTGCAGCCCGTGCCTGAAGATCTCCGGCTGTGTCGTGGGGACAACGATCCAAAGTGTATCGGCAGTGACGAGGAGGATGAGAGTGTGGCTACGCCGTTGGGTTCGCTGAGGGGAGAGAAGGTGGCGGAGGGTGATTCAATGGTGGAGGAGGCGAAAAATAGGAGCTTCCCGGCGAGGCTAAAATTTTGGCAGCTCTTCTTTGCACATCGGGACTACTTTTGGAGGTTGGGTTTATGCTTACCGGGCGGTGATCCAGCAGACTGGGGGAGGGAATCGTATGATGTGAGCCTGGCCGAGGTCGATGTCTTTAAAAGTTGAATGGGCATTTTCACGACACGAGAAACTTGAGGATGTCACAACAACAATTCCAGTTTGGCATTGCGAGCTTAGAGTTGGGAGTCCTTCAACGTCTGGCATTCTGGGGAATGGGGCAGCGCATAGCATACTGACATGATGAAGATTGTGGCTACGGACTAATGTTTGTTGGATGAGATAGTAATACCTTCCCTCACTCTATCTCCAAGACGACGAAATTGGATGTTTTACGAGACGGTGAACAAGTTCGAACATCGCAGCATCGTCCGCCTGTGAAAGTGTGGTGTTTCGACACCACAGGTGAATCATGAATCCTCAGGGTTATGCGTGGGCAAATTTGTGTGACTTCGTAGCAATCCTGAGATCCCGGAGCGCCAAAGGCCACGTAGTAGGTACGTATACTACTACGCTCCATTCATTACGCGACCTGTGGCGGTTGGTTACATAGCTGATTCACCCGTTTTCTTCTATTTTTCTTCTTGCTAATCACAGCCCGATCCTAGATCATGTACGGGAAGGCTCGTTTAGCCAAGTCCTCTTCTCTTTCGCTTTCTTTTCTCATGGAACTACACTACCTATCTACCAACCTACGGAAGCTTTTGGTCAGGAGATCTGCTAGAGCGTTACTGAGACTAGTTTTCTTATTTAGAGAAAAAGCAAATACCTAGCCAAAGTAGAGACACACGATCAGCTCCGGAGTCCGTACATTTTTTTTTTTTTTTTTGGTCAGTCGATCACGGGTTCCTGGCAATACCATTGGAGGGAAGCGGGGGTTGCTCGCGATGATGAGCCAGAATTAAGATTCGAATTCCCCCTCCACTGATGTCCGCTATGCCACGGCACGAGCAGATGGGCCTACTACGGTATTCCCCCGATCGCCCCAACGGGGCTGCGCTTGCTTCTCCTTTTACGAATAAAGGGACTGGGATTGGGCTTGCTGGTCAACCAGTGGATGCGGGTTCTCTGTTTGCGGAATCACGCGCGTCCACACGCTGGGGCAACGATGAGGGGAAGGGGGCTTGAGGGGGTTTTGTTTTCTAGCCGGTTCCATCCGTTAAGTTGCACAATTTTTTGTGTGGACTGGCTGGCGAGGGACACACGGCCAAATATGTCAGCGCGCCCTGATATATTTTTCTCACCCCTTATCTAGTGGTTATTGATCAAATTGTCGTGAACCTCGCAGTCATGCCGTCAGGCAAGCTTTCGACCTGAGCTTTACGTCCAGTTTTTGGGGGCCGGGTGAGAGAAACAGTTGACAGGCCTCCGTGCAATCAGATGGGTGGCTTGTTCTGCCACATGACTGGGTGGTCCCGGTGTTACGGGCACGAGACGAAGTGAAGGTGCCCGAGCGTGGCCGATAAGGCACGGCCGTGTTGCGGTGGGCAGAGGAGGGGCTCTGTCTGAGTCAATGAAAGACTGTATTTTACCCGCCCGCAGCTGCTCTGCTGATGAGGGTGTGGTCGACCCCTCCATTTTACGTGGATTGAATGAGAGCATGGCAGGAGACATGCAGATATTACGTTCACCCCACTCGCGATCTTCAAGTTTCGAAAGCGAATTGACAGCAAAAAGGAAAGGCCTCAGAATGTTAGTACAAAAATCGTAAAGAAGTTACCTGGCAGGCCGCCGGCAACCTTAGGGTCTTTGGGTCTCAACCAAAGAGGCCTGTGAAGGTGGGGAATTTGGGATATTGAAATGGGGTCCCGGCCAGCGTTAGCACTCGCGGGTCTTGGAAAGAGATAACCACAATATTGGGCCGCTGGGATCTTGAGAAATACGTCGATTCAGCAGGTACTCTGTAACCAGGTGAAAGGCCTCTTCTCGATGTGCTCAGGCCTGGGATGAACGGCATCACTTGACAATCCCAAGGCTACGTCCGGGCTCAATTGCTAGGGAGGAACAAAGGAGTGCGCCGAGGAAGGCACCCGCTGGACCCGTCCCGCGTTAACTAACTAACTGTGCAAAGCGCAGACGGTGCTTGAGAAAAAAAAACAGGGGCTCCCAGCTCATGACCTCGCCCCACTTGAGAGGGGGAGTCTGCGGCCCTCTCCAAGTCCCTTCGCCTCAACGCATTGAACTTGCACGGCTCGTCAACCACATCACGTCACAAAACACCAAAACAAACCCCCTCGACACCACTATTTGAGCGAATCTGCCTTCCCAACCCCCAAGCGAACATCACCAGCTACCCAGACGGCCTAGTTCTAGCAACAGCAAACAGAATATAGCCATGGCGACCGAGGTGAGCGGGCCCCAGACACGGCAGTGAATGCCCGAGCAAAGCCGCCTTTTTCTTCCCCTCCCTCATGCTCGTGCCCGACGCCTCCTTTAATCACTACAGCCATGTTCCAACCAGCATAATCTTGTCGCTACTTGTAGAAATGCAGCCCGCTAACTTTTTTGTCTTTGGTCCAGCGCGAAAGGTGTGTTTTTTTGTCCTCCTTGGGCGACTCCGAACCTGGGACACATGTTCCACCACATGGCGATAGACTGACAGGACATTCAAATTCGCAGCAAGACTTTCCTCGCTCGCCTTTGCGAGCAGGCTGAGCGATACGATGAGATGGTCACGTACATGAAGGAGGTCGCCAAGCTCGGTGGTGAACTTACCGTCGATGAGCGCAACCTCCTTTCGGTCGCCTACAAGAACGTGGTGGGCACCCGCCGCGCCAGCTGGCGCATCATCTCCTCGATCGAGCAGAAGGAGGAGTCCAAGGGCAGCGAGAAGCATGTTGGCACCATCCGCGAGTACCGCCACAAGATTGAGAGCGAGCTCGAGAAGGTCTGCCAGGATGTCCTTGACGTTCTTGACGAGTCCCTGATTCCCCACGCCGCCACCGGCGAGTCCAAGGTCTTCTACCACAAGATGTAAGTTGAGACAGGGGCGCCTGGTGTGCAATTACCGTACATCCTCGCCGTCAACATGTTTGACTGACCACTTTGTACAGGAAGGGCGACTACCACCGCTACCTGGCAGAGTTCGCGTCCGGCGAGAAGCGCAAGCTTGCTGCCACCGCCGCCCACGAGGCTTACAAGGTATGGGGATTCTTTGGGGGGGAAATTGAGTATATAGCTCGTCGCTGACATTCCCGCCCACGTGCAGAGCGCCACCGATGTTGCGCAGACCGAGTTGACCCCGACCCACCCCATCCGCCTGGGTCTCGCTCTGAACTTCTCTGTATTTTACTACGAGATTCTCAACTCCCCCGACCGCGCTTGCCACCTTGCTAAACAAGCATTCGATGATGCGATTGCCGAGCTTGACTCTCTCTCAGAGGAGTCATACCGCGATAGCACGCTTATCATGCAGCTACTTCGGGATAACCTTACTCTCTGGACTTCGTCCGACAGTGGTGAGCCTGAGGCTGCTGGGCAGCAGGACGCCCCTAAACCTGATGAGGAGGAGAAGAAGGATACAGAAGTCAAGTCTGACGAAGCGACCGCCCCTACATCGTAAATCATTTTTGGCTCGCAATCCTCTTTTCGGTTGCTGCGATCCCGGGCTCCCAAACTCGAGGGGTGTTACCATCCGCAGCCGGTCTCGTCCCAGACTTCCTTGCACCTTTGCTTAGCACAGGAAAACTGGAGCCTGATGTCATATCCCGACCGGTTGGTGGATGTTATTATGCGGCACATTGGTCATGGAAAGGGCAGGGTTACGCTTGGGAGTTGGTTGACGGTGGGGAACTGAAAATGCAGGGCACGGTGATACTCTTTCCCTATTTTGTTTCCGTTTTCTTTCGCAGTCACCTTTTCCCTCGGGCTCGTCCTTGGCGGATATGAGGGAATGGCCACAGAGAAGTTGACGATTTCAGCTGGTAAGGCAATACACAAACCTAAACATGAGGTATTTTATTCTCTCTCGTTTCAGTGTATCTCCCCCTCCTATCGTCAACATGGTCTTCTCTGCGCCATGGTACTTGGGACATGGACTGGATGAGTGTGGTTGCTTACGATATGTCTCTGTTGTCGCCTGTTTCTGCTTTTATGCCTTCAAGTGTTTACCCTGGGTCTCTGTGTTAGCGCGTGTCTCTCCTGTATGTGTTGTTGTTAGGCTGCCTGCACCAGCCTTGCAATCATCCCCAATTATAAGAAGAATTGCTGGAGTTGCCGTACACTTACCATGATGTTGATCCCTTGAGCTGACCTTCGAGTTGGCGCGCTTACCAAATGCCGGTAACTGGCCTTGACATCTAACTTACCCGGGCCGAGCAGGTTCAAGACTGATGAATCTGATCACAGCTGGCTGGCGGGGAGCATTTCGTATTGAAACCGGTAGTACCAGGTACACATGGACGTGGACGAAGGTCCGCGAACCATCTGATACGGCATTCTGCCGTGCTCCAGGTGGGAAACAGACATACGTATAACCGGCACCACTCACAGCCCCTTCTAATTCTTATACAAACGTCAAGTCTAATGGTAGACATGCTGGTGAGAAGAAGGGTATCCAGTCAAGCGACGGAAACCCCTCCCCCCCAAAAAGTACCAGATTGATGTATACATAGAAAATGTCATTATCTATTCCAATAATTACCAGCTACCATCGCTGAATGATGCTCTACCGCTTGTTATACCAACGTAGTGTTCTACCACCGATTAAACACCATTTTTACTGTTCATCCACCAGTATGCTCCCCCGCTGCATATCTTTGATTAGGTTATCACCAAGGTCCATGCACTGAGACTTTCAGCCTTCATGTAACCCCCAATATCGCTTGTTGAATCCAAGCCGGCTTGCTGATTAACCCGGTGTCCACCACAAAGATATCTTCGCAGTCAAAGTCTGTTGAGTCCCACCATCAAGTGTCCATAACACAGCGTCAACATGCCTGGAGGCACGCGGAGGATCAGGTTCTAGTCGAAGGGAGGAAAGCTCGGCTAGTGAGCTCTCCGGGGCCTAGGCAGCTATGTTTCCCAATCGCGTATTTCTTTGTCGCCCCAGTTCGTCCTCGACGGGGTCGAAAGAGGTGTTGGAGCTGATGTGTAGATACTAGGAGGCATCGGACGGGGGGAAGGGCCAGGTCAGACTTGCAATGACCGATTGGTTTTGTCCGATCCTTGGCTAGGCGGGAAGAACACCGGAGCCGGAAGTTCGTGAGCGATTGCGCCGGGGGGTGTAGTGTGCATATAGCTCCGCGTCGCACGGGTACGGCTTCCCTTAGTGCCTGGTCACTGCTGAGCTTATTGGTGGGCTAACGGTTCATGACCTAAGGGTACGGGGGGATCTTTCAAGTTTTAGCTTTTGAGTGCTAATCTTGCCGTTCCCGTTCATCCTGCCTCTGCGCCTTGTCCAGCAGTGCCTGCGCTCGATGCAAACGAGATATCCTCCTGGCCATGGCATCAGTCTCACTAAGGCTCGAAAATGACGAGCCGTCGCCGATCGCCGGGGCAGAGGCAGCTGTATTGCCGATATTGGGCTCCTGCCCTGGTTCTAGTAGAGTCCTGTTTGGTGTATCATCTTTCGGCGATCTCGTCCGACTGTTTGCATTGTTTCCAGATACTTCTTCGGGGCTCTGACCAGGGGGGTTCCGTTGACCATGGCAACGAGTCCTTGGCTGGCGCGTATCTAAAAAGCCGTATGGTCTGTTGGAAGCCGTAGCGTCGGCTCCGAGGGCTTGGTCCAAGCGGGCTTCCAAAGCAGCATGGCTCTTTGTTTTGGAGAGATACTTCTTATATGTATCCTGACCCCAGCGAGGTTTCGCCTTCTGTATCAACCCATTAAGTTTCTGAATTATACCCACCTTCTTGTGTGGTTCATCCGCCATGCCGCCCAGATTACCCGTCGCGCTGTTTGAAGGCGCCCTGCTGCAGTTGCGGCACATTGCAGCGTTCAAAATGCGCGAGGGGTGCTGGATACCGTTCAAAGCAGAATTGGAAGGTTGTTTTCTACCCAACCAGATGCCCCGTACGCCACTCTTAATCTCGCCTCCCTTGACGACCAGAGTCTGGTCACCAACAAAGGATGACTCCGAGCAGCCACAGTACGTCTCTGTTCCATAAACCCCAACATCCTCACTCCAGCCACGGATCCAGTCGCCTTTACTGCCCTGGTTCCTGCTCGGCCGGAGTTGATTACGCTTAGCCAACCAGTCAGATGAGCTGGCAACTGGTCGAGTTGGGGGCGTCGTGCCCGTCTGCGATGACATGTTGTCTTGAGCAAGCGGGTCCCGCCTATCTTGTTGCCCAGGGCTGACCTGCGTCCCGTCTCCGCTTGCAACGACGAGGATGGAATGTTCGTCTGCAGCACCAAGGGTCGTATCCGGGCTTGTCACAGGCCTTTCGCATGTTGGCGAGTAGGGTGACGGGAAAGGTCTTTGCGCCAATAGGTCAGACAGAGTCACTGGTGGGGACGGGGTCGGAGGTACAGACCCGCCAAAAGGCGCTCCGTCGTTGGGGTAACCCATAGTGCCCTCTTGCCTGACGACCTGTAAGGATTCTCACAGCCCAGCCCAAGAAGAGAGACAAAGGATGAAATAAGAAGGGACGAGGATCGTGTGGTTGAGAATGAGGTTACCGACAAGGTATGGCTCAAGCCCTGCTTATCTCGACAGCGAGGAGCATGAAGGTTGATAAGAGGAGGAAAACTAGAGCATAGTCGACGATGCAGCGAGCTGGACGCAGCTGAGCACTTGGGCTGCTGCTGCGTGCAACTTGGTCAGGCAGCTGGGCAAGGATGGCGGAGCAGTCTTCGTGGGTTGGGTTGGGGTTGTAAAGTGCCCTCCCGTGTGACAGCAGCATCAGCTGGCAGGTGCCATCCCTTGATTTCTCGTGCGAGTGGCGGATTCCCTGTCTCGGCGACTCGAGACCCGATGCAAGGAACCAGGGAGCTAAAATCGGTCGAGAACGCACTGACGAGGGAAAGGAGCCCTAGTCGCCATGCTCTTCCAGGTCGGGTGATGTGGCAGGTTGTGCGTAGTGGCTTTAAGCAGGTGCGTTGGGAAGGTCAGGAATGGCTGAAAATGGTGAGGTCGTCGAGAAAAGAAGGCGAAATGATTCAAGAAGTGGAATGCAACCGAGCGTCGAGCAAGCACCCTACTAGCGTGTCTTTCCGCGGGGTTTTCCTCGGAGCAGAGCCGACATTATAAATTTTCGTGACAACACATGGGCGAAACGAGAGAAGAAGGGAAATAAAAAAAAAAGGAAGGAAAAAGGGCCCGAAAACTCTAGCGAAGTCTGGTCCGTCGCAGTGCGTGGCCCAACCAAACAGGTGACCGCGCAGTGCAACGCTCTGCAGCAGACCTGATTGAGTCTGAGGTTCGTTCCAGCTCACAAATTTTTGGTAACGCTGGCAGCGGTCGTGCCGTATGCCGGAGCCGATTAGGCGACTCGGCTGAGAACGGCGTGCCGCGCTAACTATGACGTAACCTTACACACACCTCTTTTGCACCCAAAGAAACCATTCTGCACCTCGAGGTTGGGCGGGAGAGCCCCTGAATCGCAATGGTCCAGTCGTGCATGCAGGGAGCCTCATTACTTGGCTTTGTTCGACCTATTTGTAGAGTGGACTTTAGGGCAGGGTGAGCGAGCCGTGCCCAGATTGGTGGCGCTCGCTGCACTCCCGCTCCGACAGGGCTGGCGCGTCGCGCCATTGATGCTGCAGGCCCGGCTGCGTTGTGGGAATCCACATGGATGTTTATTTGCCAGGAATATCACTTTATTATCAAATGCTGCTAGCATATAAATACTCTAATGGAATCATCCAAGGGCTTTTTTGTTACTATGATGGCCTGAGCGCCTCCCAACCTCCCATCTCGGCGGCTCCATCGTCGCCCAGGAGATCATCCGACTGTGGTTTTCTCGGTGTTGGCGGCGGCGGCGGGGTCTTGTGCCTTACCATCACCGGCTTCTGTGCCAGACCAACGAGTCCCACGGCTCCTGCCGGACTTCGACTCGGTCTGCCCATGCTCGTGCTGCTAGCGGCTCCCTTGGGCAGGCGCGGCGGCGTCTCCTCCCCTTCGCCATCGGCATGCCCACTTCTGGATGCTAGACTGTGGCCATCTCCATGGCTGGATGTTGAGTTTTGCAGACCCGTTGAGCGGCGTAGCAACCCGGGCGGTTGAGGTTTCGGGATGTTGCCTTGATTTGCCAGAGAGGTTGGGGCCATCAAATGTGCTGGCTTCTTTGCAACGGGCGGCGGACCCTTTGGTCTCGCTGCTAGTTGGCCAGTTGCTGGATTGGTCCCAGTTGGTACTACTGATGGTGTCGGTGTTGGTGCTGGCGTTGGTGCTGATGTCGGCGTCGGCCTACTCACGGGCTTTCGAGGGAGTAGTGCTGTTGATGCCAAGGGTGAGCCATTTGTCACAGTTACTTGTCTGCGCGGAGGAGGTGGAGGCGGTGGGCCATCCAGCTGAGCTGTGTTTGATGCCGCTTCGCCAGTTCGCAGTCTTCCAAACTTCGCCGGTAAGGCTAAAGGGTCATAGGGAGGAGGAAGCTTTCGGGGCGCTGAACTCGAAGCTGAAGTCGAGAGTAACATTGAGTGGTTGATTTGTTCAAATGGTGACGTCGACATGCTCGAGAAAGACGAATGCCTTGTCTCGGTTTTCGGTATTGTTACCCAGTCAGGCTCGTCCATCGCCGCATATGGGTTTGATGGCCTCTTGGGGTTTAACATGGTTGTGTACATGGCACTCTCGGGCTTGGGCGGCCTGATGGTTGAACGAGCCATCTTGCCGTTCTCCAGCCACCATTTCTGGCGATCTGAGCTTGCTGGCGGGAGTCCAGGTTCGATAGCGTCGTAACCTATCAGGTCTTCGTCGTCCGTCTCGTCAACCGCGAGATTTTCCGTCTCCCCGCCAACTTCAGATTTTCGTCTGTCGTAGATCTCGCGGCTGATCTTGTCGCGGAGTTTTTCGTCCACGATGCTGACCATACATTCAAAAGTGGCGTATACAGGGCGGTGATCCGAGAACCTCAGTGGTGCCGAGTTATACGAGAGTTGGCGGAGATTGGTTCCCTTGCGGAGGATCCTGTCGGTCCATGCTGGAATGCGTGCCTTTTCTCTACCCATCGTATTAGTACCGTGATTGATCCAGCAAAATATGGGATGTCGGTGCTGCTCACGAGCTGTCGTAGTCGTCCGTACCAACGTCGAATTTGTATGTCGGCATGAAAGTGATGCGGGATTCCGAGTAAAAGCGGAATGCAAGCCCCGCCACCATCTGAAGATTGAGCTGCGAGATGTTAGCACCTTTGGGTCCAGAGCCCAGGTATTGGCAGTACCTGATCATTTTCATAGAGTCTATCCAGTTCCCGCTTCCTCACCAGCTCCTTGGCTGTCTCGAGGCCCAGCCCAATACGGTAGTTAAAGTCACCAAACCATATCACTGAGTCTGCTGACATGTCAGCCTCAAGGCCTGATCCAGACAAACTAAACATACCATGATCACCAATCCCTCGATTTCTCTGAAAGCGAAGTCCTCGGTCAATAGTCGCATAGTCCTTGTTTCTCTCATCATAGTTGGTAAAGCCTGCCGCCAAGTGCGCCGTGACGAAGCAGATTGGTGTGTTTGCGTAGTCGAGACGGATGGCAACCGCCCCTTTGTTACCAGCCATCCCTGAGAGCCCGGTTTTCTTCACACTCCCCTCCACATTCTTGATCTGGTGTAGAACCGACGCCTTGACAAAGATACATAGCGCTGCCCCGACGAGCTGACCACTTCGCAGCAGGATGTACCTCTCTTCGCCTGCTCGACTATATCGTCGGTCCAATGTTCTCTTGATCTTCTTCTCCCAAAGCTGTTTTCTTGAAGGATCACTGTTCATAATTTGTTGAGGGTTCAACTCTACTATCTCCTGAAACCCCACCGCAATAATTTCTGGCTGAATATGTCCCATTTCTTCAGGGCAGAGCCACGGACTAAGATCTTCGTCAATCCCTTCGGTCCGACCATTGAGGTTAAAAGTTCCAACCCAGCTATGGCATTGTTAGCGCCCCCGAGACCACAAGGGAAACCAAACTTACATGCGTATCTTTTCCGTTGCTGAGAATTCATGACTTCGCCGCAGCAGCTCGCCTGCTACATAATCACTTATAGGATCATATAGGATTACCGGTGCCTGACCCACTAGCCTCCCAAGGAGAGTGTCAATGGTGGTCTGCCGTGCCTTGTCCGCAAAGTTGTTGTAGTACAGTCTTGTCGCCGACTTTCTGATGTCGGCAACAGCCCCTGCAAAAGACATTTTCCCATGACGCGTGAACGACGACTTCAAAGCGCCAGTGCCAGCGTAGATCTTGGAGAGGGAGTCACCATTGTCGGCCCACAGGTTGGAATGTCGAGACCAGAAATCAGAGGCTGCATTCTCACCCCTGTGGCCGAGAAAAGATTCGACAGCCATTCGGGAAATGATGGTTTGGACCAAGTTCGTCCGGTCAAGACAATCGAGGCAGTTGGTTCTGAAAACACCTTCTTGTTGTAGAACCACCACGTATCGCCGATTGGACGCCCCCCCATTAGCTTCTATGACATCGTCTGATTCTTGGGCGAGGTAGTAGGCAAAGCCATCGGCAGAATTCTCAATGTACCTCCGAATCTGGTTTGCCGCCTCGTAGCCCTGAGGTCCTTTGGTCTCAGCGTGGAAGTCATATTCCGTGTCCCGCAGTAGAGCGTGATCTCGTGAATGCCCACCCGCAGGCCGGCTCAGCGGGCAGTGTCGTATTCCATGCCGATAGAGCGAAGTCAACTCAAATTCACCAGGCTTCGTCGCACTGAGAAGGTTCACGACATGCACGGCACCGTATGCTTGCTCCAAATCCGTAAAGTGTTTGTCAAAAGCTGGCTGTGCTCCATCTGCGGAGCGTGTGATGGTTATCTTTTGCTGATTGGGCAACAAGCCGGCGGCTTGTTCCCAAAAGACGGGCACGGAGCCCCGCACTTGCGCATATGAGAAGATTACGCCGGATGGACTCCAGTATGTTGTCTCAGTCTCGACAAAGTTAGCCACATTTCCATCGTCATCAATACCCCGTGCATTGAATCTTGTACCGGCTCGCTTGCAGGACAATCGAGAGATGATGGTAAGGTATGATGGAAGTCCTGCCTGCGCCGAACTCAATGGCGCTGACGCCTGCGGGATGGCCCAGCTCCTACAAAAGCCCCGAATGGCCGATGTCAGTATCCTCGAGGAGTCAAGCGCCTCCCTCTCAGGTTGTTGCAACCGTGACCGGAATTCGACTAGCGGTTGAATCATGTACGAGTTCCACAGAAAGGACTCGTCGAAATTGTCAATATCAAATGTGACAGCATCCGCAGGTCTATGAATGTATGAGCGAGGAGTTAAAAGTTTATGGAGGGAGCAGCGGGCGTACCTGTCTTGCATGCGATTCGTGACGTCGAAATCTGTGCTGTAGTAGAACGTCCCGTTGCTCAAAAGTTTCTGCAGCTCGAGACATGGATGTTCAACCGTTTCGCGGCGCCCTAGGCCCTGACCGTAGACTGAAGCTGCGTCGGAATCGAATTCGTAGGGGTCGACGGCGACAACATCATCGTAATCTGCCGAATTTAAGCAGAAGAACTGGACACTTTCAATTTTCTCCACTGTCTCCCCAGGCCGGAGAGTTGCCACTCTAGAAGCCTGGGTGATGACGCATAGAAAAATATCCCGTTCTATCGAGATCAACCCTAATGTGCCATATACAGGGCGTGGGGTCAGAGGGCGGTAGTCGGCGAGTAGTTTGTTCCTTTTCGGCGAGAACTCGACCATGCACTTGGGGTTGCCACCGTCGAGGCTGGAGCGGGGTCGCGCAGAAGGAATCGAGGAGAGGGGGCCATTGGCAATGGCTTCGGCCGTGGTGATGCTGTGTCGCAGGATCAAGGCATGCGTTGAAGATGCAATGGCGATTGCTCGGTGGGGGTACTCGCGGATGAGAATCTGGCTCGATTTCTCGGGCGACGGTGCTTGGCCACTCCATAGAGCCGCCGATGGCTGACTGTGATCCATGCTCAGGGACAGCCTAGCATCGGTGGATGACGAGAACAAGATAATCCGGAGGACTGGCTCGGGTGAGCATAGCGGCTTTGGGAGGACTACTCGTGTTGTTCCGTCGATATTTGCACAGCAAGTGCTCTGGGACTGATAGAGGATATCTCGACGAGTGCCGATGCGCTTGCGGTTTCCGAATTAAACCATGGGTATTAGTCTGGCGCTCATCATCCAAAGCTAAGAGCGAAGCGAGTTGGCAATATCAGAATAGTCGAGAGCCGAGAGCACACGTCGAAGTCGAGGGCCCGGTGCTGGAACGTGATGACGCCCAGTGCCCAAAGCGCTGCACGGTTCAGCCGCTCATGGTCAGCCGGACGACGGGGCAGATGGGAAATTCATCTACCCACAATGTACTGGAGCAGAGCCTTCAGGCAAGATCAAGGGCATTTAGTTCGACCAGGGAACTACTTGCTCTATTAAAACATTGTTTTAGAGTACCAATAGTTTGATGAGATTCTTCAATCGTATACAGCCTCGCTCAAAGACAGAATCACACCCGACACAATAGCCGTGCCCAGCACCTAGTTGTTACTTCCTTTACATCACGGTCACGAAACAGAGCTTGCACCGCTGACCGGTACATGCACACTCCAGCCCAACCTGTATTCAGTGCTCTCTTAGTGAGCCGGTAAGCCATTCATGAGCGGCATCAAGACAGCGGACTCGAAGTTGGTCTGCTTTACGCCCCGATGATGACTGCTGCTGGCTTCTGTCCGCATTCAAGCCCAGTCAAAGAAAACACACTTAGTGGCATGCCGTAAGCCAATAACAGCAGGTCAGTAACGGCGGGAGCCTACGGAGTGCCGATCGGACGACAACGCGAAAGTGAGAGTGCATAGAGCGGAACTTCTTGTCGCGAGAAATGTTCAGAGGAACATACAGACTGAAAATGCAGGAAAACTTAACAAGACTTGCGCGAAAAGGAGGTTAGGCCAATTGAGCGGCGAGAGCACAAATGCTTTTATGGTAAGATAAAGGCTTCAGATTTATTTGCATGGTGAGATCATGCTCTCTTAGAGAGTCATACTCTTCCTATCATGATTTTGTTGGTATCATCACTAGCCGTTGATAAGAAGAGAAAAAAGGATGCCAGTGTTTCTCGAAAAATTCTTTTCACCAATTGTCTGCTGATGTAACATAATCTTAGCGATTTAGGCCTGTGCTCCCACCTTTGCCCTGTTGATTGGATGAGATCCGGGGGCCCTCTGCCGACCGACGGCTTTGACTCTCCAATTGGATCCGCTCTTTGCGGCGCGCTCGCTTCTTAGCTTTTCCTGCTTTGGGCCATCACTCAGCTTCGGTGGAAACTTCAATTGATGCGTGCCTGATAACGGCATCTCGGTCGCCAATATACTCCATTGCCAGTGCTTTTATTGAGAAGACGAAGTTATTTCTTCTACACCGCTTATCTGACGGCGACTAGTTATCTCCAACCGCTGCGCTCTTCAGCCCGCTCCAAGATCTGAGCCTAGCAGCGTTTCTGCGCAACCTATCGCATTATTTGTTGGCAAAGATGGGCGACTTCAACAACTACGGAGGCTCCGATGAGGAAAACGCCGAAATCAAGCGTCTGAATGTCGAGATTGTAAGTTACCAGGCCGCAGTCGTATCTGCCCGAGGTCGACAAACCTCATTTGAGTGTCATTCGCTGACTTGACCTGATGATGCAGGAGGCGGATCCCGATAGTTTCGAGACATGGGAGAAACTTGTTCGCGCATGCGAAGGGCTCGAAGGCGGCCTTAACCGAAACTCGAGCCCGCAGGCGTTAGCAACTCTTCGTGACACCTACGACCGATTCCTTCTGAAATTTCCCCTGCTCTTCGGTTACTGGAAGAAATATGCCGACCTGGAATTCAACATAGCGGGCCCGGAGTCGGCTGAGATGGTACAGGACTTCAGTATCTAACGACAGCGATCACATGGCTAATGAGGGCACAGGTTTACGAAAAGGGCTGCGCGAGCATCACCAACTCGGTCGACCTCTGGACTGAGTACTGCTCCTTCAAGATGGAAACCACCCACACACCGCATCTTGTGAGAGAGTAAGTATAGGCCGAGTATTTCCTTCCCCTATTCATAACCACATTACACAGCGAAATCCCGCAAGGCTGGCCCTCGCCGCTTGCCAGCCACCGAAAAGCATCACGATACGTCAAAATGTTGGACATGGTGAGAAAGACCAAAGGCAACCATCCTATGCTGGGATTGTTCTCTCACACTATCTACCAGGCTCTGCTGTCTCCTAGCAGATAAACCTCGCTCTCTGGTTCTCTACCCGTTTCCAGTTCGCACGTCACCTTGAGCTGTGGTTTGGTGTTTTGGATGGAGTCGTTGCTTATACCCAAGTTCCCCCTCTTGTATTTGGCATCCCCTCCCGCCCCATCGCCCTCTATGTCTCCTTTGACCTGTCTTGCTAATTTTCGTTGCAGGCTCTTTGAGCGCGGTGCCGATCACGTCGGCCTCGACTTTCTTGCCCATCCATTCTGGGACAAGTACCTCGAATATGAGGAGCGGCAAGAGTCGCAGGAGAGGATTTTTTCTATTTTGAAACGCGTGATCCATATTCCCATGCACCAATACGCACGCTACTTTGAGAGGCTTCGTCAATTGTCCCATACTCGACCACTCAACGAGCTTGCTCCTCTCGAGACACTGGCGCAATACCGCACAGACTCGGAGGCTGAGCTACAGTACGGCATCCAGAAGACAGAACTCGAGATTGAACGTGACGTTAGAGCAAAGATCGATGCCATGTTCTACCAAATCTTTCAGGGCACCCAAACCGAGACGAGCAAACGGTGGCCGTTCGAGGCCGAGATCAAACGGCCCTACTTTCATGTCACAGAGCTTGAGCACCCGCAGCTGGCCAATTGGAGAAAGTATCTTGACTTTGAGGAGGCCGAGGGGAATTTCGGGAGGACTGTCTTCCTCTATGAGCGATGTCTGATCACGTGCGCCTTTTACGACGAGTTTTGGTTTCGCTACGCAAGATGGATGTCGGCTCAAGCCAATAAGGAAGAGGAGGTCCGAAACATTTACCTTCGCGCTTCCATGTTCTTTGTTCCTATCAGCAGGCCTGGAATCCGTCTGCAGTGGGCCTACTTTGAAGAGATGACTGGCCGTATCGATGTCGCGCGAGACATTCACGCTGCCATCCTGGACAGGCTGCCCGAGAGCGTCGAAGTCATCGTATCGTGGGCCAATCTGCAGCGCCGTCAGGCGGGCCTTGACGCAGCGATTGATGTTTTCAAGGGGCAGATTGACTTGCCGGCGGTCGACATATATACCAAGGCAGCCCTTGTGACCGAGTGGGCTTATCTGCTGTGGAAGATTAAAGGTGCTGCTCACGAAGCTCGTGTTGTGTTTGTCAAGAACGTGCAGTGGTACGCGGACAGCCGCCATTTTTGGCAGAAGTGGTTCGAGTTCGAGCTGGAGCAGCCGACGAGCGCCGCTGATGAACCCCAACACTGGGAACGTATCAAGAACGTCTACGTTGAAATGCGCTCAAAAAGCCGTCTCTCGGTAGCCATGAAGCAAGAGTTGGGGCAGTTGTATCTCAACTATCTCCAACAGCGGGGAAGCAAGGATGCTATGCGAGAGTTCCTAGATGTAGACCGGGAGTTGTTTGGGTATGTTGGAGTTCCCCTTCAATATCGAGATCCGAAATGCTGACCTCCGTTGCAGTCCCCAATCAGTATCTACGGTTGCCAAGCTGAAGCTTGGCAGTAAGGAAAATGGTGTCGTGCTCGGCGAGATCGACGAGGCTTCGCGTACGAGGGCAGAGAGCAGATTTTTCAGCTATTACCAGCTGCACGTTGATGCAGACCCGAACGCTCAAGGCCCTGCTTCGTTCAACTGACGATAACATGATAGGTGTCGAAATACTCGTGGTTGTCTCTTGGCGACGATTGATTGTATCTTGTGCTATTAGTTTCTAGTGCCTTAGTGAAGGGATGGCGGCCCTTTGGATTTAGCTGTTATGGAGTTGTCTGGTTTCCCTTTTTCTTACTTTAGTCAAGTGTCCGAAAGAGCAGGCATCTGTGCCTGATTCTTGGGGTTGTGGTGCAAAAGCTGGAGGTTACGGCGCACAAAACAGATGGAGGCAGATTACTTGTGTGTTTGGGGAGGACATGGACATTTAACGTTACTTTGCCAATTTTCTGTGGAGGAGTGAAGAATGGGAAAGGTCGAGTTCTGGTATCTCATATGGTCCCCAAAGCGGCGATATCAGATGCTTCGGAGTTATTCTCTTCCCACTTTAACTTCTATTCTTGTAGATTACTGCAGCCTCTGGCCGCCTGCCTTGGTATTCTTTTCAAAGAAACGAACACCTCGTGGTGCGGCTATCGGGAGACGAACCTGCGCAACCCCTCCCTGTCAAAGTACCTACAATCCAACCCCGAAAAATTGTTATCGCAGTACTAGGTAGGCATTGAGCAGAGGTTTATACAAGATTTGAACAACTGGAAAAACATCTGGTTTTAAGAATGCAATCCTTGAACCTTTTATCAAGCCCTGGAGGAAACGAGGCGATGCCTAGGCAGGTTGACCCCTAGGCCGCCCCAAGCCGTGAAGTACACTACAGTACCACACGAACAGTCCTTCAGGGTTTGGGATGGAGTGCATGCAAAGTCGACTTTAGTGTTAGCTGAGTTGCTCCCCGGTCCCAGCCTTTCCGGAAATTTTACGAGCCGTCAAAAGACAAAACGTGGGGAAATCCTGTCGGCAACAAATATCCCCTGGATTTGGGGAGAAGGGTGTGTCGTCTCATTATGCCGGGTATTTATTTTATTCTCCATGGTCTGCGAATTTTATGTCACTGCCTTTACCCGGAAAAGTTTGCATCGCCAGTACGTACCTATCCGGGATGCGTGCGGTGCAAGCCGCTGCCGACTTGCGTCAACAAACCAAATGGGTTCCGCCGGGTGTTGCAAAGCCGCGCGCCAAGGCTGGATTCAATACGAAGCAATGACCGTCCCATGATGGCCGCCACCCCCTTGGGAACACAGAGTTTCCCGTTCTGGCTTATTCGCTCGCTGGTTTTGAACGCCGCACGAATGCTTGAGGGAGCATTTCGTGTATGGGTGGGCAAACAGGGAACGGGGAAATGGGTAGTGAACGGGTTTCCTGTCTAATATTTTCCATCACCTCCTCCATTCCTCTGTCCAAAAATATTGCCAAGTTTTGGTGTTGGGCCCCAACTCCACACACGACGCGGGATCGCCTACCCCTGTCGATGCCTGGGCACAGCTGGAGTCGGTGTCGTGTCTTTGTCAATTTCCCTCTTTTCTCCTTTTCAGCTCTTTTTTTT
>Ga0247765_1000519_pt1 | contig 29337 bp, 37 predicted proteins | sample UWRJL106311C6_FD_179949 | JGI IMG/M metagenome (GOLD analysis project Ga0247765, IMG submission 179949) | Plant litter microbial communities from Arlington Agricultural Research Station in Wisconsin, United States - UWRJ-L106-311C-6 | ecosystem: Environmental > Terrestrial > Plant litter >...
CAGAAAACCAGTTAACTGACAATACCTGATAGATGCTGCTGCTGCCTATGACACTGTCACCAACGGTATGTTTCCCACCTTCACCCCTCAAAGGTTTCACCCGCGCCAAAAAAAAAAAAAACCCCCAGCGCGCTAACGTTTTGTGCTTTGCTAGTAGGCCCCGTAGCCCAGAATGTCAAGGAACAGTCCGCGTTGACCACCGCCGAGCTTTCAAAGCTGGCCGCATCCCGCACAACTCCGACGCAGCCGGCTGCTACCGGTCAGCCTTTGACGCATTACCACTCGTTCTTCTCGGAACTTCTGTCGTGGAACAATCCTCGTGCGTCCTACTCCCGAGGCCTGCGGCGTGAAGCAGCGATACTGATAAGTGCTTTAGGTGCCTCTGGCATTGCGTACGCCTCCATCGTCTTTCTTATCTTCGCGGTTAGGTACCTCGATGTGTTCCGTTGGGGTTTCAAGCTCACCTGGATGGTTCTGGCCATTACAATTGCTGCCGAGGTTGCTGGCAAGGCTCTCATGAACAACGGTTTTGCGACGCAGCTCCGCCCCCGGAAGTACTACACTGTGCCCAAGGAGACGCTGGATGCCGTGATTGGTGATGTCCACGAACTCATCAACTTCTTCGTTATCGAGGCTCAACGTATCTTGTTCGCTGAGAACATTGCTGCCTCTGGTGCTGTATGTCCCAACTGTCTAATGTCCAAGCTCCTAGAAGCTTGTGCATCTGTTTTCTCGCTGACACATCCTACCTAGGCTGCCCTCGGCGCTTTTATCTCGTATTATCTGGTCAAAATTGTCCCATACTGGGGCCTTGCTTTGATTGCTACCACTGTTGTGTTCCTTACTCCCCTCATCTACACCACGAACCAGGAGCTCATTGACAGCCAAATCAAGCATGCCACTGAGATTGTCAATGCTCAAACTGCCCAGCTCCGGACCGTTGCGCAGAAGCACACCGAGCAGGCAACCCAGCTTACAAAGGAATACCTCGGTGACTACACTGCCAAGGCCCAGTCGCTGATCAAGGGTGCTCGTGGCACCGAGCTCAAGGCTTCCGATTTCCCTCCGGCCCCCAAGGAAGACTTCAAGGGGTCCGCCCGGGCCACCAAGGCGGAGCAAGAGCCTCTGATCGTTTCTTAACTTGGACATATTTCCCTAGCTCGTTATCGACCTTATCTTGATCGATTGTACACCTCCTCCTCTGCTTCCTCCGCCCTATCTACTGGCTGGCCCCTCCTTCCTGAACGAATTATGGAATAGACACGATAAATGATACTCAGAAATGCCAGAGAGGAAACCAGACGAACTTCGCGGGTGGGAAGCCTGACAACAAACCTTGAGAATTGATTCGTCGCGCGAGATTGTGATGGGCAACAAGACTGGACTGGCAAAGAACTGGATGGATCGCGAGTTTTGCTTGGGGACTCAGGTTCAACATGGTGATGCGCGTCGCTAAACTTCACGATGCAGACAGTACGCTGGCTAATTGAGGAGAAGCTTTCATTTGACTTGGTCTTGGAGTTTCTGTGTTGAATTCTTTTACTTGGAATGGACTAGTCACGGGGTGTGTTGTAACTCGTAAGTTTGTGTCTAATAGGAAATCGCGGGTTTTCCCAACAGTGGTCGCTCGTCTCCAACTTAATTCAGCTCATATTATGCTGCAGCCTTCATCATCGTGCAAATCATATTCTCTTCCGTGTTCCCCTGAGATTTTGACTAAAAATCTTGGCGTTACTTATCTCAACATCCAAGCCAAGCCACCAATCTTGGTCTGGTGGGGCATCAGCCCCTGTCTGCCTGGAAATTGAGGCGTCCGGCTAAATCTGGCCAGTCTAGATTCGCGGGTGGCACTGCACTGGAAACAGTGGTCGCCTCCTGTCTCTGGTTCTTTTCAGATGTTTCCCGAGAAAAAATGATGCTGCGAGCCAGCGGTTGACCAACGTCCTAGACTGTGCAACAACTGACGACATCGACCATTGGGTATAAGTATTACACGTTATTCGGGTTCTATTTTCAGCACTGGGCAGACCATTTCTCCGACGGGTCGCTCCAAATGTGGAGGAGACGTTAATCGCTGCAAATATTACCGGACACAAAGCGCCAACTCCGTCGCGACCTCGCTGGCCCAGTTCCACGAAAACTCACGACTCCCTTGTGCTGCAGGCGCTCTGCCAGTGTGCCGGGCAATTCTAGGGCACGCTCTTGCGCGTCAGAATCACCCAGCTCCACAGGACGGCTGGCTTGATTCGACGCGGTCGTCGGACAGCTGTCGTCACAAAGCGTTTCTCGAGCCATGCGGCTATCAAGCATCTCCCTTTTTCTGGGCGCAGCTGCCCTTGCTGTCGCCCAGGAAGATTACGATGAGGAGGAGGTCCGAGAGAACACCTACTTCAACGGGGAGAAATGCCCCCCCATTCCTTACTTGACGCCAACGAACTGGGACGAATACATGAACGCATCAAAATACCTGATGGTCAAGCATTACAGGTCTGTCTTACTTCGGCTCGATCGCTCGCGAGACAAAGTCCCCCTCTGCTGACAGTCAACCAGTCCATATTGCGGACACTGCCTAGAGTTCGCTCCCACATTCCAGACATTGTACGAATACTACTACACCTCCAAGCCCATCGTTCCCGCGAACACAAAGGCAAACTTTACCGAGTTCTACGACTTCGGCTTTGGCATGCTTAACTGCGTAGCCTATAGAGATTTTTGCGATTCGATGGGTGTGTCGGCGTGGCCAACAACGATCATCTTCAAGAAGGGCGAGGCGCACAAGACATTCAAGGGCGTCAAAGAGCTCAAGGACTTAAGCGCTGCCGTTGAGGAAGTATTAGTGGCGGAGAAGCCTGGATCCCGGCCCAAGTCGCTCTCGCTTCCGGAACCTGGCGCTAGCTCCTCTCCCGAGCACCCCAAGCTCCCCGCGACGAAGACTGATGCAAAGAAAGAAGACACCAAGGCAGCTGCTCCCGCAACAACCAAGAACGCAGATGCTGCAAAGGACTCAAAGCCGGCTTCAGAGAAGTCGAAGACTACGCCCAACTACCATCTCCCAACGTCGAAGAAACCATCCAAGCCGGCGGTGACCCCCAACATCAACGGCACCTCGGTGCCTTTAACGGCCGAGACGTTCCAGAATCTTGTCACGCTGACCCAAGAGCCTTGGTTTATCAAGTTCTACGCCCCTTGGTGCCACCACTGCCAAGCCATGGCGCCAAACTGGGTGCAACTGGCCAGCCAAATGAAAGGACGTCTCAACATTGGCGAAGTCAACTGCGACCAGGAATCACGGCTGTGCAAGGACGTAAGGCTCCGGGGTTACCCAACAATCCTCTTCTTCAAGGGTGGAGAACGTGTCGAGTATGAAGGACTCCGCGGTCTCGGTGATTTTGTTCACTACGCCGAGAAAGCCATTGACCTAGCTAGCGGAGTACCCGATGTTGACGCTGCCTCTCTCAAGGCCTTGGAGGAGAAAGAAGAGGTCGTTTTTGTCTACATCTACGACCACGCCACTACTAACGAGGATTTCCTAGCGCTTGAGCGCCTGCCTCTGAGTCTTGTTGGCCGCGCGAGGCTGGTCAAGTCCAAGGACCCTGCGCTTTTCAAGCGCTTCAGGATCAATACCTGGCCCCGTTTGCTGGTGGCACGTGACGGAAGACCAACTTACTACAACCCTCTTACTCCCAGGGAGATGCGAGACACAGGATTGGTTCTTAACTGGATGAAGTCTGTCTGGCTTCCCATCGTGCCTGAGCTCACTGCTTCCAATGCCCGTGAAATCATGGACGGCAAGCTTGTTGTATTGGGCATTCTGAACCGGGAAGACCAAGATGCTTTCATCAGTGCTAAGCGGGAGATGAAGAGCGCGGCGAATGAGTGGATGGACAAGCAGATCCAGTTATTCCAGCTGGAGCGACAGGATCTTCGTGACGCCAAGCAATTGCGAATCGAAGAGGCTGAAGATCGTGGTGATCAACGGGCTCTGCGCGCCGCCAAGAACATCCGAATCAATATGGATCTATCCGACCGGAAGGAAGTCACGTTCGCATGGGTTGACGGTGCTTTCTGGCAAAGGTGGATCCGTACCACCTATGGCATTGACGTAAAGGATGGCGAGAGAGTTATCATCAATGATGAAGATGTGAGTTCTAACAAAGGCTTGGTGTTGGGGAGTAAGTCGAGCTAATTTCGTTTTAGAACCGCCGCTACTGGGACCAGACTAGCACCGGTAACAACATTGTTCCCTCGAGAACCTCGATCCTCGAAACTCTTAACAAAGTCACGGCGTCGCCGCCCAAGCTGAAACCCAAGCTCACCATCTCCAGCTTCGAGAAGATTTTCTTTGACGTCAGGATCACATTCACCGAGCACCCGTACCTAACGGCTGGTTGTATCCTCGGCCTTGCATTTGGCTGTCTCTCGTGGTTCCGCGGCAGACTGTTCAGGAGAACACGCGGTCATTTCAGACTTGATGACAGTGTGAGGGAATACAAGGCGCCTCTTTTGGGCGCGAATGCCAACGGCAAGGTTGATTGAGCGAGACCTCACATCACGGCTCTGTATGGAATGGATCACTGTACGCATGGCTTACGGGCTGAAAGGCTTGGGAGGTAGGGAGGATTTGACAATCCATGGAGTCCAGGTTGGCTTCGCTGACTACGGGTTTTTCTTTTTCTCGCGTCTTTTGTTTGTGGTATAAAGTAGTTCTGTATAATAAGTTTGACGACGAAAACCGCTGCCTATATCATGTCTCATACCATTTGCTTTTCAAGGAGTGGCAGTGGTGCGGTCTCCCTGGCAGAATGAGAATATGCAGGCAGGGGACAGGGATAGGTAGCAAGTTACTAGAAGCTGCATGGCGAAGTCTGTTGCATAGTAATATGTTTCTGGCCTCAGTCTAGCATCACTCTTCCGCACTTGTGCCATTGTGAGTGAATCCTAGTCCATCCTAGAGTTTGTGAGAGACGGTGATGATGTCTCGGTTCGACTTTGAGAGCAGAAGCAGACAGTGAGGTATCAAGAGAAACCCCTTTACAGCAGGATATGTCTCGGCTGGTCTGCATCAGCTCTCCATCTACAGACCCTAATCTCCCGCGCTGTGTCTTCCCGCCTGTCGTGAGTCCCCTGCAAGCGCGACTGCGTCCCGTATTACGCGTACATGACCATGGAGTAGAGGTTTTGTTCTTCCTCCACGTCACCCGCTCCCGGCCGGAAGTCGAGGAGGAGCTTCTTTCCGTTTCTATCCATCCCCCGGTCCGGCAGGCATCCATGTCTACAGAGCAGCACTGCTTTCTTTCACATTCCCATCTCAAATACGACTTGAGGTGATCCAGTCAGCTCCGACACGTACGGGAGTCGAGTGAGAGGAGGAGGAGAAGGAGGAGGCTATCGGGTGTGGACTGCCTAGGCTCCATGCTGATGCCAGGCTTCACGTACGAAGTACACAACGGAAAAACCCGAGTCCACGTCCAGGGATAAGATACTAATACTGCGTGCCTTTGTTACCTACCTACTTACGTCCGTATTATTGTGGTATTCTACCTATACATGTATCCATATATATATGTGCGTGTGTGGATATATTGGCGTGGGTTCTCCGGGTGCAGCTTCCGACGATGGAGCTGGAACTGAGTTATCTCCTTTTTTTTTCCGAGAGGAGGCTCAAGTCAGCAAACACGACACCCCACCCCCTTCCCCTCCCCCTTCCTCCTTGTCCGAGTTTCTCAGCCTTGACTATGGGTGTAGGCTTCTAGTTGAGGTCATGTCTGTGATATCACTAACGACCTCACTAGCCCAGGTCGGTTTTTGCCGGGTTATGTATTAGAAATGTCACCTGGCTGGGAGTTGCGGAATGTACCTTGTAGCAGTCAGTGGTGATGGCAGCGATCTTTTAAAAGCCGGGTGTCGTGGGAAGTTTGCCTAACTTGAGGGGACTCCAATGACTCTGCCCATTTAATTTCATTCATCTCCGCTACAGGTCAATCACGAAACCATTCCAAAGCTTATGAAGCTTACCTCTATGTTGCTAGAGACGCCTAGTAAGAAATTTGCGACCCAGAAATACTACCTACATAACCAGCCGTGAGAAGCCAGCCAGAAAAATGAGGTTCCCCAAATCAAAGTGTCCGGTTTCTCATTTGCCTTCTTCACTAGCTTCCCAGATATATATGCTCCCAAGTATCTCTCCATCACATACCATGTGTTTTCCGAGATAATTTATTTTGCTGTGACCAGTGTATAGGTGCAGTTGTGAATGAATTGGTAGCTGTCGTTCGGGGACTGGACAGCCCCTTTTCGACGGTCCGCCTGTTAGGTGATCACCTTCCCTCCCTTCCTCAATATCGCGCAAATCGATGACCATCAGGTCTAGGCAACTAGATTTTTGAAACTAAACACCAATCGTCATTCCATACCATACCCAAACTACATCTCTCTCTCTCTCTCAATAAATATTCACTTAAAAGGGTGAACAAAAAGGGTCAAACATCTATCTCCCTTTCCTCCATCCGAGTCCTCGCCAGTCTTGGCAAGGAAAAAAAACCGACGACCCCCAACCCGCTTTCTGCCCCCCCGCGGAAGCAGGTACACACCAAGTTACAAAGCTACCTAAATAACCCCCCTTAAAGTACCCTCATGTATGTCCCCCACACGGGGCCACGGAACCGCGGAGCTCAACACAGATTTTGACGCGGGCAGCAGCATTCTCATTCGCCAATGCCTCAACTGCCGGCTGAGGTGCAGTGCAGCGCAGTTGCTGCAGCAGCGATGATGGATGAGGGAGGGTCGCAGCAGTGTCCGGCGTAGCTGCGACCTTGCTGTGACAGCCGAGGGGAAATTCTATTATCCCCGGATAGGGAGAAAAAGCAGCCACATTCTGCACGTGGCCGAAATGGCGTTATACCGCTTTTTTTTTTCTTCCACCCGTTTCCGTTTCCCTACCCGCCAAAGGCGAGGGCTTGGACGGAATGGGTTGGCGCAGAACAACGGCAGGGAGAGAGGTTTGAGGTTTACTGGGACAGGCAAGAGTGTGCGCACCAGGCCGCATGAGAAGCGACCACAGGGAATAGGCCGCCCTTGACCCAGGGCCCGCGAATCCGGGAGGCTGCGGCGCAAGGAGGTGAAATATGACAGAAAATAAAAAGGAGCCTGAGCGTAACCCGACGACGCAAGTATCCGCTGTGGCTGCATATGTCCTCAACATGCTCTCCAACCTCCCGCCTTCGGCGAATCGACTTCAGGGAAAGACGCATTTCGCCTTCCCGATCACACACAAGCCCCAACGTACGAACACCAAATACCAAAAACCGAGACACTCGATAACAAATATGGTGGATTCCGATCGCCAATCGTGCGAGGCGCTATAAGCGCAGAGAAAAGGAAAAGGAGGTTGTCCTCCGTTAAGCGTGGGCCTAGTCTCGGTCTAAAGGTTCTTCCTCGCCAATACCAACGCCAAAATGAAGAGAAGACGACCAAGGAAAGAAAAACAAGGCGTGTCCTGAGACAGTTGCGAGATTAACTCGACTCTACGACGAAGGAACCAAGTCCTTGTAAAAAAACGTCTCGCCCTTCTTGTCGTTGGGCAGGGCACGGCTGAAGGCCGGAACTTTCCCGATTTCGGTATACCCAAACTTCTTGAAAGCCGCCTCGGCGATGCTGCCGGTCTCGGCGTCCACAAGCTGCGCGCGGGGGGTAAACCCGCCAATGGTTAGCAAACGTGACCAGGAGCATGCTGTCATCGCATGCATTGTGTGCGTACTGCGTACCAGCAAGGTGCGACCCCTTTTCGCCGCCTCGTACTCCAGCGCAGCCACCAGGGCCTTTGCGCCCCCCTGCCGGCGATGCTTCTGGTTCACCAGAACTGCATCAATGTGTCCGCGGAACGAGCCCGTCTCCGTTTCGGTCAGCTTGAGCATAGCCAGACCGCGAAGGTCGGTTCCCAGAGGTTTCTTGCCCGGCGCCATCTCGGGGAGCAGCAGCACGATGACGCGGGTTCCCTGATTCGCCTCGGCGATCCTCTCCTTCCACCAGGGCAGGAGTTTCTCGTTGGTCAGGGGCGGCAGGAAAGGCCCGACCATCTGATCCACCAGGATGCACGACGCATGGAGGGCGGCAATATACGGCACGAGCTGGCCGTGGTACTCCTGCGAGAACAAGTACGTTTTGGATGCTGCCATGTTCCCATGCGCAAACAGGAGTGACCTGCAGGACCTCCTCGGCTGGGACAGAGGGTGCTGCCACGTATGGGCTGGCGAGGGGGGAGAAGGGGGAAGAGGTGATGGCGGCGGTGAGGGTGGCAGTCGGTGGTGGTGGTGGTGGTAGTAGTGGACGGACCGAAGGGGGGGGAGTAGAGAACGAGAAACGACAAGACACAGTCCAGGGCGGCTCTGGTGCTTTTTATTATTTCCCCTTTCGTGGTCGGCGGCGAAACTGCTAATCTGTATTGATAGGTACGGGGGCCGTTTTTCGCATTACCGCATCGAATAGCATGTCCTCGCGCAAACGGTGACCGAGACTCTTGGAACGTCTGCGGGGGTCAGAAGCCCTGGCGGACAGGAGTCAGCCAATTGCGCACATGGTGCCGCCACACCGGATAAGATAGGTAGCTGGGTACTTGGGAGGTACAGCGTGGTGGTTCTAGGTTGGGGGAAGGTTTATGGAGTAAAAATGTCTCAATGGGCAGGGAAGTCTAAGGCGGGAGGGTGTGCGAGTCTGTGTGCGAGTGTGTGCGTGGGTGGGAAGTGGGAGGCAGGAGGTGGGAGGATGGGGGAGGGGGGTAGAGGAATTCCGGGGGTAGATGGCAGAGAGTGCTCGAGGGCAAGCAGTGCATCACCAACATCGTACCTAGGCACTCGGTGTGAGGACGCGCATTGGATTGGAGGGAAGGGGCGGGTGACGGGGGGTTTCGAAGACTTCCGGTTCGCCGTTCACCGGCGCCGAATATTTGGTTGACCAGGTAGGTAATAGCTTGGTAGAGCGGTCAGATGGGCACGCCTGCACCAGAGACGGCGAGTGACGGCGAGAGGTGGGTTGGACGAGTCAGCCGGGGATGCGACGAGATGGTCCCCGAGAAAATGTGATATGATATATCTTTCTCGGCCGTCAGAAGCTTGCTCGGCGACGTCTCCAGGTCCATGTTTTTTTTCCCTCGTCAACCAGGGGGGTGCTCCCACCGCGTTTTAAGGCTGAATTCAACCTTCTCCCGGGTTTCCATTGCACATCCAAGGGGTTGAGTGGTGCGCTGCTAGATTGGCGGGGGCTTGAGCGCTCTACGGCAGTCGCTTGCTCGCCAGGGCACGCACCCATGTGGACGCCACAGGAGCCCTAGTGCGGGGGTTCCATGGCCCATGGACCCCTCCACCCCTCCATCACCCTCGCTACCTGCATACCCAAGTTTTTCTTCTTCGTGCCTTCCCAGGTTGTTCGACCTCTTTGCTCCAAGTTTCCAACATTGACATTCTCGAGGATCAACATCCCGTCATCTCTCAGCGCCGCGGTCGGCCCCTTCAGGTCTTCGCCGAAGGCTTGGTACAAACATGCTGTCCGCGTTACACGCGCCAACTCGGGATACCGGGCTCTCTTCCCTGATGCCGTGTGATCAAGCCATGAAAGCTGTGCAACCCATGGTCCGCTCTGGCATTGGGATTTCTCACGTCTGCCGCCATCCCCGTCGCCTGAAATTCGAGCCTGCGACACACCTTCCGACGGCCGGAGTTGTCTTGGTCACCCAACCAACTATGCGATTTCTGCTGTGAGCGCCTTGACAACCTTGGAAAGACTCCACAGCGAACGAAGGCTGGCTCATTCCCGGCGTCGTCATATTCCACTCTAGGTCGTCTGATACCCTCCTCGTCCTTTCCCCTTTGCGTCAATCATGCGCGCTGCAAGACGGGCCCTGGCCCCGTCAGCCTTACTTGCAGTCCTTCTGCGCAAGCAGCTGAATTTGCATCCTCGGCCAACGGGTCACGTAATCCACGCTTGATGACTCGCTGTGGGGTTGCTGAGTCCAATTGTCCAATTGGTCCGCTCCTGGCTGAGATGCGGCCCCTGAACGGAGCCGGCAGTCCCCAGCGGCGAGTTGGATGAGAGACGGAGGGAGCTGAACTGATAGCGCACCCATGCAGCATACTTGACTTGGGATGGACTTTGCGAGACTGATAGCATGAGGTGCTTCAGGTTCTTCTCGCGCACCAATTATCTCCCCCGCATTCCGATTATCTCCAGTTGCCGCCCTCTGCCTTCCGCGGTTCATCCCACCTTGCCCCTCCATTCCTCGTACACCTTCCTTTGAATTGCCCAATTGCCCCGCAGCTTCTAGTTCAGGCAATCGCAGGCCACAACCCCTCCTTTTGTCACCGTCGCCGTTTTGGTGCCCCAACGCCAACGCTCTTGCCATCTTACTATCATGGGCTTCGGAAGCCTCCTTAAAAAGGTCGGTGAGAAGGTCGGCGAGAGTGTGGATAGCCTTGGCGGCCTCCTGGGAGAGGAGAAGCACTCGCATACCCACATTGGCCACGGGTGTCACGACGACGACAGCCACGCTGACTACAAGCACAATCGTTACTGCTCGTTTGCGCCCCAGTCGTCGGGCCATGCCAAGTGGTATGTCGATGGCGCCTCGTATTTCTGGGCTGTCTCGATGGCCCTCGAAGGTGCGCTCTCATCAACACCTCCCGCGATTAAAATTAGCTGTCTAACGCTGCAATGCAGAGGCGCGCGAGTACATCTACATTTTGGATTGGTGGTTGAGGTATGCTGTGCCTGTCGCGACCAGACTGTCTTCTCTCCCTCACTGACGGACGCTTGCAGCCCCGAGCTGTACCTGCGCCGGCCACCTGCCCAGAATGCCAAATACCGCCTTGATACCATGCTCAAAGCCGCCGCGGAACGGGGAGTCATGGTATACGTGATCGTCTACAAGGAGGTCCCACAGGCCCTGACCCGTAAGTCGCCAACCATAGACATTTGTCAATGCTTGCAGGTACCTCAGTGTGGCTAATGGTTTCACAGTTGACTCTTTGGTAAATGCCCTCGTTAGCTGGGTACACGAGAGAGACTAACACAAGATGCTAGCACACGAAGCATGCCCTGCAGGCCTTGCATCCGAACATCAAGGTGTTCAGGCACCCAGACCACATCCCGCGTGGAAGCGAGATCCTTTCAGGTCTCCAAGCGAGCTTCAAGAACTTGACTTTCAACACCACTGATCTCTTCAAGGCCTCGCAGGATTCTCTCAAGGCTCTCTATGGCGGGTCTGATGATATGGTCCTCTTCTGGGCCCATCATGAGAAACTCTGTCTTATTGATGGGAAGGTCGCCTTCATGGGCGGTTTGGATATGTGTAAGTCTAGTATCGCCAAGGCATGTGGCTGCTGGAGCTGACATTCATCCACAGGCTTCGGAAGATATGACACCAACAGTATGTCCAGGTCGAGGAGTGGCTTCAGGGGCCGAGGTTGATATTTAAGCAGGTCACCCCATTGCCGACGCACACCCGACAAACATGGACGCCATCGCGTTCCCCGGTCAAGATTACAACAACGCTCGCGTCTATGACTTTGAGGATGTGAAGAAATGGGAGAACAATAAACGTGCGTCCACCAAACCTAGAAAGCTTTCCTGAATTGATGCTAAACACACCGCAGTTGACCGCACCAAAAACTCCAGAATGGGCTGGTCTGATATCAGCATTAGTCTCTCTGGCGCCATCGTGGACAGTCTTGCCATCCATTTTGTCGAGCGATGGTACGCTGCACTTGGCCGGTTGCTGCAAGTTGGCGGCGTGCTGACGGGTAACAGGAATTACATATTCGATGACAAATACACCAGCCGAGACATAGGGAAATTCCAACGGCTCAATCTGCCATCGCACACTGGTCTTCCGGAAGGGGAATTCTTTGGAGGGCTCCATCACCATTTCTCGCGCCGTATGCACCGCTTCCTTGGGGACGAGAGGGAGGAACACGATTCCCCGAAGCCCTTCCAGCCCAGTGATGGCGCCCATGTTCAACTTATACGGAGGTTCGTATGATCTTGGCTCGGTGCTAGATATCTGACTAATCAAAACAGTGCTTCCAAGTGGTCTCATGGTCTTAATACAGAGCATTCCATTGCAAACGCATACATTCAGGCCATCACCCATGCCAAGCACTATGTCTACATTGAGAATCAGGTACGATTATGCTGTGCCGTTCATATCCCGCTAGATCAAACCTAAGGCTCACTCACCCAGTTCTTCATCACTGCCACATCCGATAAACAGAAGCCCGTTGCTAATAAGATTGGCCGTGCCATCGTGGATCGGATTGTTCGTGCCCATACCGGCCATGAACAGTTCCAGGTGATTGTTTTGATGCCGGCTGTACCCGCTTTCGCTGGAGACCTCAAGTCTGAAGGCGCACTTGGCACTCGTGCTATTATGGAATTCCAGTACAACAGTATCAACCGTGGTGGATATAGCATCATCCAGGTCCTCAAGAAGTCCGGGGTGCATGATCCACATCAGTACATCAACTTCTACAACCTGCGCAACTACGACCGCATCAACAGTAGTGATGTGATGGGTAGCGTGGAGCGCGAAAGTGGTGTTCGATACGAAGCAGCCCGTCGGGATTACGATAACGAATACGAGAGTGGCTATGGCAACTACCGTCCCAACGATGCCGAATACGCTGGTGGCCCCGACAGCCAGTACCGTCGATACCAGCAGGCAGCTAGTCACTACTCTGACAAAACTGGGGATTCAGTTGCTGCCTGTTACATGGAGAATGGCCCAGACCTGCGGACTGTGCCATGGAATGGTTCACCAGAGTCGGAACTTGCCGCTTTTGTTTCGGAGCAGCTCTATATCCACTCAAAGGTCTTGATCGCTGATGACCAGCTCGTTATCTGTGGATCAGCCAACCTCAACGATCGCTCGCAGCTTGGTAACCACGACAGCGAGATCGCGGTGGTTATCGAAGACCCGACCCCGGTACGCAGCCTCATGGGAGGCCAGCCTTATATGGCTTCGAGTTTTGCGGCTTCGCTACGTCGTCAACTCTACCGCCGGCACCTCGGCCTGCTGGCTCACCAATCCGTGGATGCACCCAATGAGAATTGGACCCCTGTCACTCGCGATCCCAATGCTTACGACTGGGGCTCTCCATCTGACTTGCTTGTACGGGATCCATTAGACCCCAAGTTCCTTGAACTCTGGCACCGTACCGCGAAGCAGAATACGGAGATCTTCAGCCGAGCATTCCATCCAGTGCCAAACGACAAGGTGCGGACGTGGGAGGACTACGATAACTTCTTCTCCAAGTACTTTGTCGTGCCTGGTGAACCTAAGGAGAAGGCCGACGAGGCTTACCGTCAAGGTAAGGTAGACTATGGCCACGCTGTTCCCGAGGAGTTCCCCGGTGGTGTGAAGGAGCTGAAGGAATGGCTGGGTGGTGTCCGCGGAAACTTGGTCGAGATGCCACTTCAATTTTTGATTGACGTCCCTGATATTGCCATTGAAGGCGTGTCACTGAACAGCCTGACGGCCGAGCTCTACACCTAGTGACGGGTACATACTTGGTAGGAGAGTACTGGGTATAAGAGAGTGGAAGAGGGAAGGACGATGGAAGGAGGAGGTAAGGGGAAGGGGAGTGAATATCTGAGCACATGTAAGGCAACGCGATGTGTCATGTGCGAGATTGATACAATTGAACCGTTGAGAGAGAGGTGGATCACGTTGTAAACATAAGGAGTCGAACCCCAAGCTGCAAGGCTCTTCGTGAGGGAAAAAGTAAACAATCCGGAAAAATACAATGAAGAGGGCAAAATCGGCTTCGCTGGAGGTTGGCGCGTGTTATTTGGCACTGCACCATGCCGTTTGTTCCTCCTTTTTTTCTCCGGTCCAAGGTGAGGTGAGGCGGGCGAGGGAAAAAAATTGAGAAAGGGGTCGTGAGGGGTGGTATTATAGCTAGAAGAAGAGAGACGGGGCGCGGCGAAGCAGGTGCATAGAAACTCGGACCGAGGAGTTGATGCGTATGCAAAGGGGGATTAGCGACCGAGAGTGATTTGCGATGGTGACGAGCAATGGCATGTGATAGTGTCATACCTGTGCTTCGAGATGAAAAATAGGAAGGAGGAAGAGATAAGATGTTGCAGCATACATGTACAAGAGAGAAGGAGCGTGGTGCTTATATACCCAGTACAAAAGGAGTCGCCTTGGCTAGAGGGGGCAAAGATGGGGAGTACCTACTGATGAAAGATCGGTGAGTAAGTATCTGGTATCTAGGTGGCAGCGGTATAGTGCGGTGTGGTGTGGCGTAGCGTAGCGGCGTCATGTTGCTTGTTTTAAACTTCACCGGTTCCAATTGATGTACTTTGTCTTTGGGGGGCAATCCGACTGCCATACCTACCTACCTAGATACTTAGGTCGCCAGCCGGGGGTGGTCAGGTCAGGATGACTTTGTGCAGATCATGAAGAGGATCCGCTTTGATTAGGTCTGGGATTGACTATTCTATCACGATTATCTTCTGGTATGGTAAATGGTGAAATGGCACGCCCGTCGAGAATCTGTACCCATCTATCTATCCATAGTAGGGGTCAAGTTAGGTGCCTCTTGAAACTGTTGGGGCTGCTGCGTGCGTACGTGCGTGTTGTTGGGATGGATGTTTGAGAGGATACACTAGTAATCTAGGATAGGATAGCGGCTAGGATAGCCAGAAGATAGGTGTAGCAATAGAGAATTCGTGAGAACTAGCATTGATGCGGTCCATGGTGATAATGTGATGCAATCTCTCGAATGCTCTCTTGACAGAAAGTGGGTATTGAGGTTTGCAACATGCACTCCTGAAAATGCAAACACTACTCAATTGCCGTCATGACTGACCTATCCCATTCTATCATTGATCAATGCTCTCAGTATTAGCCCTTGATCCAGCTGACGTACACGTTGGTGATGCAAGCGCTGTTTAGAAACCAGTCTTATGATGCGATGATGATAATAGTACAACTCTAAATTCATGACCCCGATTTTATGTGCGCAAAAACCATCGGCCTAACAAGGGTATTGAGCTGAGCTGAGCACCTTGCCTATAGGATTCATGGCATATAGATTGAGAGAACTGCCACACGGCCACACGCCAAAACGCCCCCATTACAACAACCGCGTTTGCCATACTGAAGAAGGCACGAAGATCACTCATCGTCTTCGAGCTCCTCCACTCTGGGTGATAGGTAACCTTGGCGCTGCTGGGGCCCGGTGGAAATTTGTGTAGCAGTGGCCGTTGTTGTCGCGTTTGGCAACGCGGGCTGTCCAGTCGTCGCGGAGAAAGTCGCCTGGGCATTGGCAGAGCCGCCCGACTTGGACTTCTTCTTCTTCTTGGGGTTGGGCTATCGTCGCTAATGTCAGCACCCATGCTATGTAACAGACGGGGAAAAAAGACACTTACGTCGTGCCAAGCCCAGACCGGCTTGAAGCTGTCGATGACAGACACGTCCTCCCACAGATTGGGGAAAAGCCAGAAACCTGGGGAGAGAACAAAGTAGGTGATACAGAAGAGAATGACACGGAAAATAGCCATGGCGAAGAAGAGACCGAGGAAGCACAGGAATGCCCAACTGAGGTAGTAGACACCCTGTCGCATCTTTAGGGGCCACAACGGGTAGCAAACGAGGGTGAAGATGATGAGCAGAGCCAAGCCGGCATAGACCTTGCGCATCAACTGGGGGCCTTCCCATAGCCAGGCGTAGTACATGTCGTCCTCGGCATCTTGCTGCTGCTCGATGCGGACGGTCCACAGACCCTTGACCCGCTTGCCCTTCTTGACGGGGCCATGGTCGTGGCCCTCGTGCGGATCCATCTTGGAGACGCGGAGGGCTAGCATCGACATGGGAAGGAGCTTGAATGTGTTCTCGAGGGACGCGCGGTCAGTGACCTCGGGGAGGGCGGGGTTCTTCTTTCGCGCAGCCTCGTACGCTGGTGTCTGGAGAGCGCGCAGAGCTCGCTTGACTGTTTGGCGATGTGTTAGCCTTGGCAAAACGTGAGAGAGCACGCATTTATCAACTTACCTTTGAACATGTCTTTCCGCTCACCGTTGAGGATACATGTGCGGGGCTTCAGATCTTGACTCCTCAAGAAGTTGGCGAGGGCGATGGCGACGGGGTTCGGAGGGCCAGGGAGGATGGGCTGGGGCTGGCCTTGTTGGTGCGGGTGTTGGTGATCGTGACCATGACTGTGGCCGCCCTCAGCTTGCTGGCGCTGCATCTCTTCCATGTGGGCTTGCTGTTGCTCCATGGCTTGCCTCTTGAGATGCTCGATGAACTGGGGAACTGTCATGCCGGCCTTCTCGGCGTCGATTGCGATTTGGCGCTGCATGGCAGCGATTTGCTCGGGCGAGGGCATCTGCCCGGGCATTGGTCCACCCTGCATGGTTGGCAATGGTTTCTGATGTCTACTCGTTGCAAGGTGCAGTGTAGAAAGTGACCTGGCGTGTTTGTGCCGACAAAACAGCAAAAATTCAATTTGTCGCTTTTCCTTTTTGCCAGCTGGTGTTCTGAAAGCCAAGCTGTACTTTACACGTCTCAACAAATCCCTGGAGTGGCCCGTGCTTATCTTATCTGTCAGCCGCCTACGGATATGGAGTACCAGATCCCCAGTCTCCCCACAGACGAAGCTTAAATCGTGTCCTGGAGTTTCGATTTTCCGTACCCGGTGACCTCTTTTGTCATTGTTCTGTGGCTCTCCTTGGCTCTTCAGCCGTTGATGATTCTGGCCCACAAATCATCCTTCCAACAGTTAGCAATCAGCCACCGAATTTCTTCATAGCCATCCACAGCGCACCAATGGCCTGCGCCTATTTGAGTGGTTAAGACACGTAAACCTGGAAGTCAGGCAGAAGGGATCCTGACGAGGGCGGCGTGGCCATTTTATCATTGTCACCCAGCTGCGGCCACAGTTAAGTGCGGAATGGGGTCCGAGGCAGGTGGCCGCAGTGTCTTTTTTTTTTTTGTTTCGACGCTGCCGCGCTGCTGCGACCACGAGGTCCAACGTTGAGGCGCACTAAAACAATCTGATCTAACGCCGAGCTTGGTCGCGTTGGCCGACGCCATTTGAAGCCACGAGTGTGGGAGGATTCGATATCCACAACCGGGCGCTAAATGGCTGCATCTCTCCTTCGGGATGACGATAGTTGCCCACACCTTTTGCCATCGGGACGTCCTAGCGCACCTCTCAGCTCCAGCTCGCATGGTCGTCTTGGTGCGCTTTGCCTCACCAGACTTGAGCCGACAGTTTAGGTGACAAACGCACAGATGACAGCCAAAAGGGTAAGGGACGAGACACAGATGCATCCGCATCGGGAAAGCAGCGGAGGATACCCAATGCGTGGTGTTTGTTTGCTGGTAGCTGAGGGGAAGCCCTACAATGTTTGTGTCACGTTCCTTGCATGGCCCGCATCGGGAGGTGGATTCGTCCCGGTCGGGTTCACGATCGAAACATGTCGCCAGGCACCCTCGATGGGGCGAGCATGAGGGGTCGGGGCAGGGCGACAAGCAAGATTATCACGGATTGCGGCAATCTGAGCTAGATCGCAGCAGGTCCTGGTCGGCTGCATCTGTTTGGCCAGCAAGGCCCGAGGGCGCGTGCATGTCTTCGCTTCCGCATTTGGACGAGTTGGGGTGCCGCATGGCGGCATGGGGCTATTCCAGTTTCTCTGTGCCGGATCCTCGGTTTCAGAAAGGGGGACAACTGCTGTTGATGAACGGCAAAGTGGACGCGTCCAGGGGATCCAATCTGATGGGCCCACGAGACCCCCTCCTTCGCCGCTTTCGCGGGGATTTGTGGCAATGCGGTCGGTAGGAAAAGGAAGGGGGGGCCGGCTGGGTCGCTCTCGTCCAAGAAAAGACTGAGACATTGACTTGCAGTGCGGCAGCCTTCGCAGCACGCCATTTGCGGGCGGACTCTCAGTGGTGTGGTAGCGCCGGCATCCGATACATGACCGCCCCCCGGTTTTGTAAGCGCCAACTGGTCCTCGGCCATTCCCCGCCAGCCTATCACGTCGAGCCTATGTAACCTCACCTCTTGCACGCAGCACACGCAGCAAAAGAGTCTGCTGCTGCTCAGCCGGCCGCTGCCAGCCAAAGTCGTTTGTGCAATAAAAGATGACGGCCCTCCACGCCGCCCGCCCTCACGGGGACATGAATTTTCGTTTTCCGTTTCTTCCTGCGCATCTGGCCCCGGAAACATGCCCAGTGTTTGCTTGATGCGTTTCTGCTGGGCTGGTCGCTGGTCGCTTTTGTGTGGTTCATGTTTGGCTTGATTCTGGTTCTGGCACATTGACCACACATCACCTCGTTCTCTTTCTCATCATAATCATCATCAACAACTCTCACGAGCATGAGGTCGCTGGGGAGCATGCTGGCCGAGACGTATGCGTCCTGGCTGCATTCTGTCAAGGCGTGTTGCGGACTCGACAACGACAAGCCTCGTCAGCAAAGTAAGCACCTGTTCCTCATCTTAGATGATCGTCTTATTGATAATCATACAGGCATCGACAAATCCATAATTGTGCTGCGGGACCAACCCGCCATCATCCCGCCACCCTCTGCCGAGCCGCTATTCTCGAGCGAGAGGAGCTATGAGAAGACGCTGGAACACGAGAGGGCCAAGTCCCGGGGGCGACCTTCTAGCAGCTGGTCTAGGGGTACGGTAGGGACTCCTTGGTTCTCGAGGTCGTCATCCTCACGACGCCGGCCCAAGATATCCGGACCCTCCAACTTTCGCCACCTTCACTCCGAGTCCTTCCAGTTCCCCTCACCCGAGCCCGTACAAAAGCGCTTCTCCTTCCGCCCCCTAGAGCTCGGCTTTGAGTCTCGGGACAACAGCCACTTGTCGCCCCTTCTGCCTTACTTTGACGAGGCTGATAGGGACAACCAAATCACACCCCCACCCCGTGCTCACACAGCTGGCAGCAGCAAGTGGGAGGGGAGCAGCCCGACGTTGACTCACGATCGGAGTTATTCGTCCATGTCTTTCCACGTCCCGCGGAGACACGGCCGTGAAGGGTCCATTACCTCGCAGGACCCTATTACGCCGCCGCGAATCCCGACCAAATCTAGGGCGCGGGCTTATACATCGCCGTCGCCCAACATGGAGAAGATTGTCGAGCGCATCGCCAGCGCTCTCATCGAGAAGGAGAGGCTGGAGGCTGAGATCGAGTCCATCATGGAACGACAGAGCATCTACATCAACAGCCGGCCATCCACCGCGTATGGCATGGCCGACCTGGAACCTATGCCAGCGATCCCAGCTCTTCCCGCCGCGGCGCCCTCTTTCGCCGAGCGGCTTAGCACCGAAGGCAGACCACACACGGCACCTTCGCAAGCCGACAACATGAGCTCCCAAGAGCGGACCCTTGCCCTCGCCGCCGCCGCCTTTAACTCACATCCTTTCCGCGCCGAGGACGCACCCCGAACCCGCCAGTTCCGCGACGACCGCCCCCTCGACCGACCCCTCGCGCCACCGCTTCCCTTAGTCCTTCGCCCGCCCCTCCGGAAGAAGAAGTCCTTTTCCCGCGTCTCCAGTTGGCTCTTCCCCGGCGCCGAGGAATCGCACCGCCGCGGCATGAGCACCAACTCGGTCACCAACGCGCCCCGCCCCGTTCGTGAGAACGATGGATTCTACCAATGCGTTGCACCGCCCCGGCGCAGCCACGACTCGGATTCGTCGCTCTCAACTTGGAAGACGACCGAGGACGAGGATGAGGAGGGCCAGACGGTGCCGACGACGACGTGGTCGCCTGGGAGTAGCCCCATAGTGCAAAACACACCCAAGCAAACGCCTGTTATTGAGCGGACGGAAAAGTTCGAACCGAGGCAGTCGGTGGCAGTGCAGACGGGGTTTTTGGGCGTCAAGACGCTGGTGAAAGGTCCGAGGCCGCAAAGTGTGGGGGTTGCGTTCTAATTTGCCAAACAGATTAGGGTGGATATTTGTATGATGTAGCTTGATGGCTTTGTATGGGCATTGCGGTGGAAGAGGGGGGATGCATGGGCGGAGGTCGAGCTGGATGTTTCGATCACGTCCTGGGACGGGAGGGTCATGATCACGACCGACCATGGCATAGCATGCCGTGGTTCATCTTGGGCGGCAATTTTCCGTTACTGCTTTTTTTGCTGGGTTGGGTAGGGAGGGAAGAAGTGGGATTGACATTCATCATGATACCATTTGCATTGCTAGGTAGTTCTTTTTTTGGTTTGTCAAGAGCAGCGTGTTCTGCTGGATACTGGATACCCAAGACTCAAGATAATAATTCACTCATGACTCTCTCTACGCTGCTTTTTTTCCCCTGACACATGTGTTTCAACTAACCGAACGGAATATTCTCTCCTCATCTCTATCTAAGAACTTGTTTATGATTCACCAAATGGAGACACGCGCGCGTAGAGGTAGACGTCTTACACGGCACGGAAGGTGATACAGCACCACCGCCTGCTGTGTCACTTGCACTCACTACTACTACCACCACCACTACCACCACCACTTGTGCTTGTTTTTGTTTCTCGCAGAACATAACGCGGAGAAGTCAGGTAAGACAAGCAGTGTTTAGTTTGCTTGGCTGCTGACTGGGTGGTTGGTTGGTTGGTTGGCTGGTTGATTGTGTGGGTTAGGTGGTGGCACGACACACACGACGCACGCACACACCACACACACGCGCTCACACACACACACATCTTTCCGCGGCGCGCAAAAAGTCAAGGACGAATAGTACAGTAGGTAATGCCTTTTTATTTACCATGTACGAAGTACAGAGCGGTTATTTGTTCCCGAAGGTTGCACACACATACACACATCACACATATACCGCAACATAGGGGACGGACAGACGGACGGACGGACGGGTCACTCAATGAATTTGCTGAATGGTCAATAGGTAGGTCAGGTAGGTACCTACCTAGAGCTAGTGACGGGCGGTTTGTTATTTTGTTATTTGTTGCGCAAAAATCTTGTGGCGGGTGGGTGGGGAAGGTAAGGTAGGTGGACGGGAGGGCGGATTGTTTCTCTGCCCCCCCCTCCCGTCTCCTCCGTCACTTCCGTCCCTTCCTCTCAAAGGCAAGAATGAGGAAGTGGAGTGCGGCTGCGCTAGACCTGATGGTTGGTGGTAGTAGATGCAACCGGGATTGAATAGATGGAGTCACGGATGGAATCCATTGACCGGAGCGATGACTGCCCGGAATAGCCCCGAATGCCAATCTCGGACCCGAACGAAAACCTCCCTCCATCAATCATGCGTAGAGAGAGTCCTACGACAAAAAAAAAGAGCCAGCCTCGTCCTTACCTGGCAGTCTTGCTTTCTTGGACTCTATTGGCTGATGTCGGAAAAAGGTAGGGTGCCAATCGTGTCTCGCCGGGGGTGGCTGTGTGCCTTTTTGCCCTGCTTCTTGCTCTAATCGGAGAAATAGTTGGCCACTTGATACAAAGTTCACTTGCAAACAATGGGATAAATAAAAAATTTCACATGTTAGGCTTCAACGATGGTGATGAGGAATCAGGCATTTATCAGGGGTGACCGTTGTAAATAGTAGTTGAGAAAGCCCATTGGGTGGCGGCGAAGGGCTGCGCTGCCCGGTGGGAAGAGGGAATGGGATTGATTTTTGGGGCTGAGAGGATGGATGGATGGGATTACATATTTTTTTTGGTTTTCCGCTCCGTGACTGGCGAGGCGGGTTTTCGGAAGACGGATCGGAACAGGAATCTCGGGGGGAAATACTCGCTGCAGTGGTGGCCTTGTCCGTGTGGGTGCGCACTGTCGCTCGGATTGGACAGATGGTGTTTTGTCATAATAAAACACGTAGCAGTACTCCGTACACACTTGTGTAGAAAGCTGATGACATCCGTCATCTTCCAATGACAAAATCTATACTAGGTAATTCACCGAACTTTCATGTGAAGAACCGAGCAGCTGAAGAACCCCCTTCTCCTGAAAACGGGGGGAGCTGAAGATTCGTCTCGCAAATGCCTTCTAGAAGCCTTCTGGAGGCCCCGAGCTCTTGGCATTTTGGTTGGTTCCGCTGGCCCACAAGTGACGCTTCGGTTGCGAGCGGTCATGCTTGGCATCGACTTGGCATTTGCTCAGACCGCAGATCGCCGCCCTACATGGTTCCGCACGTGCTCTGACTGGGGGCTCCTGGACGTTTTCTGAAACCCAACAACGGTGAGACCTGATGCTGCCCTGCTGCTCAACCGGTGCGGTGAGGTGAGGGGCTATTGCATATCGGTTTTATGGTTGAGGATCAAGAATTCCATCCTTCTGTGTATTTCCCTCCCTGATTCATTGCTTTTGCCTTTCTGTTGTCGTCTGCTCAGTCTGTAATGAATGAATTCTCGTGATGGCAGTGGTGTCGTGTTCAAAAAACCGGTGAAGATCATCCTCAGAAGTTAAGGCGGTTGGTTGGTCGAAGGAAAACGCTGGAGATGGGGTTCTTGGAGACTATGGCGTACCTACGGGGGCTTTTCCCCAAGGGCGCGAGATATTCGACGCTTCCCAGTGATGAGACTGCTCCTCTGGAAGGATCCGCAGCTCAGATCCAGATGCAGAGCCAAAGACGACACCGGGCCGCCGTGAAGTTGACAGCCGGGTTTATCGGCCTTTCTATGGTCGCCTACCTGATATGGTTCTCCGCGTGAGTACTCCGTCAACCCACCTGGAAATGTAGAACCTCCTGACCTCCGGTATCCAGGCACACGGCAGCTAGCAAACCTCCGAAGTGTGACAGTCCCGAACACGGATTTCAGTGTGCTGCCAACATGTCGCACTCCTGGGGACAGTACTCGCCCTACTTCTCGGTGCCGTCCGAGATGGACCCGGGTATTCCGCAGGGGTGCGAACTCACCTTCGCCCAGGTCCTGTCGCGTCATGGCGCTCGGGATCCTACCTTCACTAAATCCATCATGTACCGCGCTACCGTTGCCAGAATCCACCGCAAGGCCCAGAGCTACGGACCCGGCTATGAGTTCATCCAGCACTACAAGTACAAACTCGGGACCGACCATCTCACAACCTTTGGCAAACAGCACATGATCAACTCGGGCATCCAGTTCTACCACCGCTACCAATCACTCGCCCGCAACAGTGCCCCCTTCATCCGAGCTTCGGGCCAAACCCGCGTTATCCACTCGGCCCGGAAGTGGGCCCATGGCTTTCGCAAGGCCTTCCTCGCCGACTCGGCTCTTTCGGATCCGGCCCCACCCTCCCCCTATCCAATCGTGGTCATCCCGGAGGGTCCCAACGCCAACAATACCCTCAACAACAAGCTCTGCACCGCCTTCGCCGCCGGCAAATACTCAACTATCGGCTCTTCCGCCTCATCTACCTTCCTCCAACAATTCGCACCCCCCATTGCCGCCCGCCTCAACGCCAACCTCCCCGGCGTCAACTTTTCCATTACCGATGTCCCCCTAATTATGGAACTATGTCCCTTCAACACCGTCGCCTCCCACCCTGGTGACGGCCATTCCATCTCCATCTCCCCTTTTTGCTCCCTCTTTTCCCAAGACGAATGGGCCTCCTACGACTACTACCAATCCCTCTCAAAATGGTATGGCTTCGGCCCGGGGAATCCCCTCGGTCCAACTCAGGGCGTTGGCTGGGTGAATGAGCTCTTGGCAAGGCTTACGAGACAGCCGGTGGCGGATGGGACGAGCTCAAACCACACGCTGGATAGCGACGAGAGGACGTTCCCATTGGGCAAGGCGCTCTATGCGGATTTTAGTCACGATAATGATATGACGGGGATCTTGGGTGCGTTGGGCCTATATGATGGGGTGGTGCTCCCGAATGAGACACGAACGGCAGCGGGAGAGGTGGGCGGGTATTCGGCGAGTTGGACGGTGCCGTTTGCGGGGAGGATATATGTTGAGAAGATGCAGTGTAGTGACGAGAAAGAAGAGTTGGTGAGGGTTTTGGTGAATGATCGGGTTGTGCCGGTGAGGGGATGTGAGCCCGATGGGTTGGGGAGGTGTAGGTTGGGGAAGTTTGTAGAGGGGATGGAGTTTGCGAGGGGGGGTGGAAGATGGGACTTGTGTTGGTAATTTTGCACTCACTCTCTGTGGTTGCAGATGAGCATGCATCTATCTACTACACATGTACCTAGGTAACTACCTTATATCTAGGCGCACCGCATTCACATGGGGTGTATCGATGCATCTAGAGGTATCTTGGCATCTTTATCACAGGGGGTAAACTTTATAGGAGAAGACAGGTAATGGGGAGGTATTTACGATATAGCAACGCAGACAGCAACAACAGCGCGATTACGAATAGAACAAATTTATACCGTGGATCTCGGTCTCTCCACACCTATTGGGCATCACTCTGGTAGACTGCATCACTGAGAATTCACCAGTGAGATGATCCACTAGGCGGCCGTGTCTCGTGGTACGAGCACCGCATGTACGTAACAGGTCAAGTTTCGGGACTGAAACTGTCTGTCGCCGTGTCTTCTTCCATTGGGCTGAGGAGGCTTAGACTTTGCATCCTCAGGTCCCCAATAACCAATTAGACTTGAGAGATGCGACTCCCGAGTTTTTTTTTTTCTTTTCCCACCCAGCCACCCAAAAAAGGCTAGATGAAGTGGTGAGGTGTTTATTTGCATGGATACATCGGTGCCACATTGCAATGGAGAGAGTCCGACTTTGTATTCTCCGTACCTAAGGTTTCGTGCAAGGCATGTTGACGGGCTTGGGTTGTATCCATAGGGCTGGATGGGTCCAATGAACCGATGACGCAAATGATTATAACGTTTAGTTAGCAGCAGGCCGGAAAAAAGCAAGGGAAAGGGAAAGCACAGCTTGGGTTCTGCAGCGGTGGGGGTTCCAGTCCGACGGAAACTGTCCCGCTGCACAGCAGTTGATTCGCTGGGCTTGGCAGAGGCTTGGTTGCGCTGTTATCGTGCAGTCGTAACTTGCTGCCCACTGTCCGCTCAAAGTGGGGAAGCTGAGGGGGCTGACCTGACCTGACCGACGGCTTTCTTTCTCTGGCAGTTCTGCTTCCCACAAACGGTTCGAAAGTGAGACGGCGACCGACGGGAACAAGCAACGGATAACCGACCTCCCAAACCCCGGAAATCAGGTCACGGAGAGAAGAGGAGGAAAAAAATACCGCGAAAGCCAACACCAACATTACCCCCGCACCCGCTCCACACCCCTGTCGTGCTTGTCGGGATCAGGTTCCCAATGTCAGCTTGCTGTTGGGAGTTGTGCTCAATCGATCGTTCGTGACAGCCGCCTTCATTGCGCGTTCGCTCTCGTCAGCTTCACGTCAAAACAGTTTTTCCGCCCTCTCTACAATAATCACGCGCCTCGTCGATTGACGGGCAACAACGAACGACGATGCATCCCGCCGGCGTGGCTATCCTCGTCATCGTCCTGTTCCTACTGGCAGGAGGTGGAGGATGGATCATCTTCACTCGGCTGCGCGCGCAGCGTTTAGGGGTATGTTCACTTGACGCAATTTTTTTTCGCCTCCCATCCCATCAATCTGCCGACGCGAAAACTCTGTTCTATTTCCCCTCTCAGCGGTTTGGAGGTGAGCTCATCAAGCTAACTAACCCCTCCCCCTCCAGCTCCCCCCACCCGCATTCTCCTCGTATCTCCCCTTCGGCAAGTCCTCCTCGTCGCCATACGGCCCCCCTGAGCCCGCACCAGGCGGAATTGTCGGGTGGTTTAACGACCGGATCCGCAGCTTCAAGAACCGCAACAACCGCACTGCCGCCGGCGCCTACGAGCAGACGGGATCTTCTTCTGCCGGCGGTCCGAACCGCGGGTTTGGCGGCCATCTCGACCCTGATGATGCGTGGGATACCCGCGTTGGGCATGATCCCTATGGCGGTCCCGGGGGTTACTATGAAGAGCAGGAGCTGGGGTTGGCGACGCGGCAGCCTGGAGGACAGACTAGTTATGGGGGCGGTCCGCATGGTGGGAGTAGCTATCAAATGAATCTGGCGACTGACCCGGAGGAAGGAGGGAGAGAACGGGAGAGGGGAAGGACTAGGAGTCGCTCGCCTGCTCCTGGTCAGACGGCGAATCCGTTTGCGGATACGGCGGAGCCGAGTAATTTGAGTTTGAGGGGGGTGAGTCCGAGGCCGATGAACACCTCTGGCGCGGGAGCGGCTGGAAAGGGGAAGGAAGAGGATAACAGCCCGACGGAGAGAAGGTCAATGTTTAGAGAGAATGTGTGATGGGAAGTGACTGGAGAATGAGTTATGGTATACGATGGTCGGTCTGGTATGATAAGTTTGTCTGTAGGCTAGGCAAGTTAGGTAGGCAGGTCAGGCTTGGGATCGGCAATGCCCGGAGGCGGTGTGGAAATGGTCTGGTTTTTCCTTAGTGTTGTTTCTCTCATGGGCTTCAAAACTGGAGTTATACATGCGCGGCGGGTTAGTTACCTCATCTCCAGGATTAGCTGATGGTTCTGGTTCTCGTGTATGGAATACGGCTCTCATAGTATGAACTGTTGGTTTGAAGTATGCCTTTACTATAAGACTAACTAGGTAGGTATCTGGGTCAAGCTGCCAGGTCATGTCCGAGATCAAAGTTGAATTGCCTGAGGTACTACAGCAGAAGTCGCGCTGATGGAGCTTTGCTTCGTGTGTGTGCTTCCAAGGTGGGGAGGTATGTGTTCCACCCCTTCACCAGTTCTAGGTGCCTACCAATCAAGCTCGCCCGTGAAACCATGCGTTTTCCCAAGCGTCCCAAGCGGTGTAGCCTTTAACTACCTAGCTAGCGAAATGCCCCTATTCTTACCTGTCGTTTTTCACGTTCGACACCCGCTATCTACTTTAGGTAGGTAGTTAGGGAAGGAGGTAGGTAGGTTTACCACTTGTTTTGTCGATTGTCGCGAGAAGCTCAACATTAACTGACGGACAAACTACCTAGATAACTACTACTAACTGGAGGGGCTCTTTGCATGCTGCATGCCCCACCACCCCCTCCTCTCCTGTGCCCCCCCCCCTACCATTCCAAGAGTTGGAGAGAGCGAGAGAGAGAGCCCCGCGCTGTCCACGGACTTTGAACAATGCAAGTGAAATGTGGGCTAGTATTCTAAAAGACCCAGTAGAATACATGTAGTGCAGTGGGTGTTAGGTAGAATACTTAATGGGGAACTACCTTGGTACCCAAGTAAGTAGATACACGGGTAGGGTATGTAGGTAGCTAAGGTGAGTCTCGGAGCCTTTCCGGGGGCCAAAATCGGATCGGCGGTAAAGGCGGGGTTCAGGCGGGGGTCCCGACACTGTTTTTCTCGCCCGGGACGGGGGTCTCACTCATCATAATCACCTCCCCTATTAAATCCCATCCAGTGCCCGCCCGGTATCGCACTAGCTACCTAACTAGGTAGTTTTATTCCTGTCGGTCGGCCAGCTCAGTAGTGAGTGGGACTCAACTTTATGCGGTCATCCCCTTCTCTCCCCCCCTCTCTCTCGTCTTTTGAAACTTCACCTTACGAAGCTTTCCCCGGAGAGCTTTTGGATGGGTGAATTACCTTGGTAAGGTTTTTGTATATATAAACCTTGTTGGGCCTTTGCTGTGTCTACTTTACTTCCCAGTTGTATCGGGTCATTCTCGAGCAGCAGACATAGCTTTCCCCTTCTTTTTTTTTTCTAAGGAACATATTTTTTGGAGACAGCTATCCATCATGGAACAAGCTCCTATCCCTTCGGACCTCAACCTCGAGGAAATCCGCGACACGCTTGTGTCCATCGCCTTTGAGGCTGGCCGTATGATCCTTGCCGCCAATCCCAACGCCATCTCAACAGGCACCAAGCTAAACTGTTTGTCTTTGCCCCGCGACCCCCCTCCCCTCTCTATGTTAATATGGAACTAACTCCTCTCCCTTCTACCCTTAACAGCCGCCGACATCGTAACCGAGACCGACCGCGCCGTCGAGACCCTTGTCTCTTCCCGCCTTCGCACCGCCTATCCCACCTTCCACTTCGTCGGCGAGGAGACCTACATCCCGGGGCAAACCGTCATTACCCCACATCCCACCTTCATCGTCGACCCCATTGACGGCACCACCAACTTTGTCCATGGCTTCCCACACGCCTGTATCTCTCTCGGCCTCGCCGTGTCCCGCCGCCCCGCCGTCGGGGTAGTCTACAACCCCTTTCTTGACACCCTTTACACTGGAATCCGTGGACAGGGCAGCTTCCTCACCCGAAACGCCTCCCTTCCTTCAGCAGCAGGCGGAGAGAAGCTCCGCCTCCCGTTGAGTGGCAACCCGCCCCCGCTGGGCGATTTGTCGACATGCCTGGTGGCGGTAGAATGGGGTTCCCAAAGGGACGGCCCCAACTTTGAGATTAAGGCGAGGGCGTTTCGGAAACTTACCGCTTCGCGCGAAAACGGCGGGAGCATGGTGCATAGCCTGCGCAGTCTGGGGTCGGCGGCGCTGAATTTGTGCGCGTGTGCGGCGGGGCAGGTGGATTTGTACTGGGAGGGCGGGTGCTATGCGTGGGATGTCACGGCTGGGTGGTGTATTTTGGAGGAGGCGGGCGGGAGGATGGTGGGAGGGAATCCTGGGGATTGGGAGACGGGGTTGGATTCGAGATTGTACTTGGCAGTACGCGGGGCCAGCAGTGGGCAGGAGGCGGTGGTGAAGGAGTTTTGGGAAGTGTTGGGGGAGGACAAGATGGTTTATCAACACTGAAGGGAAAAAAATGGGACATAGATGTGTGAACATACGTTTTGGGCTGTGTCGCTCTCGATGCCCCAGGCGGATAGATAGGGTATGGAAACAACAATTCGGAATAGGGGTAGCGACCAGAGGTAGTAGACAGGTAGGTAGGTAGCTAGGTGGGTAGACAGTAGCGGAAGCTACGCCAAAGCGGTGCACCACTGCAAGACAAAATACCAAGTCAATGTGGGCTTTAAGCCACATAGGTCGAGATCCCGAGGCGAAGCCGCCGCCTTGCCCATCCACCAACATGAAGTACTACGACAATAAGATAGAGGGCTGTAAATTAACAATGTACTCCCGGGGAAAAAAAAGCCAAGTAGGTCTATTTTCTTACGGAAAATCCAACAATCAAGGCCTTTTTAGGCCTGCAGAGCTATTTGGAAAGATTTGATGGCAGCCTGGATTGCTGGATTTCGTTTTTTTCGCCTGGCAAGTACTGGACTATTCTATGCTAGGTATGCGATCGCCCAATAGCCGCTTGACGGGGTAGTAGTACCGCCACCAGCCCTTTGACCAATGTGATAATGAAACACCAGGGCTAAGATATCATATAATAGAAGCTCAGTGTATCTCACTCCTTCTGTCTCTTCGTAGCAAGAACTCTGGAGAACATAATGCAAATGGATGGGGGGGGGG